>Ga0058701_10002650_pt1 | contig 13701 bp, 5 predicted proteins | sample AgamicOrMae_FD_97039 | JGI IMG/M metagenome (GOLD analysis project Ga0058701, IMG submission 97039) | Agave microbial communities from Guanajuato, Mexico - Or.Ma.e | ecosystem: Host-associated > Plants > Phyllosphere > Phylloplane/Leaf | place: Guanajuato, Mexico | collected 2012-06-04 | reverse complement strand
TGAAGATGCAACTGTGAAAGTGCTTCAGCTGTTTGAGAAGCTATTCATTGGAAGATCCCAATAGGAACTCTTCGTTGATAGGGTTACTGGTTTGATTATGCATAGTTTAATCTGTGGCGTGGTGATCTTAGGAAAAAACTGTTTCACAAATCCTTCTTTTTACAGGTAAAACCGGTTTTGCAGAATTCGTTGCTACCATGCCGTTGCTCCTCAGATGACAACTCTAAATATTTTCAATGACAAAAATTGTTCTTTTCGCACGTCCTTAGAAAGAATAATTACATGCATAATGATTCCGACAAATGTTTCTGAGTTCTCGTCCTGGCCAAGCCTTGAATCCCCTCGTTACGCGCATCCTTAAGAGCCTGCAAATATAACAGACTCGGATGAATGCGTTGGTTAATTGATTTAAGTAAATAAACACTTCAAAAATATTGATGGCGAACGCGGTTGGGTGCCAATTACACTCGCAACACTTGTATAATAAGGCCGTTCTCGCAAGGTTTTCAGTAATGGTTTTATTTTATGAATTACACTTACAAGTCGGTGATGTGATGCATACGGGAGAAATTGCGACTAGTTTTAATCACTGCCGCTTTCAGAGGCGTCGTATTTCCTGAATAAAAGTTTCAAATCATTTTCAGATGGTATCAATTAACAGCTTTGCCATACTTCACAATGATCTCATAAATATCCATTATTTCCGTGAAATGTTGCCTCTTATACATAAAAAAAATGTCTTAAAAATAGTGTTATCGCAAAAAAAAAACGCATTAAATCAAAATTGCAGAGTTTTAATTTTCACGCCGATAAGGGGCCGTTCATCTTTTTATCGTTTGGAACCGTTGCATATGGCTTTTATCTCGAAGAAACACACCAAAAAAGCAGCGAATAAAACTCCCGTTTCCCCATTTTGGCGGAAATATTACTTCAACGAACCTTTTTAATGAGACAAAATATGTTACAAGAGCATTAAATTCAAGTGAATGACAACTTTTATTCCGTCGTGCAATTTCGTCATCCGAAAGAACACCTGCAATAGACTAATGCCTTTCTAATAGGACTAATTACACACTTTTGTTGTTGCACGATACTCGTTAAGTGTACGAATGGAACGCTAATACTTTTGCCGACATTATTTGAAAATTCGCTTCCACCGTCAATTTAAAAGGCTCAATTTTCTACCTCTTGTGTACCACCTCTGATCGCCAAATCGGCTGTTATTGAGCTCGCCGAGCATGAGCTGCACGCTACCCATGTTCCCGAGTTGAAGTGGTCATGTAATATCCATGCCGAATTATCCATTTATTGAAAATGGATATTCATATGTCTATGCTATATCCTCGAACCATGGATGTCCATCCGGATATTCTTAAGTGAATGGATTTTCGGTATGGACATTGCCATGGACATTTCATGGATACTTTAACCCGGGTAACTCAAAAGATATTCCAATAATATTCAACCTATTTATATTATACGGACCGATTTCTTCTCATTCACCGCATTTAGAAACTTTGACATGAAAATAGTTGAAAATTAAATGCTCAATAGGGATACTGTTTTTCTCCCGGTAATTTACGAGATGTCTGTGTCCTCACATTCGCTAATGCTCCCTGACTTCTTCACAGGCGAATGCGCCTTTTGAATCCTTTCATCATGGGTTTATTATAAATCTTGTGCCTCCTCGATCAATTTTGGCTAGTCTCCCAACCGCTACCACTCACCGAATTCCCGGTTCCTAACACCCTGTATGTGTTTTCAAATATGATACCGCGGTATAATCAAGTCCGTAATACTACTCGTAGATCACATCGTTCCAAGGCCAGTTATGGAATTTCTTTGAATGTTACTGCGCTGAAATTCCTTTTTATTATCTCATTAATTTGACACAATTTTTGCGTGATGTAATCTAATTATGTACTTATCATAAGAGGTGAGTGCACTCACGCAGCGTGTCCTTCTATGGTCTCGGTCCTCTACCTCGTTTTACGATTTGGAAAAATCTGCGGCCGGGCCGGAAGGTCACTTGGCTCAATGATTTCCTCAATACCTGGTCCTGGTCCATATACACAGTAGGCCTCGTGCTCGTGAGCACAAGAAACCAGGTCCTCTTTAAATTTCTTGGTCCGAAAGATAAAGAGGTAGAGAATGCGATCCTCAAAATTTCGCGACTAGTTCCAGCTTGGCAACTTCACTGCACGGGACTGAACAGCCTCAGCCTGAGGGCAGGCAACCTGCCGTCCTCGTGGCAGCCCACGTCACTCACGCCCGCGTCAAATCGGAAGTACTCTACGAGGAAATCGACAATTACCATTAATTAATTAGGAAAGTCCAGTTTGATTGAACAAAGTGAAACACGTTCATTTAATAATTAGGAGGACCAATGAAAATTTCAATTTTTAATTGGTGATTGTCGCTTATTCGGCATGATTGAAATTGCCTTCGGGACAAAAACAGCCGCGAAAATATTGCTGTTAAGTAATAAAAAGTTGAAGGAAACTCCCACGAAGCGCAATTAATAAGGGCTAATGGACTTCCTGCAAAGGAAGTGTGGAATGTGTGGAAAGGTTAGGTAGTTTATTTCAATCGACGTGATTAATTAGTTGAGGATACAAGGGCTGTCCATGTCAATAAGGGGATCACAATGTCTACATGGTTTCGTTGCATAAGAGCGTGGTACAGTACTCCGAATCGCCAATATTTAACGCTTTTTTAGTTGTTGCAAACGCAAATACAGTGTAAGTCTGTAGGAATCGCTAAGACACAATGAATTTTGACAACGTATGCTCTCGAATGAAATGCCTGCATTGAAATTTTAAGTAGTACACGTACTGAAAAAGCATCTAGAAGCTCGCCTGTGTTTACGTTCTGTCTGGAAGTGAATGAATGCGGTTGCGGCGGTGGCGGGAGTGGTTGCAGCTGCGGCGGCGGCGCAAGGTGAGTGACGCACGAATGCCAAGGTTTGGCGGGCGGCTGGAAGCGGTTGCGGTGGCAGCTGGGAGGTGGCAGGTGGCACGCGCGCCAATGACATTGGAACTACTTTTTGCTGGAGTCCAGCGGCCGGCAGCCTACAACCGACGATGTACGGCGGCTCGCGACGTACTCTCACGTCACGTGTAAAGGTTGCAACTACTCAGCTTAATTAGCGATGCCGGAGTGACAACGTAGCGAGTTATCCTGCACCTAATCGAACGTAACCCATGAGTTGTCGCCAAGCCTGAAGCCGCTTACTTTTGGGCGGCAGCCTCGGCAGCAGTAAAAACAATACACCTGTTTAAGGTAATGCCATTCCTGTTTTGGATGTGAAACCGAAACGGGGTGGTGCGTATTTTGGATATTTTTTAAGATAGACCTATGTTCAGCCATATCATGCAAATGGTCTCGATGAGAGCTTTCCACTGATATGGCTGAACATAGGTCTACCCTGAAAAACAAGGGAGTAGTGCGTAACTTTGGTTATTTTCAGGATAAACCTATGTTAAGCCATATCATTCAAAAGGTCTCGGCGAGATCTTTCCATTGATATGGCTGAACATAGGTCTACCCTGAAAAATAAGGGAGTAGTGCGTACTTTGATTATTTTTCAAGATAGACCTATGTTCAGCCATATCAATCAAAAGGTCTCGGCGAGAGCTTTCCATTGATATGGCTGAACATAGGTCTACCCTGAAAAATAAGGGAGTAGTGCGTACTCTGGTTATTATTTCAAGATAGACCAATGTTCAGCCATATCATTCAAAAGGTCTCGGCGAGAGCTTTCCTTTGATGTGGCTGAGCATAGGTCTATGTTGAAAAATTCCCAAAGTAGGTACCACCCCCGTTTTAATTGACACCCAAAACAGGTACAGAGCTCCCTAAAACGGGCGTTTTGTTTTTGCTGTACAGCCTCTTGGAAACAAGTTACGGCATGAAGCTTGCAACCGTTACATTAGGGTCGACAAGGATAAAACAGTTTGCAGCTGCAGCAATAATTGTGCGGTGAGGAGTCTTGTTAGCAACTCACGAAGAGCCATTCTAATAATTGTTGCAAAGGTTTGTGTGCGAAGAAAACGTATAGTGATGTTACTGAATGGTTGACGTGTTCGTGTCCGGACGTAAGGTGGCTGGTTCGATTCTTGTTCGACAATGTAGGAAATTCTCTTTGGGGGAGGCGATATTTTCCTATTCAACGCCTTCTCTTTCGTCTGCAGGATTGTAAAAAGTAATAGATGAAAACGTTTATGATGGAAAGAAAGATGAGGGGGAATATAGGAAAAGGTTCGTTGCTCCTCATGAAAGCTAGTTGCTCTGGTGCTACTGTTTTAAATACGGTACAAATATTTGCTTTTATAAAAGATTGATTCAGGAAAGTATACATGTCCGAAGCTGTCTTTCCACGGCGCCCTTTCACGCCTGGCCTTGGCGTAACCCCCATCCCTTTGAAAGGGCTCGATGAATATTAACGGCATCTACCGTGGCTTGTGCCTCGCTCTGTTTAGCTTGGCGATGGAAGAGGGAAGCCAAGAGGTAGGAAATGTCACCGTTCGGCGTCACAGTCAACTACTTGAGATGCAAACTAAGTTACATTAGAATATATGAAACGTTAATTTGTCGCTACATCTGCGCGACGGGTCTGTCGAGTCGCACCCACCGACTTTTTTTGTTCGATTAATAGGAATAGGGAAATAGCCTTTATTGGCGTGAGCGTCCAGATTGGGAATCCAGCAACTGGAAGAAAAGCTGTCGCGATATCACCCGCTTTGACATGTTTGCGTTGCGAGCACCGTTATGAATACGAAAAATTGAGATCTAATTGAGTGTCCGATTGCCTCAATGGCGACTTTTTCCGAGTTTTCCTATTTACTGCTTTCTAAGTAGGCATCGCGTGCCGCTCAAGTAATTAGCATGACTTATTAACATTCTGCATCGCAAGTGAAGTACGAAGATCTCCAAAGTGGTTAGCCATGGAACTTCTTCTCAACACTTCCGGAATGGCATTCAATACTAGTCTTATCTTTGTCCGAGTTATATAAGGCGTCATGACTGGCCGCGAATAGCTTAAGTTGTATTGAAACCATCAGCTTTTACATTCTGACCTACTGACAAAGCACTGATGCTTCTCAATCGGCGTATTGTGAATACATCCATGCCCCTACGTGTGAGCTGAAACATGTCTTGCTGAAGTTGCTGTCCTGGTCTGAAGGTCGTCTAAAATCAAAAATATTCAGCCCAGATTTTTTTAATGGCACACGAAGACCGTTTAAGAGTAAAATAACTCAGGCTTCTCACATTTTTTTGTTCGAGATAAACTACGTTCAATAGCTACGAACTATGCAGGTTTTTAAAAAGGATTAAGGTTGAGCTAACCTGAAAATTTCAGGCGTAACTCAAGTAGTCTGTGCAGACAACTTTGTTGATAAACGTAATAATTCCGTCATATTTATATTTAATGCGGTTGCACCCAGCGGATTTCTGTTATATTCACATGATAGCAACATTGTCTTTCCTGCAAATGTTAGTTCAGGGTCACAGCCATTATCAAGTTTGCTGCGAATACACAGAAAAAGGGTAATAAAATAACTATATTGGTATCTTACGCAAGAATTGTAATTAAGACATATCTTAGTAAGTTTGTTTTTCAATAACTTAATAAGTATGTTACGTAATAATTGAAATTAAAGCGTTATTTGATCGTAAGTGTTTCTTTAATAACTCAATTAGCATCTTACGTAATAATTGTAGTAAAAGCATCTTATCGTGTTTTTCCCCAAATTTGAATCTGCTTTGTTAAGGGCTATTATAACTGGTATACAGTGTCCTCTTGATTAGTCATGTAGGATATCTCGGCGAATTCAACTGTATTTACCCACCCGTTTGCGTGTGATTCCAGAAAAAAAAAAAACAGGATTCTATTAATTCAATCAGAAAAATGTGCGAGCGATTTTTCTTGCCTGATCAGTCTTGGTTCGCATTAAGGTCCGTAACATGCAATTAGCACGGAATTCAGCGCGGTGATATCCGATTGGCCAAAAAATGTTATCCGTGCTAATATTCCTCAGTGGTGGTGTGTGTCATGTATTTTGGTATGGCCTCGCAAAAGAGGCGTAACGTGACCAATAAAACGAGGTTCATCTTACGGAAACATTGCAGTCCTCAAGGACACACTCCACACATGCTTTCAAATATAACCCCTTTGATTTAGAATGTAGATCGGAATAATTTTAAGAATGTACGCGTCGCAAGCATGATGCCTGCTCAAGGAAGGATTACAGTCGAGGCAGTTAGTGCCACCTAGGCTTACTCCACGTTGACATTTTTTTTGTTTTTATTATTGGTATGTCTTACCTTATTGATGTCCGGAATCCGATCCTTTAAGTCTTTTAATGCTCACTACCCTCTGAAAAACATGAGAAAAAAGACAATGCAAAATAGGTATCCGCTAAGCTGGGCGGGGACACAAGGCACAACACAACGAGGAACCTTTCATAGAATTCCTTGATGACCGAAATAGTCCAATATTCTTCGAAAATGCGTGTTTTTTTTTTCTTTTCTTAACTTCTGTTATACAAATACCATTGCACGTTGAGGATTTTAATCACATCTAGCGTAATTGTATTTTAAATTACAACTGCTATCGAGTTACCAGAAATTAACATTGTTTCTGCAAGGTTTGTCTGTCTCTTTACAACTTAGATCAAAGTTGAAACATTAGAGCACGATTTGTTATTGATGATGTGTGTTCGATTGTAAACATATCCAAGTACCGTTCGGTAATCCTGAAACGAATGCAATGAATGCCAATAGAATTTATCGGACTTGAGTGGCGTCGCTTTGTCTAGAGTCTCTTAGCCGCTGCAGCGGTTTTTTTTCCGAAGGAGCTGGAAGCGCTGAAGTCGCTTGCCTAATTGTACCGGTCAACATCCTTGCAATCTCAAGGGCTTTTCCAGGGCACTTATTGATTTTAAGGTATTGTATCCTTAAGATTAATATCATAACCTTAATTCCATCTTTTGTTATATTTAATGCGATGTCTTGCGCAGTAATTAACTTGTGAAGAAGTTATTTCCAATCAATTTGTGACCGGAAAAATAGAAAAAACTCATTGCCGGAGTGAAGCACCTGTTTTTTGGTCTACGTGGAAATCTGCACGTAGCTCCGAAGTTTCTTTATGCCAAAAGGAGATGTTTTGAAACGCTTTGATTGAAGTCACGCCTACAACGATGCTAATAAAGGTAACTCAAGCTTCATTTGCGACGAATATTTCTCGTTCTTCACGAGGTTGATTAACAGTGGCTTCAAGTAAGATAATGTCTTTGATGGTTGAAGGGAAACACATCGCTTGTTGGTCAAGAATCAAACATGTGTTGAATTATCTCTAAACAGCTCGCAAGTTCAGCATAACTCAGCCTAAAATATGTATCTAAAATCAGCTCTCTATGAAACAGAGATTGTGTCGAAAATATCAGAATTTAAAACAAGTTTTATTCCCTAGTGACTAAAAGAGACTTGTTACGAAAGACTGTTTCACATGTTTTGTATACGTTTCAAAATTCTGTGGGACAGTTGGGTATCGCCAAACTGCTATAAGAGGGGTCTCAAACGAGGATACTTTACATCAAATATTAGCAATTTGAATATCAAAACACTGGATTCTGTCACAACCGTATGCGTAGCTGCAAGTGCTGTGATAGTCATTCTTTGCGCTATTAACAAAAGAATCTGTGGATGAAGTGTCGTGCCTCACTACGTTGGACGTCGCCTTATATCTCGCTTTGCGTCGCTACCTCTCCGATCGAAAGTTCCACCCTTGAAATCTAGACCGAAAGGTGGAATGCGCAGTGTTGACACTTTTTGGAACGATGGAGCACACTTCGGGGGTGATGACTTTTGGTGTTGAAGGTACTATACTTCCGTAGTAATAGAGGCGGAACCGGAATTAGCGATAGTCGCTCGCGATTCAGCTGCAATTTGAAGCGTTCGCGGCGCGACGGAACGAATCACGAAGCAGGAATGACCGCTTCCAGCAGACCACCGAAACTACAAAGGAAACTCAAGGTCTGCGCTACGCGAATCTCACTATTATCTCATAACGGGGTGGTTTCACTCTCACGACATACGTGCAAAGCCGATCGAAAGCATTTTACTTCGTAGCTTTTTAGGTCACAGTTTACGCTTTTTTTCCGCGTTTTAATACCAACAATTCACTTTAAAGGTATTAGTGAAGTTCAAAGTTGGAATTTTCTACCTCTTCTGTTCTATCCTGACTTCATCACAGTGAAAACTATCCCCTGTTTTAGGTAGTCCCATGGCTGGTTTAGGTATGAAGGTGAAACATATCAATGAAAAGGTCTTGTCGAGAGCTCCTCATTGTTATGGTTATTCAAAAGGGTACCTTTAAAATGAGCAAATGACGCACTTCCCGTGTTTTACCTCCATACCTAAAACAGGGGTTAGTTTCTGCTGCGATCTTTCAAGGCGGGAATCAACTAATTCCTGTAATGAAAATTGTGTGCTTTATATGAAAATACCGTTTGTGTAATCCCTTGGAGGCAAAAGTTATAATAATCGTAACGCGTTCTGGCTATTTAAAAAAAATGTAGTTGCCTTTCCTTGTTGAAACGTTTAAGTTTTAAGCGTGAACTTGATCTTGATTTAATCGCTTAATCGCGTAAAATTAGGTGCCATAAACTTTCATCTGTTATTTTTCTGTTCTCGTTAGATTTATTGGGTGCTTTTAATGTTTAAGTTTAAACGCGCAGTCGGTATTTACTCGAGGATAGTGCACACTTAAATGTAATCTGGCAGGGTTAAGAGAAGTTTTTGCTCGTTATGAACACATCGGTGCCAAGGCCTTCACGAAAACAACTAACAGGGAAATAATTCCGCATGATTCAGAACGATTTTCCTGCAACTTTTTCTTCACCTGCATCATCGTGTAGCTATCTCAACAGAGGGTAGGCCTAACGACTTTGTCTTTTGGTCCTTTGGCGTACGGCCGTCAGGTAGGCATATGCTGTATATTGGATGAGCGATTACAATAGGGCAGGGGACCCTCCTGACCGGAGAAGGGAGAGCGCCATGGGCTTTCCCTCTAATGAGTCACTCTTTTCGGCCAAGTCTGATGCCGCTTACCTGTCGATGAAGCACGCGACATCAGGCTTAGAAACCGTTAGATTCAACAAGCCTAGAGGACGTGCCTCGCTCGGCACTACTCATTGTCAGCTGCCAAAAATGCGGTAACGTCTGAATAGCCCGGACTTTGGCTATTGCCGGATCTTTCCGGATTCGGCTGTAACGTGAACATTTTGTCGGACAGCTCCCCACTACCACCGGTTCCCTGGGAGAATGCCCTTGCTGGAGTGGACCGGGCCAGACCGGACTGGACCGGAACGGGCCGGAGCGGTCGCGGTAACGATTCAAGAGCAGGGCCATGGCTACATTGCATCGCACATGTTTACCCTCGCAGGCAACTTTATCGGCAAGTTCCATTTTTATTAAAACCCAGAAAAGCTGTAGATAATTGCCCCGGACCATTTAGTAGTGTCCCGTTTCGCGATCGCTTATGTTTACGGAACATTTTCCGGTGGGCCACACCTCTTTTTGACCGTGTTTAGCGCTAAATGACTTGATTGTATATGCAATAATTATTCGACTTCTCTGTTGGACGTGTGCTAAAAACTAATTGAATAGAAATATTTTGCATACTGGAAATTAATGCAGCTAATAAATTCTTAGCAATGAGGTGTGTCGCATTAGTTCTTTTTTTTTTCACGTTATGTTCTTTTTGCCAGTGTTTTTAGCCAAGTTCCTGGAAGGACTTTACTGTTAAGCATGTTAATTAGTTATATTGTCTGTCGAGCCTCAATATCTTCTTTTTAAATTTATCTCTAAATGCCTGAAATGTACAAAAAAGGAATTATTCGATTTGGCGTTAGGGCAGTCCACAATGAAAATGCATAGGAGAGACTCCATATAATGCAATGCGTGTGTTATTGCGTGGCATTGCTGGGTGGATTAATTCGTCACACTCGAGCGATGGGTTATTATGACTTAAAAATGAATTCAGGGCTGCTCGCTGTAATTACGTTTTGAAGACTTTAAAGTATTCACTTTTCTCTTAACATCGTTTATGATGAATTATTAGACATCAGGGAACCAAGGCAAGAACAGGGACACAAAGCTGATACGACTTTTTTCCCTACCTGCCTGGCAAAAGAAATATTGTCAAAACTGGTGTCGACACTTAATAAGGCGATATCGAGCTAACAGCATCACAACGTGTACGGTACTAAATCATTTGCCACCAACCTAACATTCCAGGGAGACATATCGCTCATTATCACTTGGTTGATTTGGTTGCACTCTCATAGTCCCATAGTCTGTGCACTACCCCTGTTGGACATGAAACTACGATATACCGCTGAGGTTAGGCTCTGCCCTGTCCCTCATTATCAGTCCGCTTGGATGTCCAAGACCTTACAGTGCGTTTTCCTCTAAGGGCATCCTCTCCTGCATCCTCTAAGGGCTCTGCCTTGATCAGGAATGGGAGACAGGCGTCTTGCAGCCCTCTCGGCTGTTGCTCCTCGCGATTTCGTAGCAGGACACTTAAAAAATGCAACTTTCGCGACTTGGGGTGTCACACAGAACAATCACGCGATTGCTACAGGATCCTGTACTCTATTTCAAGGTTTCTAGCGTTCAAACGCCTCACCATTTAAATTTGATTATCTAATTTGACACGAAATAACAAGCGTACATTAATTAACATCGTAAAAAATATTCTAGTGAAACTGGAGCAAGGCCAAATTTCCTTTTCCCGATTTGAAAAACGGAAACGCTTCGCTGGTGAAAGGTTTATAAGACTGCCTTTCTTGAGGTCGTGTACTCTCTACTAACAAGACAAATAGCAATGCTCGGCGTTTTCCTAAAATCGAAGCGTCCTTAACATACTTCCGAACGCGGAAGTGGAAATTTATAATTCTGAAGAATATTGTGAAGTTTAGTCCGGAAGTACCTGCGTATTTATTTCATCACGAAATCACTCTTCGAGAATTCCAACCTTATTCGTTTGTTGGCAACTAGATCAAAGCTATTTTACGCGTCTGTTCGTTCTGTTACATTCAAGGATGATGGTCCAAAAATTACTGCCTTCTAAACATAAAACAGCGAGAAGAGTAATCCTCATTATGTGAGGGGCTTAATCAGGGCAGTGGCTGCACTTAATAACAGGTGGGAAACGCAAGTTTTCAAAAAATTGAGCACCGCCTGGTACTCGGAAGTGTATCTTACACCATAGTCATCGGGTTTAGCTTCAAAATACGTTGTTGTCTTTGAAACTTACAATTAGCTTTCTTTTTTTTTAAATGGGACTTTAAATGCCTCCCTACATGATATCGCGGATATTTCCGCTACGTCGGAAGTAGATATATCGAAACAGATATAGTAAAATCACTCCTCTCCCAGAAAAGTAAATCAGAAATTCATTTTGATACGTTGATCGAGATGTATTTTTTATGATATGATATTAGTCACCCTCTTACTCACCCAATTGGTTACCAAAATACGTGGACAATGAGTCGATATTCCACACTGTTTGTGGTATGTTCACCAACCGTGAAATGAGCTAGACATTGCGGTGTCTTCAGTGAGTGTAGTCTGTTACCCCCACCCAGTTTTCTCCTACTTTTTACACCCTTCTCTCCGCGCCCTCTTAAAAAGAGGTGGGAGACTGGTTTTGTATACAAATCACTTCTTGTGTTCCAAGCCATCATACAGCACAGCTGCTATCCTCCGGCAATCGAGACGATCTACGTTCTGAGAACCGTGCTTGTGATGAAAAATAGTTAAACAGAACATTGATATTTCCCAAAATTAAGAGATGTCTTTGCAAGGTTGACATATAAGCTCCTTAGGGTGCATAAAATCTTTTGGAACTTGAGAAAATGGAGCATTACTATCCAAAAACTAGAAAACGCATCTTGGTGCTCGTTTTGACTCGTTCTTTACCTCTCCCTGCCCACCTTCCCTTTTAGAAGTAGAAAGAACGAGTATAGCGCTCAACGCGGATGACGTCCGTTAGCCAACACGTATCAAATCCGAAACCAAAGGATATACAAGGAAAATTTAATGACTAGAGATATAGCTCCTTATGCCGTGGATGTGAATAGAAAAGTTTCGTCAAAATGCAACACGCTCTACAGCACTTCGCAAGTCCTCGATTCTCGTGATTTTACGAAAAGTTAAGGAAGATCAAATATCCAACCTGAAAAACTGAGTGTGCGTTCCAGTCATTCCAGTCAGAGTTGTATTGATTGTCACGTCATTACAGGTCCTCCGTATCAAGAAATAGTTGTCTAATAATTATTGTAGTGACCTCTTGAGGCAATCAGAATTCCTTAAGTCTTCCGGAAGTTTCCGGACTTTGCACTTTCCCTGGGTTTTCTTCCATCAAAGCACTGCCAAGGCTTGCGAGAAGGCAACACCACCAGATAATGCGTACAGAGGAGGGTCGCGTCGATTTTGTAGGTTACTACAATTTTTATAGGTCAATATGGACTTTTTAAAAAAGTTTGGAATTTCCTTTTTTGTTTCGAGAACTGCATGTTTCCTTCGAGAACCCCCATGCACATTACGTAAGGTCTTAACTGACCTGCGTCACTACGAATTCCTTTGCACGATCATTTTAGAAAAAACTACAAGTATTGCGCAATCGAAGCATTGCGCAATACTTATTTATTGTACCGATAGCAAAAGATAATTTCCGAGTAATCTTCCAAAACCTCGTCGGTAAATTCCTTTGTAAATTGTTTGTATGCCTTCGTAAGAATATCGTTAAACTTGTTATGCGTTAAGTTGTACAATACGGTTTGAATCTTAAAAGTACCGTACAGCTTATTTGAATTCACTGTAATAAAACAGCTATAAAGTATATAGACGTATTTAGTCTCGGGATGAAATTTTCGAAGCTCTAAAAAGTCCTCTTTTATGCGGCGCGTTAATTATTTTATTAACGGATAAGAAAGTACGTACTCTAACACTGTTCAATAACTCCAAGTATGATATTGAACGAATTCCGTGATTTAGGGACGGGTCCCGCCCATCGGGATCAGCTGGGCCAATCGACGTCAAAACCAATAATCCTCGTGTCCTCATAAAAGTCATGATCTGCGCAAAACCTCACAAACATTTTTTTATGTCAATGCGAAACATTTTTTAAAAGTCTTCAGACAAAATATCGCACAAAAAACGCGAACAAAACCATTCTAGGAATCGAATTTCTTGGACCTATCACATCGAAGCCATCATTATTTTCCACTTGAATAAACTCGGAATCCTCCTTTCTTTGGCCTTTTAAATTTTAAGTCGTAGACATCCTTTATCGATCATAACAATGCTTAAGCGGTGACATACTATACTTGACGAAAAGTCTGATCGACCCTCGTCTCTGCAGTTGACTTCTTTCTACCACCCTCTAAATCGTGTATTGTTACATTTGCACTGTTGCTTAAGATAGGTACCGCGTGTCTTTTACTTCGCTGCACTTTTACTCCTCTCGGCTTGCTGACGAAAAATGAAAGTGCAATGTGCAATTTTTTAAAACGCAGAGTGTAAGTTTCCTGCGTGCCCAAATAATAGTTTTCTTTTTGCGGTAATGTCACGCTAATTTTCCGGTCGGATAATCTGGAAATTCCGTGTTTGGATTGTTTTGGCGTCTGAGGC
>Ga0058701_10002649_pt1 | contig 13703 bp, 13 predicted proteins | sample AgamicOrMae_FD_97039 | JGI IMG/M metagenome (GOLD analysis project Ga0058701, IMG submission 97039) | Agave microbial communities from Guanajuato, Mexico - Or.Ma.e | ecosystem: Host-associated > Plants > Phyllosphere > Phylloplane/Leaf | place: Guanajuato, Mexico | collected 2012-06-04 | reverse complement strand
TTCCGAACACCTTCCGGAACTGGCTGAGATATTTCGAGGGTCGCTGTTCATTTAATTTGCGTTGTAGAACCTCATTTATTTATACGATGACGTGTTCCGTTGCCAGCCCCATCCGCGCTTAATGTGTTCTACATTCAGTTATACGGTCTATTCGGTTATGCGACCATTGTTTCAGCTCTCTAAGCGTAATAGGCGTAAGTTTTGTATATTCAACAAAATAAGTGTTTGTACCTAGCCTGAAAGATACGTTTAACTTATTCAAAAATAATATATTGAAATATAATAAAAAAAACATTTTTTTTAATTATTTTTTTTTTAATCGAAAATTTTTGAGTTAAGTTATTCCGTCGCGTCCGGTACGATCCGCGGGACCGAAAAAAAAAAAAAAAAAAAGCGTTGCTCCAAATCGTACGTGTACTCTTGTGAGTAAAGGAAGGTCTATTTTTTCCGTTTTTCTACTCAAATTACAGTCATTTCATGTTGGTTTAGTCGCTTCAGAATCAACCTAAAAGTGTACTCTGAGAAAATCTGAGCGAAGTTTAGACATACAGTTCCAGATTTTTTTTGCTATATCCTCGGTGACCCATAAATTTTCCTCCCTACAGCGTTTTAATAAATGTCGACGTACCTTTATTTATTTTGGAAGGAAACTTAACTCAGCCCCCTTTGAAAAAGAAAAAAAACCGAGTAATAATGAGCCTGAATTCCGTTCTGCCACTAGAGCACGTACAGTTTGAGTTTTCCTCACCAATTTTTTTCAAGAATCAGATCGTTGACCGCCCTTCTTTAAAGAGCGTTTCAGATGCATTGTGACGTGAGGAAAATTAAGAAAACACTATCATTAATTTTTCTTGACATGAAATTACGCGACGGAGAATCCTTTACAAACTTCAGAAAAAAAATAATTAGATGACTATTCGAAGCGTCCCATAGAAACTTATCGATCAATCCAAATTTTCTCTTCACAGTTACCTCCAGAAAAATTCGTCCACCATATTTTCGCTGGAAGACTACGGCATCGCTTCACCCGAATACCAGAGAAAAGCTATCTGAGGCCAGCATTTCAGCACTCCGTGAGTTTTCTCTCTAACCACGTTCTGTGTTCTGTATCAGCGGTATAGAAGGGAGGTGGAACTTTTTGTATCGAAATTCGAGCGTTTTTCGTGGGCCACCCATTGAAAATCCTATTCATTTTAAACGTTTTTCATGGACAATTTTCTTTAAGGAAAATCGAACGACCGGTCTTCATCGTAAGTAAATTCGCGTACATCGAACCTGCGTTAGCCATCAATTTTACTATTTTTATAACTGTTAAACAGTTCCGACTATAGACTTCAAAGTGCGACAGATTTGTTACAACCCACGAGTCCAATTTAACCCTTTATGGAGATCGGAAGTCTCTTGTAAGTCAGTCTCTTGTTAATGGAACAACTCACTGGCAGAGTGGGCGCTTTTCATCGTAATTTTTCATAACGACCGATGGAAGTAAGAGGTTTCCATCTGGAACAAGTATGTTGCTAGCGACTGAAATTGGTTTTGCATCTGTTGGCCCATACTGACAACAGACGCCCGAACCAAATGTTTTTGTAAACACTCGACACCTCAATGAGGAAATAACGCAGCTTTTTTGACCGAGAGTAATGGTTGACTTAGTTCTAATCGTGAAGCTTCAGGATAAACAAGATTAGCGTACAGTAGTGAAGCCAGGTGACATGCTGTTATTGGCCAGTTTTATCACGGAGCTACTTTCTACCATAACTTAAACTTGGTTATTTGTGTGGGTTGAGTTTTTACGTCAATAAATGCTTACAGCGTCTTTTTTCCATGTATGAAAACTCGGTGAATGGCTTTGTCTTGACATGAGATACATTCTCTCGCATTTCTGTAAGGAGCGACTTCCGGTTGTGGCAAAAAGTTTGAAACCAGATATCCTTCTCATTCCGTTCGTATTGTAAATCAGCGGAAAATCGATTGCATAAAAATGATACGCCTAATGCGATTTATCGTGATAAAATAACTGCATGAATAAAAACTAGCCTTCTTTTTTTTTTTGAAAAAAAAATGACGTAGTGTAGTACTTATGATCGTGGCTAACTGAAGCAGATGCTGCGATGTACATAGAATTTTTTAAGAGGAGTAAAATACGCGGCGATGATAGTTTTGGCGTTGTCGCTACAGAAGTAATATTTATTATATGAAGTAAAATCGATCTGTATTTGTAAATTATGGTATAATTTTATGTATATCGTCGTCAGTCTCTTTCTCCCGCTTCCGATTGTTGTCCAGTTTTTGCGATTCAAGTCTTGTGTTTCATATATAGAGAACCGAACCCCGTGTTTTTTTGTTGTTTTTTTTTGGTACATAATGTTTTGATTTGTAAAGAACATTCACAGTATTAAGTTATTAAAAATAATTACTTTATTTTAATCTGTTTTGCTCTGTAAATTGCGTGTCACCTCTCAGCACAGGAAAAGACAACTTTGTAAAAAATACGATTAACAAATAACAATAGGGTTCTACCAAAAAAAAGACATTACACCCACTCATACCAGAAAACGGCTCCGGAAAGTCAACGCGAATTTTTTTAACAATAGAAGTAAAACCAGTTAGCTTTGCCGATATTTGTGACGTCAGATGAAGTATTAGGAAGGCTGACGTGGTTTGGCTTCATAACGGCAAAGCTCCTACAATGCTTACTTAAAAGTCAATCTTTGAGTTGTCATTTGATATCGGGAATGTCCTTTAAGCAGCTCTGGCGTTGGGGAAGATAATACGATAAATCTCGTCGTATTCACTGACAAAGTGCACCTCCAATCCATCCGTGATGTATTTCGGCAAATCGTTGAAATCTTTCTTGTTCTCTTCAGGAAGGATAATACGTTTGACACCAACTCGCCTCGCCTGAAAACGTAACAAATAGGTGCAGAAAGCCTGTAAGACCGTCTATCTCATCGAAATCATTCGATTAACTTACCGCTATAGTTTTTTCTTTGATTCCTCCGACGGGTAAAATTTTTCCCGTTAAAGAGATTTCACCCGTCATAGCGACGTCATCTATAACTGGCATGTTCTGCGCTAACGAGAGCAGAGCTGAAACGATTGTGCAGCCTGCACTGGGACCGTCCTTAGGTGTAGCGCCCTGAAACAAGAATAACTTATGCTTAGGGAAAGATTCCTCAACATGCCCTTGGGGTTAGAGTCAAGGGCACAAATGGCTGAAAACTGATTTTATTTATTTCCAATTTGCGTTGGTACTACTGATGTAGTTAAGGAGGTGCTCCCGCGTTTTAGTCGACTTCAATTGTGTCGCTAACCTCACTTCAAAACAACTAAAAATCACTGTCAGCCATTTAAGCCCTCGACTGTACATTTTTTAGGTTACATTTTCAACCTCTTGTGTTCTCATTCTACTTTACGTCGCCAAGCCGAGCGAAGCGAGACACGCGACACTTAACCCATTGTCAGCAAGCTTGTTGTTGCCCGACAGGAAGCTGTCGCCATCGACAAGTAAGCGGTAACAGGCTTGCCGACAGCAGAGCGACCAACTACACGGTTGTATTTCGTAAATCCAACGAGAGACTGAACCATGGTAGAACACTAGAGGTGTGTAACCTGAGTGTATGGGCATCCTGTACCTCTGGGACATGAAGATGAAGGTGTGCCGTATCCAGGAAAGTGTTGTCGGGGTCGTATTTCCTGAGAGAATTGCGAGCTACTGTGAGAGCTATCCTTGCTGATTCCTTCATGACATCCCCTAAATGACCGGTGATCTCCAACGAACCCTCCGCCGACTTTTTCTCGTCACTGCCCGCTAATCGATGCCTCGTCGTCGTTTCCACGTAGAGAGTTGACCCTCCTGCGAAATATTTCGAGCGTTAGACGAGATGCATTGTCTTCACAAGAGTTATACACACTTACCCATAGATGTCCATGCTAGTCCCATGACTACACCGGGTGGAGTTGCATTGTACATTTTATCATGGGTGAACACGGGCTTTCCGACGAAGTCCTGCAGATTTTCGGGTGAAATAAGGAAGTTGTCGCCTTCTTTTCTGACGACTTTGTAAGCTACTTTTCGGACAACCTGTTGGAAATGGCATATTGTTGAGAATTCGTCGGAGAAACAAAATGTGCAGACGCTGTTCGCCATGCTTCAAAGCCTCCTCCGTTAGCATTTTAGATTCAACGTTCTGTTTTATGTTTCCGCGATTGACAAAATGCTAACGTTTTCAGTGAAAATATGATTAGCTCGCAAAGATTGCTCGATGCTTTCAACGACGAAACGGATTTTGTTGCCAACGTTTGAGTTATTATTAACTCCTTACCTTCTCAATATGCTTTTGCAGATTTCGGACACCACTCTCTCTGCAATAAGACTTAATGATTGTGTTCAGCGCCCCGTCGTTTATCGTTACCTGAAAAAGAACAACTGCAGTTATTTTTGCCATTCGGAACCGAAAATAAATAAGGGCAGCGTTTACCAAGATTACCAGTTAAACCATACCATATCTGCCGTTAGTCCAGAATCTTTCATAGCCTGGGGCACTAAGTACTGTTTAGCTATAGCTAATTTCTCTTCACCCACGTATCCAGACATGTCGATCATTTCCATTCTGTCTCGCAGGGGCTCAGGAATCGTGTCAATAGTGTTGGCAGTGCAAATAAACAGTACCTGGAATAATACCGAGAACATAAAACAACCTTGACTCTCTAAACCACCGTATCTGAATGTCTCAGAATTACCAAAATAATTCATACTCATGCTTTTACTCTATCAAGTGGGCCGTAACAGAGAAATGCTTTCCATTCCATAAAAGTCTACGAGTCTAAATAACAAAAAAATATGTACAGTGGGTCACAAAGGTCATGACCCTTGCTTCCATAAGAAATACATGGAAACAGGGGTCATGACTTTTGTGGCCCACTGTACCTACAGGAAAAAGTTAAAAGGCAACTCACTCTGGATAAATCCACGGGCACGTCTAAATAATGGTCCAAAAAGTTAGCGTTTTGCTCGGGATCCAGCATCTCGAGAAGGGCTGAAGCCGGGTCACCTTGGTACCCCCTTGAGGGAAAATAAGACAGTTGATTCGAACACAATCAAACCGGGTTTAAAGGCATTTGATTCAAAGTTTAACGCAATGAATCCGGGTACTCACTTGCCAATCTTGTCAACTTCGTCGATCAAGATTAACGGATTTTCAGTCTTCGTTTTCTTTAGACACTGGATGACTTTCCCGGGCATAGCCCCGACGTAAGTCCGGCGGTGCCCCTTTATTTCCGCTACGTCCGTCATGCCACCCACGCTAAACCGGAAATACTGCATCGGACAAAATAAATATCAGACGTGAAAATCCACAAAGCGAAGTTTAAAGCCCGAGAGATTTGTTTTAGAAGCGGCGCTTAGGGAAAATTTTCTCACGAATTTCACTTACCTCTCTATTGAGGGCTCTAGCTATCGATTTGGCGATACTGGTTTTTCCAACTCCGGGAGGTCCATGGAAGCAAAGAATTTTTCCTTGGGTGCTACCTTTTAGCTGACTTACGGCAATAAACTCTGTGGAAAATTGTTCATAATCGTAACTTTTTCCAGATGCGTTAACGATAAGAGAGCCCTTTAAAGAGGAGAGATCTTTCGAGACAGTCAGTAGTAATGCAAATAATACCAATTCCATTAATAACCTTGGTAAATAACACCAACAGAAAACCCTCTGGTGGTTTCAGAGACGGCGTAACGACCGTGGTAGACAGACACGTGCCGTGGTAGTCAACAGCCGTGCCCGATTGCGTACCGTTTCTAATAATACTGACTGCATCTTTTTTGAACCTGTCTCTTGTAAGGCTCACATCCCTTACCCAGCACGCGTTTCTTGATCTCTTCCATTCCGTAGTGATCCTCATTCAGAATACCAGTAGCTCGATCAATGTCCAAGTTTTCCTCACTGGATACACCCCACGGTAAAGCCGTCAACCAATCTAAGTAATTCCGCGTAACGCTAAAAAAACAAAAAAAACACAAACAAAATCATAATGCGAAACATCTTTGAAGGGGATCACTCTTTAGGTGTCAGCACTAACTTGAACTCCGAAGAATGATTTTCCAGTAACGCAAATTTGTTCAGTTCTTCCTCCAAGACCTCCATGATTGCTTTCGGCACTGTTTTGCCCTGGAAAAGTAAACGGTAGCTCAGAGAAACACCGACGTCAATACTTCATAGATCGATCTGACCTGCTAAAAGCTAGTATGGATTCCGGTTGGAACCATCGAATACCTACCTTTATTCGTTCTCTGAATTTCTCTTCTATTGCGTCTTTGTCATCCTTTTCCAATCCTAATTCCTTTTTGATAACTTTAAGCTGTTCGTGAAGAATGTACTTTCTATGCTGCTGTTTGACTTTTTCTTCTACTTCGCGACCTATTTTTTGCTGTAACCTACTTAATTCTAATTCCTTTTTCAGGAGAGCCAATGAAAGTAACAATCTCTTCGAAATCTGAAAAAAAAAGCAAACATGTCCGTTTCAATTGATACCTGCCAGAAAACCCTTTCAATGACTTTGTTTGAAAAGGCGATTTGAATTCTTGATAAGGAGCATTACTTTTTTAAAATTGATACAGGGCGTGGTTTTTGGTTCGACGTTCGTTAGGCGAAACTCGTCCGCTCAGCAAGTGGATCGAGCATGCCTTTGAAGATTTTTGGTCCATAATATTGGGATGCATTCGATAGCGCCAAAAACCGCAAGCGCCAACGCCGCAAACGCCAACGTTCGTAACCGCCAAATGATAGGTAGGCCTATCATTTTATAGGTTAGGTTAGGTTTGTATAACGGTTATGAACTTTGGCGTTTGCGACTTTTCTCGTTTTGTGGTTACGGATTGGCGTAATATTGATATTATATGAACAAGTCTCACCCCTGTTTGTTACTTACGTCTAACTCTTCCAAAACTGCTTGCAACTCGGCGGCATCGGCGCCCGTCAAGGCCGCTCCAAGGTCAGATAAATACACAGGGTTGTCAACCACACGCTGTCCCTGGTGAAGCATCTGCTGCAGCGATTCTCGATACAGGGGATTCAAACTGATTATGTCTCGTATTGTCTTGATCACTTCTTGCGTTAGGGCCTGAAAAAAAAGGAAATGTCGGTTTGACAGCGCTGAATCGTTCCCCCGCTCCCAGTCACGACAATACCACACGGATGCTTCTAAACCTGCGTAAAACTTTCTAATCAAATTTCCTCAGATGAAAAATCATTGTGTGACTTTGGAAACGTATGACGTTTTCCATTGAAGGCTAGCATGTGATTTGGACCAGACCGAGAGTTTGACATAAATCGGATATTTTTGACCGATTACAGCCCAGCACTTACGTTTGGAATCAGCCATATTTCCCTAGAGAGAATGTCCTTCACAGTATTAAAAAAAATAAATAAATAAAAATAATTCTTTGCAGATCCCTAGATTCACTTCAGTAATTTTCAAAGGGCCAAGTCTGCACATTTTAACGAAGACACATCCTTAAAATCATAAACAAGATGAGTAGTCTACTCTGATGAACTTAACCGAAGTTTATATCAAAATATTTTTGACTTTTTTTTTTCAAGCAGCCTCTTTAACCGGATTCAATTTTCATTCAGGATTGCGTTTCACGCAAAGTTCAAACAATATGTTCCTATTTTTGCGAATATTTCAAGCGGGCCCGAAAACTGCAGTGTACTTTTATTGCATGTATGATTAAGAAAAATAATAAATATTACGGCGTTTTTGACTAGGAAGGAAATAGGTACGTACCTTGATCTCTTCAGTTTGTCGGAATGGCTCGTGAGTCAAATTCTCTGTTTCCACCATGAGGACGGCCTGCGCTTCCGGTTCCAACAAGTCGGCCTTTTCGACGGCGCCGTTGTCGCCAGAGCCGTTCTCATCGACAAGCGCTTCCGCCTCCTTGATGGCGGCCGGCCCGCCCGTCAAGCGCTTTTTCCTCCGCTTTCTCGACGATCGCCAATCATTATCCAAATCCTCTACAAAAACGTCAACCGATGCTTTATTTAGAGGAAACCTTAGTTTCATCACTGTGAAAAGAAACGTCCCAAACGCTAGGAGCCGCAGTTAAATTAGCCACTCAACAAACCAGATTGGCGAACGGGGAAAAAAGCGCCATTGCTCAACAATATCAAGTTGGAATGGCTTTACCTTTTTTTCCTGAACCCAAATGGCGAAATCACAGCGTTTTCATTCGAGGGGGAGAAATGCAGCAATCGTTATTTCCAGTGTAAAAGTGCGACCAGTTCAACTAGCGCTTTTACGATCCGAGGAGGTAGAAGTTTCTGATCAACATTACTTATACAGTAGAGTCTAAGTGGTAAGTCTCCCAGCTGTAAGTCTTTCACGGTAGTAAGTCCAAATTGAGTCGTCGCGACCACTATCTATACAGTTAAATGGATTCTCACTTCTAAGTCCCTCTCAGTTGTAAGTCCAAAGCCTTCAGCATGGACTTGGACTTACAACTGAGACTCTACTGTATTACTACCAGAGGCAAAGACTCCTACACAATTTAAAAGTGTCCTAATAGAACAGTACAAGATACTTTAACTCTTTTAGTAACTCTCTGCGATGCCTCATCAATATCGAGGTTGTTTTGATTTTTCAAGGAAAATTCTACTCTGTTTTCACATCTCATTTCTCTCCGTTTTCATATACGTTAGTTTCGTTGTGTTCCTCCTGGGTAGTAGCCATTCGTCTCGTGTCGCAAGCTCCCAAATATCGTATCTATGGCGATGACAGAAGAACGACTGCTGTAAAAGTTCTTGTTTTGTGAAACTAGACAGGAATACTTCTTACCTAAAGGACCTTCTTCAACGGTCTCTAAAATTTGTTTGACAATCCTAATACGGCGGTGAGCCATAACGACTAGTCTCAAACGGTCTCCTAAGTCTTGTAATTCATGAATTTGAGCGAATGTCCCCACAGAATAAACTTGATCGAGAGACTGAACGACTTGCGCTGCATCCCTGAAAATTATTAAAAATTAGTAATTTGGTAATGAGCAGCTTGTTCTCATTTTCACTCGTATACTTACTCTTCGCTCTTCTTCAGGAAAATCCCGACGTATGGCTGGTTCAGTTTGACTTTTCTTCGCAGTAAATCGATTAGTTGCGGGTTGGATACCTGGAAAAAAAGTTAACTTCAGTCAAAATGCAACTCTGTTGAGAAGAGAGTTAGATCGGTCAGCAGATTCTGACTTTAGGAGCGAGACATTATTACCCTTCATAGACAGCTTATTTCGACTACTACGTAGTAACGAAGTTAACTTCCGTTTTTGCAATATCACATTTAGCACGACTTAAATTGGTTGCTACACAACGCACACGTAAAAGAAAACTTAAGAGTTAGTAGATTCGTTTTATACTCGGGTCGGCCCAATGTTAGAAGTAGTCTGACAAGCGATTTTTTATTCTTTTGAATTTAGGTTGGCAACACCATTGAAATCGACGGAAACGCGGGAGCATCTCTTTAAATAAATACATTAGTGGTACCAACACTAATAGGAAAAAAATATCACTCATCTATTTATGCCCTCGACTGTACAACTTTTCGACGCAATGCATGCGGCATGAAAGGCCCTACACCATTTTAGGCAGCTCTTTGTGAGTATAACAGGCTTTGAATGACAGAGGTTTATTAACGATGAGCAAACCCTGAAAACGCGAAATCTAGCTATTAAACCCTGACCGACGTGCACCGAGTTCTTCTGATAAGAAAGAAGACAAAAAAAGTATGCAGCACTTCTTGACAGTGAGAAAAAAAGGAATGGCCTTGGAGGAAATTATGAAATTTAGAGGGCCATTTTACCGAATTGTGGTCACCTTAAACGTCTCCACCGACGTTCACTTAAGTTGAGCTGGAATTCGCAAATATATTAATGATTTCCTCTATTTTTAACGGCAAATTTATGGATTATTTTTATGATTACGAAGATTCGGTATATAACAGGTTTTCCTCAAGATTCTGGCTGTCCTGCTTGAGTGGACTTGAACTGATGAAATGATTGCACTATAAAAAAATAATTTAAAAAAATCTGTGGACACATCGTGCACCGCCGACAACGAGTAACACATTTATTGAGTGGTTGGTATGTACTTGGGCGATTTTTTATGTAATGATGATAAAACGTACAGAAAAAAAAGGTTTGTATGCAGAATTTTGGTCAGTATTTGTACATAGATGATTTTTTTTCCTTCGGAAGAATGATGAGACAAATGAATCCGATATTAACCTCTATAAGTTTGATGAATCGAGGAAAGACGGGGTTCCTGTTAATAGCAATTAAGGGAACGTTTGGCCAAACATCGGGCACAACAACAGTTGCCGGCAGAGTCTGAGTGAGATTTGGATAATCCTCTTCTTTCGGCGCCGAATTCGGATCATCTCCATCACTGCCGCTGGATGCTCCGCTCGATGCCGTGCTGAGACATCTTGCAAGAGAAAATGCAAAATTTTGCTGTCTTGAAGGAAAACTTAAGAAACTCGGTCTAGTCCGATTGCAGAAGGCACTACGAGGTCGCACTGTGCTCAAGTTTCGTAACTGGCAATAATGAGCCAAGCGAACGCTCACTAGGCGATGTCGTATGACTGACAGCATTTTTACCACTTCTTAATCTAAAATCTACGAAACAATTCATGAATTACTCTAAATCTCATGTAGACTTTAACCTCATGCCCGCACACACTTATAGCAGTACAATTTTTCTTTGTATTCTTCTTCTTTTTACACCGCCTGTAGGAAATTTGAAGGGAGAGCCTCATCAAAACTTTCTAGCAGGCTACGAGTTTTGCCAACGTCAGAATTACGAATTTTAACTACCCATCTGAGAAGTCTTCTATCATACAAACCTTGTATCTTCATAAAATAAATTAATTCAGAAAATTTCAAGTGTTTTAATGATCACTGAGTCGTAAAACCTTCCGAAGAGAGCATTGTAGAATCATTGAATTAGTTGTAATGCGCAAGTTTGCGCACCTTGTCCAGTGTCAGCCATGTTGGACTTTTTGAGACACCAAAAATATAAACAATCTTAGAGTTGGAACCTGGTTGGAACTCGGGACCGTTGTCCCAGTTCCAACTTGTCTTTATGTTAAGGAAATGCTTTTGTGTCGTTTATCATGTCGTATATTTTTAATGTTCAGTGAGTTGATGTAAATCTTGAAAGAATCATCATCCACACAGATGCACCCCGGACACTTGTGCACGAGCGGCGACCGGTAAGTTTGTTCAACACTGAACTAACAGAAGAATGATGAAATTCATCCATATCGTCTTATTACATTACTTACTTTGGTGATGTGTATTCGGAGACTACACATTTTTGCCCCTCCTGTATGGGACTTGAGGAGGTAACCTCTCATTGAGTTGACATTGATGGACCATCATGTCATCCAGTATGTTTTGTATCAGAATGAATAACATCTTCGTTACATATGCAGGACCTGCACTAAGAATGAAATTTGTTAATGAGTGCTTGTTGGTGGGAAGACTGAATTGTTTCAGACCCTCTACTGTTCCTACGTGCATTTGTTCAGAAAATGCCAATGTCTGTGATCTTGTGAGGCTTGTATTCAATGCCTCTACATGAAAGACGATTTGAGGACAGTAAAGTAAGGGTGAATCAGTGAAAGTTTATGTTGTTTAGGATGCAAGAACAAGGCCAGACTATACCCAGAAAAAGCTATGAAATCATATTGTTGCTATCACTAAGAAGTCATTTCCTGAGATGTTTGCGTTGTCTGGGCTCTACTTATTGGGGGCATTAGTACAAAGCCACTATGTGCAATGTCTATATCATGACCATTTCTATCCCACACAGCAAGGTGTACCCCTTACCTCAAAGGATTCAGTTATTTTTTTTTAACTACTCTTAAGCTTTTTGTGAGGATGCCAGCTGAGTTCATAAATCTAGCTTTAAGAGCCTTTATTTCTTTAGAAAGATAAATACACAATACAATACTTTCCCATTTAATTTGTGGCTCCAAAGCTCAGCACTTGTTGCATAACTCCCAGAGGTGATATTGATACATTTTGTGTGTAAAACATTTTCTCAAATTTTATCTACCAGCTACCATTACCTTAATCCAGCTTTTCACCGACCACCCACACACAGTTACGCTCCTGATGTGGACAGGCACCAATCACAAGATTCTTTAAGAGCCTAATCAATGCAATCATTGAAAAAAAGGGCTCTTTTCCACTGAAACCTACTTTATAGTATATTAGTGGTTATGTGATAGTATAAGTATTTCTATTAATTAGACATCATCAAGAATCAGCTCCTCCCTCTTTTGTAACAAAGCTCTGCTCAAGTTGTTGCCAGCGGATGGAATGTTAACCATTGTATTGTTCTGATTCCTAGCAAACCATTTTCTGGTCTTCGATCATCGGCCGTGCCGCATCAAATGAAACCAACCCTGCGGTACTTTGGCATGAGCATTTGAGCAAACCGGACAAACCTGACTTCATCTCGCCCTGGATGAATTCTTGTTGTGAGTAATTTGAGCGCACTGTCATTGAATTAAGAAACGTGAAATGCAACGTGAAGGAGGGCCTTTGGATGAAGATTTTTATGCTTAAGCCAAGAATTATAATTTTTTCTGTGGGTATCAGGTTGTAACGTGCCCTTCACTACCCCTGCCCTTCGCAGGATTCGCTTCCGCCCCGCAGCCCTTGGGTCTCCATCAGCTTTTCTCTAGAAGCACCTCCTCTACGGTGATCTCGTCGCCCGGACACAGAAGCGAGAGTAAGTGAACGATTTATATTTTGTAACTTGCCATGACATACACACTCCTCCCTTTCCTGTCTTGTAGGTTGTTAATAACTGTTGGTCGAAAGTGCGCCAGATTTGCGTCAACTGGTATTTTGAGGTAGCGTGGGGCTGCGCTGCCACTCTCATATTCTCTCATATTGACACATAACAGCCCAAGTATTTGGAGTGAAATTTAGCTGAAGAGAAGTTACTGTACTGAAATTTTTAGAAGAAATTGTGAAAATGGTAGTAAAACTGGCCGGGCAAATACCCTGTGCGCCAGTACATATTAAATAAGATTGACTTGCTTGTTTTTACTTGTCGTTTAATTTTTTGCATACGATTTGCATGGGCGAATTTTCCTACCCATTTGCATTCTGCTGCGTATGTGACTCATTGACTCCTTAATTCGTTTTTACAGGTTTTACTCCATTTTCCGCCACTTCTCGTCGCTTCTCGCCTCTTCGCGCCGTTTATCGCCGCTTCTTACCGCGCGCAGCCAACTAGCCGGCCACCGGCACTTCAATCTACCGTAATCTCCTCGCCTATTCAGCGTTAGAAGCAACTACTGTCATCTGTGTTTTCCGTAAGTTGTCAACGTCGGTAACGCGCCACCATAGCCACATTTGCGGACTCCCTGTCAATGCCACGCCCTAAATCGAAATAAAATCAAAAACCGAGAAGCGTTTAAAAATAGATGACGCGGCATCCAATATCTCGGTGGGGCTCGTTCATTAACGACGTAACATTATTCGGCCCCCCTTCCACCCCTCTTCCCCCACGTCCCCTCTTCCCCCACGCACCCCAGCCCATCACTGACGCTGATCCCTCCTTAAAATTGTTGTTTTTTATATGTATATACATAAAATGGAAGAGAGAAGGGTGGCCGTGGAGTGCAATCAAAGTGCGTTCTTA
>Ga0058701_10002648_pt1 | contig 13704 bp, 6 predicted proteins | sample AgamicOrMae_FD_97039 | JGI IMG/M metagenome (GOLD analysis project Ga0058701, IMG submission 97039) | Agave microbial communities from Guanajuato, Mexico - Or.Ma.e | ecosystem: Host-associated > Plants > Phyllosphere > Phylloplane/Leaf | place: Guanajuato, Mexico | collected 2012-06-04 | reverse complement strand
TTTCTGTTCCATTTCCTCTCTTGCTTGATACAATCACTAGAATTCTCTCACTCTTTTGGATTCAGCGTGCAGGGTCGCTTGCTGAACTGGCCCCTCTCTCTAATCCAAAAGTTAGCAACCCATTTTTCGCCCATCAGCACCGGGCAGGCGCCGTGCACTGTCTCAATGATGCCCTCGCCGTTTCTGTACAAGTTGTACCAGAATGCTGCGGCGCCCAATTCGGGTTTCAAGTGGACGCCCAGACGGGGAAAGACTGTGGATCCTCCTCGAACCACGTCCTTCAGGTAGAACATCACTGTGGCCGTTCTGTCGCCAGCATAGAGCTCGCGCTCCTCCACTTGGTCGCGCTCCTCCTCTGGCCTATCGACAATCAGATAGTCATAGTGTGGCGTATAGTGGCCGCCCATGCCATAATTGGCCACCTGCATCAGTTCACAATGCGAGTCAGTCATGTCAGCCGACAGACCAGTGGCCGCCTCGATTCTCCGGTTCATTCTGTTGACAATTGGATGAGTGTCGGGCGAGAACCAGGCCGTTTGTGAGGTCCTCGTCTTGCTCACCATGTCCGCCGTTCCATTGTCAGTCTGAACGCGAGCTCTGGTGAGCAATGGGGCGGCCAGTTCGCGGATCATTTCCGCCTCGCGGGGAGTCATCAAATTGTGAATGATCGAAATGAAGGGGAACACATTTTGCACCTCCATCTTGATGGGCTGCAAGTAGAGCAAAGGGTGATTGTTGTGCTTCAAATAACACCTTAGGGGCGCCTCCTCCTTTGGAGTGCGCCTTTTCTCGCCCCTGCACAACGCCTGGTACTTCCTGTAGTCCTCATTGTCGTCCTCCAACATCTTGAACTTGGTCGAGTGTTCTCTGCTTCCGCTGGCCTCCATGTAGATCTTGTAGGTGTCCAACGAGGTGCCCTTCTCTGCGCTCTCGCGCTTGAACTGGTCCACCACCTGGTTGGCCATCTGGTAGAAGGGCTGGATCTCGCTCACCGAGGCAGTGGTGTTGCCCTCAGCATAGGCTCGTTTCAGCGCTTCCTCGAACCAGTCGAGCGAGTGGCCATAATAAGCATTGTTGAAGGCATGCTTCGCTAAATAGAGACAATCTCTGGCAGTCATTTGGATGCGAGTGGATCGCTCTTGAATCTTGCCCATGGCAAGCTCCCTCTCCGTCAGATTGTATGTATCCTGCAATCTAACTATGGCCAGAGCGGCCCCATGCAAATCGTCATCACTTGGCATGATTGCCTTGTACTCTTGGGTTATCTGTCTCACTTCATCCCAATGGTCTTGCTTAAATAGTTCACTGATTGATCTCCAATCAATGGTTAATCTTTTAACCAATTGGAACGCCTGCAAGGGATTTCCAATGATCTCATCCTCACTATAAGTGCCCACAAATTCCTCCCGGCCAGCAGTCGACTCCCAATGGTCAATGTAGTGTCTAATTTTGCTCAATCGCTGCTCCATGTTCACCACATACTTTCCCAACGACATGATCAAGTGCCGCTCCAAGTACATGAGATTTTGCAGATGCGATGTGCTGGAAAAAATGTCCCCATTCACCAGGTTGTTTTGACTATTTGATTGGATGAGCAACAATGCTCCAATGACTGATATTAGGACTGAGCTTAGAGCGGCCATGCTAATAGTGAATCTCTTTTGCCCTCGACAACTAGGCCTTCTGACTAATTCATCACACTCTCTACACTTGCATCTTCTCCCTCTCGAGCGGCTTGTTGAGCTGGTGTTCTTGTTCATCTTGTTCAACATTTTCATCCGTTCTTTATCCACTTTTTGACAACTTTTTTTTCCTAATATTTAATATTAATTACTTCAGAGGAAATACTTAATATCTTATATTTCTTCCTCTCATCTGGCTCTCTTGTTTGGCATCCCACTCTATTGGTGTACTCTATTTAGCACTGAATCACTTGGCGAATGGTCAATATCATCTGACGAGCTTTTCTCTCTCAGAAAAGAATTCAACCACCACTCAGCTGGAGACAGTCTCTGTCAGTATCACACTCTTATGCATGTGGCCAGTTTGTGGCCAGTTTGTGGCTAGTTTGTCACAAGAGCTGGAAGAACTGCAGTCTGAACTGAAGAAGCGCGCAACTTCCCAAACAACTTTCAAAAACTTTTCCCAATCCTGCCACAGTTCTACATGCTGACATCCGGCTAGTGTGAAACGAAGGTTTCCTCCAAGTTGCCCGTTCACCTTGACACGCTGACCACCACTGTTTAGCTAGTGTGTAGTATTAATTTTGATTTTCTTTGCTGAAATATTTCAATCTTCTGTCTCCAAACTCCAGCTTCAAACTTCACTCACTTGATACTGTGAAAATCCAAAGATTTCTCCAAATCTGTTTAAATTCTGTCAGATTTTTCTGCATTTAGCACAATCACTGGCCAGATGCAGTCTCCAATCAATTTTTCCCTCTGTCTTATTTATTTATTGGGCCAGAATTGCGCTTCCAATGGAGCGGCTCGATCTGATTCGATTGGCTAGCTGCTGGCCGTTCAATCAAAAACGTCTTTTGGCACAAATTTCCTCCACTTTCAAAGCGCCACACTGACGCCAGACCGAAAAGCAAACAACAACAACAACTGGCCGTCCGTTTCTGCTTTTGCCCCCAGTTCTCAAACTTTTGCGGCTTCCAGTGGTCCCAGACAACTGCAGCAGCTGTGCTACTACCAGTCTATTGTAGCCTGGCCGGAAAGGTAGCCCAGCTTCTCAGTTGATCTCTCTCTCTCCTTCTTCTTCGCCTCAATCTTTCAGATACTGTCTTCTCGCCGGTGCTTGTATTGGTTTTTGCACACCTGTTGCTCAACTCGCTGCTCACTCCATTCGAGTGTGTTGCAGGCGCGCTTCAGAAGTTGCAATGTATCGACACTTTTGGTCGCCGCTGCTGCTGCTTGTGTTGTGCACAAACAACACAACACTCAAACTGGCTCCCTTTTTCCAATCCAAACTCCTATAGTCTGTCTGTATTTCTCCAGTTCAATTGGTTCTCTCTCTGCTGCTGCTGCAAATGGGCAAAGTAAAAAACTATTCAACTATTCTGAGGCCTTCAGAGACTGGCACTTTTGGCTCTGTTTGAAACGCACATATACCTTCTGGCTTCTTCTTCCTTCTGTGTTGCCTCGCCTGATGAGCTTCGGACATTCTTGGTCGGACACTCTCAAGGCAGCAGAGCAGCACAGAGTACCACTTTACCTTACTCTTTGGCTCGCTTTGGCTGAGGAATGCTCGCCTGCACAGCAAGCCAGTGGCTGGCCAATTGTTGCTCCCCAAATGGCCAATTTTTTTCCTCTTCCCTTGTTTGCTTGAGTCCGACTTCTCTTCTCGCTTATCCCAACATAGTCTGAGTTCCGCTCGATTTGCTCTCTATTTCTGCTCCTTTTCCTTTCCGACACTATCACACACACTCTAAGCAATACACTAAGCAGCACAAACTCTGAGCGAGACACACACACTAAGCAATGCAAGCTCGCAGACTCAAATGCTCTATCGCGATTTTCTTTGTGTCTGTCCGTCTCTTACTGGTTTCCTTCAGACACTCTGCTCAGTGTGTCCATGTCTCTATGGGAGTTTCATGTGCACCTAAGGCAACCAAAGGTATCCTAAGGTTTGCGTGCTTTAAGGCTCGCAAACTGATCTCTGTTCGAGCTTTGGGTCGCGCGCTGGTGCTTCGAGTGTTGTGGCGCGCACACGAGATTTCATAAAAAGTCTCGTTAGTCGACCACTTGTTCACTAATCTTCCTATTCAGCATGTGAAAATGTGAAAAAGGTTCTTCCCAACTGTGCTCGAGCTGAACTGAAACAACACTAATATCAACAGTTACAACTAAAACAACAACAACAACAGCAACTCTTCCCCAAGATCCAACTGGCCATCTGTTGCGATGAGCACTCTTGAATCTGGGCTAACTTTCTACTTGGAGCTGCCTTCCAACTGATCACGAGGGGAAGCAAAATTCTTGCCTCGTTTTGTTTTGATGTCCAGTTTTGTTCTTCCACCTTGCTGCTGCTGCCCATTCGGCGAGCCAAAGCTTTCCCTCGAGCAACGGGCCTCGATCGGAGCTTGCCAGAAGACGATCAGCTCATACCTGTTTTACATGGCGGACTTGCTCCCTTGTGTGTAAATGCATCCGGTTTTTTGGCTCTCTCTCTCGTTCTCCTTCTCCTTCTATGCAAGAAGGTGGAGGCGAGAATTGCAGGCCCAGAATTTCAGCCGGCCAAGTCCCGCCTCCAAGCACACACGCACAGACAGACAGACAGACACACACACTTGCAGGAGAGCCAGTTGCCCCGAGCGAGCCAGCTCGACTCAGACTGCCTCTGGCGGCAACTGCGCACTTCCTCTCCTCAGCAAGATTGACCAATGCTTCATATTTGTGCCCAAAGGCGCGCCAACCACCAGCAACAATTTCCCTCACACTCGCCCTCTCGCCCTCGTCCTCCTGCCGCCTCCTCGCCAGCGTCCAGTTCCTATTCGGCGCACACTCTCCACTCTTCACTCTCTCACTCTCTCTCGCCAAATGTATTCAACTCTATCCTGACTCTGCGCCCCGCCCCCTCGCGGCCGCCTCACTCTCAGTCTCAGTCTTAGTCTTAGTCTTAGTCTTGGTCCCTCCTTTCTGCTCATTAATCTGACCACTCCTCTGGACTTTCTCTGTTCCTCTGCGGGCGGCGTGTCGTAGTCTTGATGCTGCTTGTTGCTGCTGCTTGTGGCCAGCGTCCACTCGCCGCCCGTTTCGCCTTTGCGGCTCGAGGGGCGAAAGTGCCGCCCAAGCACACCATAACTCATGCCTCTTGCTTGCTCTCTCTGTCTCTCTCTCTCTCGCTCGCCCTTCTGCTTGGACCTCCAGCTTTCACAGTGCGCTCTCCGCCGGCCGCGCATCCCCCGAACCTTGGCTGCGGCGGCCACCTGTGTCCCGCCGCCGCTGCTCTGGCGGAAACACGCCGGCCAACCCGGTAGACAGAGAGTGCCCATTGGTGGACAGTGGCCAGTGGAACGTCGTGCATTGGAGACCGTTAGCCTGGCCGGCGAGCAGAGACGGTCTCTCGTTGTCTCTGCTTTGCTTGGGCCGTCCAGCAGCCACTTGCTGGACAGAGTAGAACAGAGGAGCCAAGCAGAAGGCCATTAATTGCCTTCGCCGTCCGTCTGGCTGGCCGTGCGTCCGAGCGGCGCCATTGGGCCGCTCGGATTGCAGCCCGAGCTTGGCCAGAGCAAAGGACACGCGCATGGTGATGAGCGGCTGGAGTCTCGCCGGCTCGTTCGAGAGCAAGCCAATTGGCGGAGGAAGCGCAGGAAGTGGTCAGCTAGAGAAAAAAGAGAGGGGCAAAGCGTGCTTGTGATGGCCCTTCTGGCGTTGTAAAAGAATTAGGGAGTGATTCTTTAATGTCGGCCGGCCAGCGAGAAGCGCCGCCGAAGACAGAGGATCGAGTGGTGTCGAGATAAAGAGAGAGAGAGGAGGATGGCCAAAGGCGGCGAGTGTCTTGCCGAGAGATTAGCACGAGAATTGTGCGGGCCATGCATGCGCACAGTGCACAGGCCGCACACTGCAATGGGCGCCTGTGCGGATTGCAGTGTGCGGCCAGAGACAGTCTCTTTTTCCGCCGCCTCCTCATGGTGCTCCTTTCTCCTCCTCTCTCGCTCGGCTCGTCCATTCCGCTGTTGCATCTCGACCATCGGCCGCAAATATGGAACCTCTGTCAATGAGTGAGCAGACAATGGACTTGGTGGAGTTGGCCCAAGACTGTTCCAGGCAGCTGGACGGCCGCAAACGCTCCCAAACGAGCATCCCTCTCTGCTTGATGCTGCCGCCGCAAGAGCTCTTCCCAGCTCTTGCTGCAAGCGCCACTGCTCATGATTGCTCCTCAGGATAGCCCTTAGGATGGCCACACTTCCAATTAACCAATTCCCGCCGTCTTGCTGAGCAGAAGCTTGGCAATCTCTCTGAGCTTTGGCTCTCTAAGAAGAGCCAAGAAGCATGATTGAGCGCTCATCTTGCGGTCAATTATTGGGCCTTCTTTGCGGCTCTTCTACCTGAGCACTAAGCACCAAGCGAGATTGCAGCAGCTTATCAAAAAGCAACTCTATTGGAGTCCATTTCACTCAGCTGTCAGCCTTCAGTAGAGCTGGATCGTGATGTGGCCGCCATTGAGGTGTTGCTGGCCACTGTTGCGCCTCTGCCGCCCAGAGGCACTGAGGACTGCTGCTCGATGGGCGCGTGACTCTGCTGCTGCTGGTGCACCGCCGGGTTAACGTTGCCGTAGGCAGTCATCTCGTAGGAGGTCTGCTGGTGATTGTTGTTGTTATTATAACAATGAATATCGTAACTTTGTTGGTCTAAAATGCAGCCCCCATTGGTGTGCGTCTCCATGAGCAGGTTGTGGCTCTGCTGCGTTGGCTGCTGCAATGGTTGCTGCGTGTTGGCCTGCTGCTGGTGGAAGTGGAACTTTTCCTCTTGAATCAGCCTGAGAGAGTCCATGGGCCGTCCCGCAGACTGTGGTTGGATTGTTTTGAACTGAAGCATATTTTCCCCGTAACTCTCGCTCGGTGCACAAACACCCATCGAGCTTGCGGTGGACTGTTGCTGGTGCTGCAAGTGGCCCACCGCTGCGCTGCCATTAACCAGCGAGCTCGCCCCAGAGACACTCGCTGGCGCCGGTTCCGCCAGTTGGCCGTAATGATGGCTCATTTGCGCCACCATTGGAGCGGCGGAAATGGTGCCTGAAGAGTTGCCGTTGCTCTGGGTGGTTCCGTTTGGCGGCTGGCCTTCAGCTGGCCGGTAATCGAGCGTTGAGCTCTCGCGCGGCCGCAAGAGGTGCTGCTGGCTGCTCGTGGCCATGGACCAGCTCTTGTCGCCCACAGGCTGCAGCTCGACCAAGTGGCGCTGCTGCTGGCCCGCCGCCCCTTCAATCATTGGCTCCTCCTTCTGTGGCCGCCGGTCACTCGACTCAATCAGAGCCTCGCCGCCCAGACACACCAGCTGCTGCTCGCCGCCAGAAGCCACAAAGAACTGCGTCTCGCTTGCCAATTGTTGTTGTTGTTGTTGTTGTGGTGCAAGTGCGAGTGCGTGAGGTGTCTGTGTGTGGCCCGCCAGGGAGCCACAGGTGTTTCCTGTGCTCCCCTCGGCCGATTGCTGGACGATTGTTCCAATCGAAGCCTCGCCAGATGCGGGCCTCGAGTAGGGCCCGCTGGTGGGCGTGTTTGTAGCCAGCAAGTGCGTCTGCTTCGTGTGCTCCAATCGGCGTCTGTTGCAATTGGCAACAGTTGTATTCACCGACTGGCCAGCTCCCTCTGCTGAGGCCGCCCTCACTTGCTCCTCCATTCTCGTCCCCCCGGCCGCTTCCTGTCCGTTTTCCGTCCTCATCAACAGCATCTTGTTGGTTCTGTTCAGTTTGGCGGCAAAGCTTCGCCGAAAGACTGGGTTTATGCCCAAATTGTTCCAGTTGATCCACGAGAGTCTGGCAGTGAGATCTTTTGTATTGTGTGTTGTTTGTTATATGAAATTTCGCTCAAATGTTAGTATAATTTGTCCTTCATTCTGTTCATTATCCATGTTTGCAATTTAACAATTTTAAAAGTGTGCAATTTTACACAATTTGCACAATTACAGCTGCAAAAACCTGCAAAAACTTGCAAAAATGCAAGATGCAAATTGCAAATTGCAAATTGCAAACTTCAACCCTAATCTCGAGCCAAACTTACCGCTCGTGTTCCAGTCGTCGCTGCTTTTGTCGTTGAGCTCGCCAGTCAAGCACATCTCGATATAAGTTATCGGGTCCAGCTCGGTGTGCAGCAGCTCCTGCAACAGACTGATGTAAGCGATGGCCAGTCTCAGGGTGTCGATCTTGGAGAGTCGTTTCTCGTAGGGGAAAGTGGGCACATGCAGTCTGAGGTGTTCGAAGGCCGAATTGATACTAAGCATGCGTCTTCTTTCTCTGACATTGGCCGCATATCTTTGCACTTTGTGTCCCCCGCCCTGTCCAGTGGTCGCATTGGTCACCGACTCGGCCGACGACGACCACGAGTCCTGCTCAGCTCCAAAAGCCTCCAGCTGTGCCGCCATGCTCGCCCCACCACTGTTCTCCATTGCACCAGCCACCACCTGCTCCTCCTGGTCCGCGTTCGACGGCGCCACTTCCGCTTCCGCCGAGCTCTGTCTGGCGGCCGCGTCCGCCCGGCTCTTCCTGCGCGCCACCCGTCTGGCTGTTGCGGCGGCCACCTTGGCGCACTCGCGACACTCTGGCGCCGGCTCCTCCTCACCTGTGGCTTGTCTGTGGGCCAGGTGGGCGCCATTCTGCTGCTCGTGGCAAAGCCGAGGGCCATTCAACGGGCCGGAAATGGTATTGCAATCTTGGAAATTGAAACACAGGTTATCATTGTTCTGCTCACTGTCGCAGGGGGCCTGCTCGTAGTAGCTAATAGTTGTTGGGCCTCGCTCCTCTCCTATAGCAGTCCAGGTTGTGCAGGCGCCGCCGTAGAGCTGCCGCTCACTGGCCATGGGCCGCGGCTCGTCCATGGTGAGCGGGCCGCAGCTAAGCTCGTACTGCTGGCCCGCCGGAACTCTCAACTCTGAGCTCGGCAGACACTCAGCTTGCTGGTGGGCACTTGTGTTGTGGTAATAATGGTCGTTCTTTCCGTTTGTTTGGGCCCCAATTTGGCTCGTTTGGCTGCCGATAATTTGGCTCGAGTTGGCCGACTCGCCGAGACAGTGCAGCTCCGAGTTGTTGGCCAAATCCAGCTGGATTCTCTTCCGTTTCTTCATCATTATTGTTTTTCTGGTTTGCTTTCTAGCGCACGCGGAGCTTAGGGCGCCACTTGGAGCATAAATTGGAGGATATTTAATTGAATGTCCAATCTAATTTCGAAAATATTTGCAATAATTCCTCTAGACCTAATGGAAAGGAGATTTTCTCATGATGTGAGCTCTATTCAATCAGTTCAATGTTGTCCCCAGTCTGTCTGGATAGTCTGTTTGTTGTGTCTCCTTTGCAGACATTCGAAAGGAGAGACAATGGTCGCTCCACTTTTCCAGAGACTAGGGTCGCCCTCAAATCGGAATGCTCGGCCCGAAAAGCCCCAGGCTCTATATAGATTTGCCGCCGCGCAGACAAGGCGGCTGCACAGCAAGAGCGCCCCCACCACTGGCGCCGCTGGGGCGCCCCAAATGGGCAGCCAGCCTTTGTTGTGCTGGGCCAGAGTGGGCGCCGTGTGACGCCTGGTGACAAAACTGTTCCACAGATTGAACACCACTAACCACTAGCCAAAGGCACAGACTGAGGCTGGTGGCACGCGCCACCATTCAGGCGGCATTTAACCGCAACGAGAGAGAGAGAGAGTGAGCTAATGGTGCCTGAAACTGCCTCAGGCCAGCCAAGCAGCACGAGCAAGCACGCGCTTCGTCGTGCTCGTTTGTCCAAGCGACGCGCCTGCGCACTCGGCGCCACTTCCGCCCCCAATCGGAAGCAAGGTCGAAGTGGGCCACTTGCCACTATAAAGCCCTTGTTTGTCAGCATAGTTTGTCAGCGGGTGCCACCTTAGTTTCCGCTGAAACTGATGAAACAAGGCTTATAATAACTTATCTTAACTTGTAATTATTACCACTTCCAATGCTAACCATCTCCTATTCCTGCTCTTATCTACGCTTATTTCGCGGCATTAATCGATGAAAAACTCAAACCGGAAATTTGCAATACTAATTCCTAATACCAATGGAAACGACAATACATTGGGTGGAAAAAAATGCGAAAAATGCAAAAATGCAAATTGCAAAACGTAAAAAATCAACAACAATGCTATGCAGCTCGGACAGCCAACACAGTGCACCAATTTGATCAATGACAAACTCTTCAGACACGAGGCGGCCAGTGTGTCGCTGGTGCCTTGCCAGACGTTTTGCGAGCAAGTGATAACCAGATGCGTGGGCCGCAGCAACCTGGAACAGTTGAACGAGAGTTGGAAAGCTTATGTGATGTCGTTGGCCGAGTTGGCCAAGAAACTGAGTGTCCAGTACAACATCGAGACGATCATTGCGCCGCTGGATGTTCAGATAAGCGAAGCTATAATGAACTTCCAGGACAACGCCCAGAACATCTCGCACCAAGTGTTCCAGGCCTGCGGCAGGGCCACCGTGAACAGCGGGCCCCTCGGAAGTGGAGGCGGCGGCGGAAGCGGAAGTGGAAGCGGCCTCTCCATGGGCTCCAGTTCGGCCAGTTTGGGCCACCACCAGTCCCACCAGTCGAGTGGCCAGCTGAGTGCTCTGGTGAAACCGGCGGCCGCAGTCTCGCAACTGGCGGCCCCAAACAGACTGGGCAAGAGGGCGGCTCCGGCGCCCATGGGTCCAGTTGCCGTGCTGCAGCAGCGGAGCCGCAACGGTCTCCACCCCAGTCACCAGTCGGCGGCCTCCGGAAACGGTCTAGACTCTTCCGGTGCTGGTCACTCGCGGTCCCTGCAGCCCCACTCGCAGCTGAGGACCAGCAAGAACTTCGCCTCCAGCAGCTCGGCGGCCGGCTACTCTGGCCTCTCGCTGGACGAGGTCTCCTCGCTGAACGGAAGTCCGGCCGGCTTCTTAGGCTCAGGCTCAGGTTCGGGCGGCTCCTCGGCCTCGAGTCTGCTTGGGCTGGCCGCAAATCCGCTCCTGGCCAGCCCCAAGCGGCGGCCCATAGTTATTGACGAAATTCGAGACTATATGCTGTCGACGAAGCTGTTCTGGGCCAATCTGCCCAACTCGGTGTGCACCAACAACGGCTCGGCCACCTCGACCATGATCCTGAACACTGGAGGCGTCAGCGTGTCGCAGCAACAGCAACCGATGGTGCTCTCCAAGAAGGCGCCCCACTGTTTCCAGGAACAGCTCGGCCTGTCCGACATGAACTCAGATCTCAGGTACAGAATCGAGATTCAGCACCAAGTGAAGCGGCTCAACTTTGTCCAGTCGCGCATCAACGACGCCCTGCAGGGCGTCGAGATCGACTGGACGACCAGCGGACAAACTCCAAACGGCAACTCAGTTCCCACTTCCGGCCAGCAGTCGCCCACCCTCAACACTGCCCACTCCTCCTCCTCGGCCCCGATCTCAAGCTTAGGCGCCGCCAACCACCAGAAGGGCCCCACTTCCGGCAGTGCTGCTTCCGGAGTGTACCAGCAGGGCGCTAGCTTGGCGTCTGGCCCAACGACGCAGGGCTCTCTGGCGGCGGGCGAGGACGAGCCGGAGGAGGAGGACGACAACGTGGAGGGTTCCGGCGACGACAGTCACCTGTCATCGAGCTCGAAGGCGGGCGACTCGTCGGGCTCGCCAAACGGCTCGCCCAACACAGACGACGGCACCACTCCAGACGAGTCGGACTATCCCGACGACAATGATGATCCCGAAATTGAGCCCATTGCCAACAACGACGACGACTACTCGACGGGCTCCAGTTCGCCAAACAACGATAGTGATGATCCAACCACCCAGCAGCCCTCAGCACCAAATGCGGACAATGAACAAAATCCCTCATCCACTCAGGAAAACAGCCTAGATTCAACCACATTAGAACAACCAAAGGTTCCAATCAATTTAGATATTTCAAATGATCTCATAACAGCGCCGGACGCACAAAAGTCCAACTCAAGGGGCCATCATCAAACGATGAAACTAGCAAACAATGTGATGTTCAATTTGGTGAATGTTTTGTTCTTGTTTTCAACCCTAAGCCTCACCTTGGACTCAATCTCTAGATGAGAGAGTCTATTATCATTTTCTATACACCCACTCACAGCAACACTCACTTCCAGCTGAAGTGCAACTAGCACGATCAAAAGTATTTAGCGCGAATCTCAACCAATTGGAGACAAATCTGAAAATATATTTCCTGATATTAATATATTCTAGAGACGAGAAATCAAACTAATTGAGACAGAATCAAAATTGAATTAAATTAAATCTACTTAGCTATCTCTACTTAGCACAATTTTCTCTTTCGGATGATGCAAATTTAATGTCCAATGGTGAACTGATTCTTCTATTTATGGTATTCACGTACTCTCCGCTCCTTCTCTTTCAGAACCTCGTCAGAAATCCAGAGTTCAGAATGTCATAAATGTTCACTGGGATGGCAATACTTCTCGATTGCCTGCTCACATGTCTACCATCGTCTCGATGGAGATTTTTTGGCATTTCGAGCCTCTTTTTCTTACCAAATAACTGCCAATACAGTGATTTCAATTTGACATTACTCTCTTTGAGCCATTCTCCTTTCCCTCAAGCAGGAAATGACACTCTTCTGCCGCTCTCAATACCTGAACTCTCAGCGACGGGTAGAGTTAACTACTCCATTGGTCTGGAAACCCGATCGACCAACGTAGCTGCATTAGTTGAGGAGTGAGGTTTGCAAGAGAGTGGTGCATTTGACGATTCTCCTGCGATCCTGATGCTCTTGCATGACATAGATTCCTGCTGTCAGTCTAGTCTGCACCAGGCAAACGATCCCTCATATCCTCAACAGCTCTCTCCCGACCGAATGACCTCACAATCTGTATCAGACGCCAGCTTGGAGCTTTTCTCTAGGGTACTTTGAACTGTGGGACCCTTGCTTGGACCAGTCAGCCAGCAACCAGAGTCGTGCATTGGACGATATTCGCAAGAATTGGAGCGTCTTACAGGGCACTTTGCGGCAAGACGTGTCATGGCAGTATTCATTCGACACTCCGGTCTATATCTAATACGTGCTAAGAGTATGTTGAACACCTTGTCATAAGGCTAGAACCCTTGGAAGAGCCACAAATTGGAGTCTACATATCGTGCACGGACCCGCTCTTGCGCGCTAGCGCACTGTTGCTATCGTGCGCTATTCTCCCATTGAATCCGCAGAGCGATTTCTTTCCAAATTCTGAGACGATTTTGACACCTTAACAATCAAGCATCAATATCTTCGCAACCAATTAAGCTAGGCAAAAAATAATCATACCGACATGTTGCATAATACATTCACGATACAAGTATGCAGTCTGCTTCATCATAAGACGTTTTGCGCGGCCCCCAGTGGGGCTCAAAGTTTGAAAGTCGAGCTCAATTGTGGAGAAACTAGCGGTTACATCGAGCTTTTACGATTGGTTGTGCAATTTGTAGACGTTCGGATTGTTGTATGCAAAAGATTAGCCTGCTGACATGTTTCATTGTGAAACTGGAGAGATATCTGTCATTTTTCTAAATTGCACCAGAATACACAATCGATATGTGGTAGAGAATGCAAACTGTGACAACTAAGCCATCAATATGCAAGCTAAAGAGGGCCGTCTTTTAAATGCTGCAATCTTGATCCTTGTGGGCCCCAGAGTGCGGGGCCTTAATAGCTAGTGGGGCCTGTGGTGGAGCAAGCAGAGCCATAATCAAGCTGTGTGTGCTGTCAGCAGCTTATGTATACATTGTTGTAGCTTGTGTAGAAAATTCAGTGGCCTAGCATGAGTATTTATATCCCAAATTGATCTCACATTGAATAGGGTTATTATGATTCTGGGACCCTTGTTGACAATTTTCTCAAATATCGTCCGCTCGCACTGCGGGCTAACCAGTCATGTGAGCCCAATGAAACTTTGCACACTTATGACAGTATAGTAGCACTACTGATTGTATGCCTATTTGTGCCTCTTGGATCAATAATGCATCCACAAGAGAGCAAGATGCCGAAACGCTTTGGGGCCCCTGG
>Ga0058701_10002647_pt1 | contig 13705 bp, 17 predicted proteins | sample AgamicOrMae_FD_97039 | JGI IMG/M metagenome (GOLD analysis project Ga0058701, IMG submission 97039) | Agave microbial communities from Guanajuato, Mexico - Or.Ma.e | ecosystem: Host-associated > Plants > Phyllosphere > Phylloplane/Leaf | place: Guanajuato, Mexico | collected 2012-06-04 | reverse complement strand
TCTGCCTTCACTGTAGCGTGATGGTTCCGCATTCCTTTTTGAAGCAAGGAGTCCCGGGTTCGATGCTTCTCTCCGGCATGTTTGTTTTTTTTTTTTGTTTTTTTTCGGGACGTTAGCACTCGTTTAGTGGCTAGGTGAGGTTCGTTTAGTGGCTAGGTTAGGTTAGGTTAAGTCGGAGTAGGTCAGAATAGATGATATTTACGCCTATGCCGTGCGAATAATGCAGGGCTAATAGGCACGTGCCTTGTTAATAATAACAGCTGATAGTTGGAATTGTTTAGAAAGAACTAAAAAATTATGTTTTCCGTCGTCGGTTGCTCATTTCGTCGATTTATCGCAAAGGTTGAGCTTTCCACCGTGCTCTTCCCTTCGTGGCAAATTCGAGCTGAGTGACTACCAAGCGATAGGCACGTAATCTAACCTTACTTAACCCAGGTTAACCTAACCTTACTTAACACAGGTTAACCTAACCAAGCGGTCACGCAGATGAACAACGAACCTTCACCTCTAACGACCTTACGCCATTTCTTAAGGGGTCCAAGGTCCTACAGCGTGCGCTGATGTCGCTCAATTTGTTAATTGAGGATTTTCGCAGGTGTGGCTGATGTACGCAGGCCGGTTCATCTCGGGTCTCGCCTTGGGGGCCAGCACCGTCGCGGTGCCTATCTACTCCAACGAGATCGCCGAGGACTCTGTGCGAGGCACCCTCGGCGTTTACCTGGACATGATGTTGACGGTGGGCATCCTCGTGGTCTACTGCCTCGGAGTCATCCTGGACCCTCCGCACCTCGCCGCCGTGTCTTGCATTGCACCGCCAATCTTCGCCATCATGTTCATGTGTATGCCCGAATCCCCGGCTTACCTCGTGGCTTCTGGGAAGCTGCGAGAAGCGGAAAAAGCTCTCAAGTGGCTCAGAGGTGAGTGTCTTGCAACCATGACATCCTGAAACACCTATGGGTTACTTTGTATTTGCTATGGATACTTCCTCGGACGAATAGCTTGTGTAACCAATCGCTGATTTTTCATCTGAGTACACGCTACCGGTACTATAAAAGTTGTTTTAAAATTGAGCAAATTAAGAGCTTGTTTTGAAAAGATTTCAAAAAGGGTTATTACTTGAATTCGCCTTCAGAGTAATAAGTTATTCGGGTTAAATTGTAGAACACTGAACCGTTACTAAACCATAACAGCCCAAAGTATTTGGAGTAAAATTTAGCTTTTCAGAGAAATTTGAAGGATTTTTTCCCATTAAAATACGTAATTTTAAGTTTTGGAAAATGCTTAAATTATTAAATTTCAGGTTTCCAGAGAGGTGATATTTTTTAAATTGTGACAATACGAAACTGAAAAGATCCTCTTAAACATTTTCTTCCGTTTTCGAACGGCATCGCTGGGCTGTTGTGGATTAATAAAAAGAATCGAGTAAATATCTCATTTTACAGCAGTTCGTGGGTAGAGAGCCTCGTAGGTAGAGAGTCGACAATTTCTGACGTCACAGTCCATGATTGGCTGCGGCAATACAACCCGTATGGGGCTAAACCAATCAGACGGCCCGCTTATGGGCTGCTATTGCCGCAGCCAATCACAGGCGACCTGTGACGTCAGAGGTTGTCGACTCTCTATCTACGAGGCTCTCTATTCGTGGGTTTACAGAACCAAACAAATAAAGCGCGTTGAATTACTCCGCTTCGAAATGAAGCGAAGTTTCCAAGTTGAAATTTTGGTTTGAAATATTTCGGCCAACACCAATTATCGTTACCCATCGGAACACTTTTGAATGTGTTCGTGATGAACAGGAGTATTTCCTAAGTGGTGTCGTGGTCGTGGAAGATTATCGTCTGGTAAAATTATGCGCGTAATCCTTTTGAGTACCGGTCGCTCGGAGTGACTGCACTGGCCTCTTTTTAATTCACAGTGATTGTCTCTTTAAGTGGACGTAGATAAAGCTCTTTTCGAAGATAACGCGTGGCTTTGAAATGACTTTCAATAGTTGTACACCGTTTGTAAATCAAGTCGCAATACCCTAAAAGTCTCGAATCGGAAAAATAGTGCATTTCCAACCTCCCGTGTTTTCCATCTTTCGACGCCTGCTATGTTTGGGCTCTGGCGACGAGAGATATAACTTAGGAGGGGGGAATCAACCTCTCTTTACTGTGTAGTCTGGTCGCGCAAATCGTGGAAATCTTACTTCTTCACTGTGAATCAAGAGATGAGTTGGAAACCCTGGGTGTCATTATCTTTTCGTCTACTCCGCGGAAATCGTATCCGAGAAATCTGCACGAGTCGCGCGAATAAATTAGGCATTCCACTGATAAGCTCATATCTCTCCGCATATTAAAAGTACTTACCCTCCTCAGGGAACGTACACAAACCACGTGTTACGAGTGGGGAGCGATAGACCACGTTAAGTCACGAGAGGGGAGGGGGTGAAGATTTTTGAATTTGGCGGCACTTGAACTAAGTTCTTATTTTACCCTTCCAGGTGTGAAGAATGACGATGCTGACATTCAGCTAGAATTGGCGCGAATCCGTTCAGCCTCGGATTCGGCTGCAGCCAATCAGAATGGTGTTCCGACGGTCCCAGTGGCATCGTCAGCCAATGGGATAAACCCTCTTTCCGGAAGTGGCCAGATAACGCCTCCGACGAGGTCGCGGAGCGGCTCCATTTCCGGTGTCCGCGAAGCGCTGCATAGACTGACCTGTCGCTCGGCCACCGCCCGCGCGTTTTTCATAGTCGTGGGCCTCATGGTCTTTATGCAACTCTCCGGTATAGATGCCGTCATCTCTTACCTGGGAAACATTTTCGCAGGTTCGTAAATTTTTCATACTACCTTCATTTCAGCGAACGGAGATAGGCAACCGGCACGCAAGGAAGTGCGTCATATTGCCTACCCTCTGTTCGTAAGGGGCCGACGAGAGTATAACCGATTTGAAAGTATCTCGTAACAGCACCCACGTCATAAAGCAATTGAGGCAGATTTGATTGTATAACGAGACCTGGCAAGCCTCTCCCTGATAAAAGTTCGCAACAATGATTGCAATCACTGACAACTAGGAGCTTCGCCCTGTCCTTACAATAGCGTCGATTTCAATTGTTATCTATGAGCGACATTTGAATGGCGAAATCACTCCAACAAAGGGCTCACAGTGTGTTTTTCCTTTGGGTTTAAACAGTTTTTGAATGAAATTATCTATCTTATTTAGATGCTGGTTCGACTTTGAAACCTCTGCAAGCGTCAATTGTTGTGGGCGTCGTCCAGGTTTTCGCCAACATCTGTTCGTCGCTGCTCGTGGATCGAGTTGGGCGTCGAGTCCTCCTGCTGCTCTCCGAGGGATTCATGGCCGCGTCCCTCGCAGTCTTGAGTTTCTACTTTTATCAAATACAACTTTACGGAAATGAGGTACACTTAAAAATGTCCATGCTTGCAAGGACGACCTGTCAAGTAGTTTGTTGTTTAAAGCACAGAGTTGCGAGATTTCCTGACTCCGTCATGTTTACACGTGGCTAACTTTTCAGCCGGTAAAGATAATCTGGCTCGATTTTTTCTCCGAATTCCTCAGCTCAAGAGCGACGAGGAACAATTTCGGCTTGATAGGTTATCTTTATGCTAATGATTCTCGCGTTAATAACGGTTAAGTTTTACGAAATCGCGAATCTTGTAACATTGAATTAGGAGCATTTGAAATTAGCCTTTGAAGCCTAAAGTTACAGTCTTTTAAAAAAATATCTTAGGCATAGATGTAGCTTTATGTAACTTTGAAATAAATCTCAGGAGCCGTTCATGTATTATTGATTAGGGAACGGGAACAATAGACGATTTGTCGCGGTTTGTTTCATAGGTGTATGGGAGGTTAACAGTTTTGAGATGAACCGGTAACGTAATTCAAAAGTTTGCTGAAAATCCAGGAAATTTTGAAATATTTCATGTAGCCCCACTGTAAAAGGTTCAACGGCAAGTGTTTTTTTTTTATATATTTTATTTTTTTATTATTTTTGAAATAGATTTAGTCAAAAAAGTACCAAGAGTCATTATGCATAACGGCTTATTTTTCTTTGCTTTAAAAGGCTTGAAAAGGTGCTCAAAATACACTACAAGATATATTTTTTTGGGGGAGTGTGTATTGACCCGACTGCCTCATATGAAATGTATTAGGCTGGGTTTTGTGCGTTCAAGTCACCTCCCCACCTCCCATTTAAATTGCATTAGGTTGGTTACGTGCGTTTAAGTCTCCCTATATTGACGCATGTCGGATGAATAGCAACATCCTTTTTTTATCAGTTCGCAAGGTGATGGGGAGGGCATAAACCGATTTGTCACAGGCTTTTGCAGAGGATGGATATCGTCAAAAAATGACCTAAATTGTGCTTCGTAGAGTAGCCCCTTTAATAACCTGCAACGCAAACGAAAATAATACTTTTATGTAGCTGCTGATAAACATTTTAATGCATGAAATTAAGAGGTGAAACGTATAATTTAATAAAATGAACTCGGGTCTGACTGAACCTTGTTTGATTTAGGTGGCAACCGAATACGGCTGGGTTCCTGTCATCGCCTTGTCTGTCTACATCTGGGTGTTCGCCGTCGGCATCGGCTCATTGCCCTGGTTTATGATGGCCGAACTATTGCCTCCAGACTCCCTCGACTGGGGCAGTTCGACTTGCATCTGTCTGAACTGGTCCCTCGGCTTCTTCGTCACCAACGTTTTCAACTCCATCCAGCAAGATTTAGGTAGTTCCGGTACTTATGCCGTTCTCTGTGCTATTTGCGTCGTGGGCACGATATTCGTAGCTCTTCTTGTGCCTGAAACCAAAGGTCGTTCCCCTGAAGAAATCCAGAGGCTACTAACGACATCTAGTACTTACTGTTCGGTGATCAAGACGAACAAACCTAAGCCCGTGAAAGTGTAAATATTGTACAGTCTTTGTAAATACGACTCAGCGCCTATGAAAAAACTATCCGGATGTGATGCCTTTGCGCGATATTTATTTCATCTAATTGTGTCTGCTCTCCGACAACAAAGTGTGTTTCACCGTAATTTATTTGACGAAATTCAGCTTTCACGTTCTTTTCGGAAGTGTGACAAAAAATACCAACACTTCGAGAGTATGCATTTTTTTCATACCGTGTGCATTTATATTTCTGTACTTTGGATCTTAGTTTTTGACCTACGTATTATTATTTTAGACCAAAATGTTGTATAGTAATAGGCTCCAAAACTCTTATGTCTTTTGTATGAAGTATTTTTATTTCGATGATGTATTGGTGAATGGTTTTTATAACCTGTTGACGTTAGGGGCCATAGGTTATGTAGGGGAGAGGGGGGAGTTATATGTCCCCTTTTTGCCATTTTTTTTAATGCCGGAATTCCTCGAAAAGGTAGACTGGCTGATGACAACACTTAATACTGCCGGAGTAGTGGACACGCTGGACACACATCAACGCAGTTTTTACGTCGAAGCTTTGCCGGTAAATTAAGTCTCATAGAAAGAGGGAAAATCAGGAATGTTTAGAGTGTGTACCGGCACCGTATATTTGTTGAGGTGCACTTAATAACGCGTTGATAGTTTTATTCTTTTTACTTGCCTGATAGGAATTGTTATCGTGCAAAAAAAATCGATACTTAGATTTTAACGAATCTAAAAAGGAGAATGTAACAGTATATTTTTGTAAATTTTGTACCTTTTTGATGTAAATTTTGTAAATTTTAAATGTGACGATCAGAATTGAGACAATATATGAAGGTGCGAAGAGCATTGCAATGCAAAACCCATGATATTTTTATTTGCTGTTGTTCGGTGTACACGCCGCGACAAAAACGGAAACTCAGGGAAACCTTTTTTTTCCAGTGGGAATGTGAACACGGTACATAGTTTTATTATTTTTCTTTCTCAGTTTCCAAACTTAATTTTGTTGCTTTGACATGTAAACCAGCGACCGATGAAGTAAAAAGGCGGAGGGGTTACCTTACTCGTCAGGTAAAGAGTTCGTTTGACACGGGAAAGTAAGCTACATTTTTAGTCAGAAAATCCTTAAAATAAGAAGCAAAATTTCGTGAATATAACACGAGAATGTTGAGTCCCGGACAATATAGAGGACGAGATTTTTTTTTCTTCCTTATCCAGGTAGACGATCTGTTCATTTCTGACCATCCTTCCTCACGCATCTTTCGGTTGACAGGCAGCAAACACAACACCCTGCTGCACATTTGGAAAGGGCGTGGAGTAGTAACCTAAATTGTAATACTTGGAATGCCTTTGCTTCATTGTTTTCTTCCTCCTCAATAAGACAGCAGGAAAGTTGAACCGTCCTAGCACTGGTGACCCTTGTTAGCCGCTCGTACTTTGAATAAATCCCGCGCTCGTGTTCGGCAATCTTCGGGTGCTCACGCTTTCCTTGCCGTCTGCTCGACCCAGGCCGGCCCAGCCCAGGCTCGGCCGGGCTCGGTCCGGGGTCGGCTCTAGAAACCCAAAGGCAGAGTTTCGGCCTGGTTTCGGCAACGAATCCGAAAATAGCCGAAGACGCCGAAGAGGAAATCCGAGAGCAGTGATTGTCGACCGAGACCGGCCGGAGCTGGTACCCAAGTGGTATCGAGCCGATTAGGAGCCGATGAGCATTCCCGTGACGTCACGGTGCATTGGCGAATCGCAAGAGCGAACTTTCCATGACAGCTCTCTATTTTCAAGAATCTCTGCCCGTATGTTTTGATTTTGGAGGGCTTGATCCATGCGTTCGTAACCATGGCAGGTCTTTCTGATGATTTTTTCAGCGTATTTGACGCAACTGACGATAAGGAAGATGAAGCGCATGATCCAGTACCGATTAAAGTAGAGAAAGTTGAACCCGGTGAATCAGAGCCGACGTAAGTTTCATTCTTAGGGTCAGCTTTTTCTTGGCGTGGAGTACCCTAACCTCTCCTATTACTCATTACGGTGTGATTAAATATTCTGCTTGGCTGCTCTCATGATATTTCAGCAAAATAATAACCAGTAATTAAACGGAGATACTTAACCACACCGCTGGTAATGCTCGTAGGATTCCCTGTGAACTTAACTGGTTGGATAGTACAACTTCAGTGTTTTGCCTGTTGCAATTTACCACATCTTGTGTAACCTCACGTTTCACTCTTATATCTGTCATTGGAGTATTTGGCAACCATGTCATTGTCATTAATTATTGCTGCAGCAGCTCAAATGATGAGCCCTCTGAACCTAAAGGCAAGCGTCCAATTGAAGTGGAGGATGACAGCACCGTCAAGAAGGCAAAGCTGGATGATCTCCTCGATATCAAGTCAGTACTCAAAACTGCTCTGTCAGTTAATGATTGGTTTCATGCATTCAGTCTCTTTAATGATTTTTTCTTGTAATTTTTAGTCTGGCAGATCTGGATACTCGAATCATGGTACATACTGTTGAAACTCTGGAGGCCTGTTCTCATGAAGTTGCAGTACCTCCAAATACTGAATATATTCCCCTAAAACAAAGGACTGGTAAACCAGCCAAAGAATATCCATTTATTTTGGATCCTTTCCAAAAAGAAGCTATTCTTTGTATTGATAACAATCAGTCAGTTCTTGTATCAGCCCACACATCAGCAGGCAAAACAGTAACCGCAGAGTAAGTATTGTTCTCTTGCTGATCGTGTTGGTATCCACCCTTTTTTCCAACCTTGGTATCTATCCTTTCAGGTATGCCATAGCATTGTCTCTGCAAGCTAAACAAAGAGTAATCTATACCACACCCATCAAAGCATTGAGTAATCAGAAGTATCGTGAGTTCTACGAGGAATTCAAAGATGTTGGGTTGGTCACAGGAGATGTTACCATTAATCATACAGCTAGCTGTCTTATAATGACAACTGAGGTAAGTACTTATCACATTTGTTACCTTAAAGTCAATATAAAATGATAACAAGAATTATTTTCATTACAGATTTTGCGGAATATGCTCTACAGGGGCTCAGAAGTAATGAGAGAAGTCGGTTGGGTCATATTTGATGAAATCCATTACATGCGAGACAAAGAGAGAGGCGTAGTTTGGGAAGAGACACTCATCCTCCTTCCGGATAATGTTCACTTTGTATTTTTATCTGCCACTATTCCTAATGCTCGACAATTTGCTGAGTGGGTAGCTCATCTTCATCACCAGCCATGCCATGTAGTCTACACCGACTATCGTCCTGTTCCACTGCAACATTACATCTTTCCTGCTGGAGGAGATGGTATCCATTTAGTTGTCGATGAAAATGTAAGTTAGATCTTAGTTCTAAAATATTATCCCAAGAAGTAGGCTTCTGTCACAATATACTGATAATGACTGAAGTGGCGTTTCAGCTATTCTGTCGCCATAATGTAGTGGAACACAAAGCACTTAATCTGATGTAACTAAATCTTTGCAGCTGCATTTTGTTAATTCTCATGTAGTATGATAGCTTAAACCAACATGGAACCCAAGAGCAATAAAATGCAACTCTCATTACCAACAGTGTTTACTCAAGTTCAGTATCTTAAATTAATTGTTTTTCAATTTTAGGGTCAATTTAAGGAAGACAACTTCAATGCAGCAATGACTGTTCTGGCCAATGCTGGAGAAAACGCCAAGGGCCAAGAGTTTGGTCGCCGAGGGGGAGTCAAAAATGGAACTGAAACCAACTGTTTCAAGATAATTAAGATGATCATGGAAAGGAACTTCGCTCCCGTTATCATTTTCAGCTTCAGCAAGAAAGAGTGCGAAGTTTATGCAATGCAGATGGCGCGGCTGGACTTCAACAATCAAGAAGAGAAGAAACTTGTGGATGAAGTTTTCACCAACGCTATGGACGTCCTTTCCGAAGAAGATAAACATCTTCCTCAAGTTGAGAATGTTCTGCCTTTATTAAGAAGAGGAATCGGCATTCACCACGGTGGTAAGTAGATTAATTATCCTGATTAACCCTCAACAGCCCAAAGTATGCGGAGTGAAATTTAGCTTAAGAGAAATTGAAAGGATTATTTTCCACTAAAATACGCAATCTTAAGCTTTGGAAAATGCTTGAATTATTAAATTTCAGGTTTCCAGGGGGGTGCTATTTTGTAAATTTTAACAATACTGAACAAAAAAGATCGTTTAAAATAAATTTTTCTGTTTCCGAACGGTTTCGCTGGGCGGTAGTGGGTTAAAAATATGATCATGTCCTGAAAAAATTCTAGATCGTTTAGGTTGGATATCGTCAAACACTTACTTGTTCACTGGAATTTTTTCTGTGGTCTCTAAACCGACTATTTATGCGGTTGAATTCTTGTTTCAGGTCTCTTGCCTATTTTGAAGGAAACAATCGAAATCTTATTCGCCGAAGGTCTGATAAAAGCGTTATTTGCCACGGAAACGTTTGCTATGGGCTTGAACATGCCTGCGAGAACAGTTTTGTTCACAAGTACCAACAAGTTTGATGGAAAAGACTTCCGATACGTAAGTAAAAGAACATTCTTGTTCCCAAACTGAGGGTAGTTGCTTAAAGCGATTTCGTTCTTAGGTCACTTCGGGAGAGTACATCCAGATGTCGGGTCGAGCCGGGCGTCGTGGTTTGGACGACAAAGGAATCGTGATTTGCATGGTCGACAGCAAGGTGTCCCCTCAAGTGGGACGCGACCTCGTTATGGGACAGCCCGACCCCATCAACTCGGCTTTCCATCTGTCCTACAACATGGTGCTTAACCTTCTCCGAGTTGAGGGCATCAATCCCGAGTATATGCTTGAGAGAAGCTTCTTCCAATTCCAGAATAACTCTATTATTCCAGATCTTGTTCAAAGTAAGTCTCCGTCAAACAGTCCCACATCTTTAGGCCACTCTGTTCATTTTAATGGTTGCCTACGTTTTGTTCCACCAAGCTGAGCTTAGCGAGACTCAAGGCACTTAAGCGTACCGCTTACTTCTCGGCAGCAGTAATAACCGCCGAGCGGGTTGACGGGGCTTTCGATGATTTCGAAAAACTAGAAATCTGTTTATTTTTGCAGAGGTTATTAGCCTTCAATCGGAACACGATAGTATGGTTGTACCGAAGGAGTCCCAGGTCGCGACGTACTATAATATTAGACAGCAATTAGACGAGCTGGGCCGCCAATTTCAATATCACCTGACCCTCCCACAAAATATTACGCCGTTCCTGCAGCCTGGTCGCATGGTTAAGGTAAGTTGAAACCGGTGATTACGGTTTTGCTCTTAATGCTTGGAAAAGTCTCCGCAAATCGTGGAAACCTTCTGAAAATGCTAAACTGGTAGAGCCTCAAATATTAAAAAAAAGATCCTTACAGTGGATCAAAACTTTTTACGGAGAGGCTATTTGCACGCCTGCCCCATATAAAATCTATCAGGTTGGGTTCCGTGCGTTTAAGTCACCTTACATTTAACCCATAACAGCCCAAATTATTTTGCGTGAAATTTAGCTTCAGAGAAATTCGGAGGCTTTCCCCCGTTAAATTGCGCAATTTGAAGCTTTGGAAAATGCTTATATATTATTAAATTTTAATTTTCCAGAGGGGTGATATTTTTTAAATTGTGAGAAAACTGAATTGAAAGGATCCTTTAAAATATTTTTTTCTGTTCCCGAACGGCATCGCTGGGCGGAAGTGGGTTAATATGCATTTGGTTGGTTTACGTGCGCTCAAGTCTCCCTTTATTTGTAATGGCTTGTGAATAGCCACGACCAACTTTCTAACATTCCCAAATCATCCTAAAAGTTCAAAGCTCTGGCAGATCGAAGAGCAAACTATAAGTGCAGAGTCCACATGTAAATATAAATCTCGTCTTGAATGCGTCTGTGATCATTTTAAATCATTTTGTGGTTGAGAAATAAACTTTATTTTTTTTTGCGGTTGTTACTCTTTCAAATAATATTAAAAACACATTAATTTTGTCCAAGATGTTAAGAAATTAGTCGTTTTTTGAGCTACAATGTAAATCTTTTTTTTGAGCTACAATGTAAATCTTTTAAAGGAAAAGAGCGGTGAAAATCTAAAAAATCGCCGGAAAAATATCTTAATGGAACTGAAAACTAAAAAATCGCTGGCCACCCTGCAGAAAACACACGACATTTTTTGAAAACCACTTTTTCGGTCTCCTGGGGCCTCAAAACGTGAACATTCATCAAAATCTCAACATCGATTTTTTTTTCACGGTGACAGTAATTTCCATATCGGGAAAGAAAAAAGAACCCGACTGTTGCTCTTGATAGCATACTCGTGTTCTGTGACTACTTATTGATGGTATCCTTTTTTTGGTTTAGGTTAAGAGTGAGGACAGTGAGTTCGATTGGGGAATTATCATAAACTTCAAGAGGGAGAGAGTAAAAGAACGAGGAAAGAAGTCGAACCCTGCTGAGAAGGACGCGATGCAACTGATCGTCGAAGTCCTCCTCCACGTCGCTGAGAGTGATTCCCCCTTCCCGAAGCCTTGTCCCCCGGGACAAGCCGGCGACATGGAAGTAGTACCTGTCCTGTCGTCCTTAATATCCAAGATCAGTTCCCTCAGAGTCTATTATCCCAAGGACCTACGGCCTCCGGATAACAGGAAATCTGTGTTGAAAACTTTGCAGGTTAGTTGACTTCTTAAAACTTCTTGTGTTAGCAGCGTTGACACTACAGTGTGTAAATCTCTGCAGGAGGTGAAAAAGCGCTTCCCGGACGGACCTCCTCTTCTGAACCCGATTAAAGATATGCACATTAAAGATGAAGCGTTCATCGACGTGGTAAAACGAATCGAGTCGTTCGAGAAGCGAATGTACGATCACCCGTTACACTCTCATCCAGATCTGTCGGACCTTTATGCGCAATACTGCAAAAAGATAGAGGTAAGAATTGCGCTCACAAAGCAGCTGTTTTTAAGTCAGAGCCCTGTGTAACAGGATTTTTTTTTGTCGAACAGATTGCAAATCAACTGAAAATGGTGAAAGGTGAATTGAAAAAAGCCAAATCGTTGCTTCATATGGAGGAACTAAAGTGTCGGAAGAGAATCTTGCGACGTTTGGGCTACGCTACCTCTACGGACGTCATCGAGCTAAAAGGCAGAGTGGCCTGCGAACTCAGTGGGTGAGTTTCACTTTCTGTTGGCACGGATTTTTCATACTAGCCGCCATTTAATTTTTTTTTTCCTTTAGCTGTGACGAACTCCTCATGACTGAAATGATTTTCAACGGACTCTTTAACGACTTGACTGTCGCTCAGTGCGTCTCTCTCATCAGCTGCTTCGTCTGTGACGAGAAGAGTACGGAAAACCCGAAGAAGTGCGAAGAGCTTTCGGGTCCCCTTCGGCAAATGCAGGTAAAGTTAGCTCTCGATTCTCCGCTGCGGAATTGGTCAGTGTGCTCAGCTATTCTGGGAGTCTAGAAACTTCTTGTTCTGGGAGTCTAAGAACCTTTTGTTCTGGAAATGTTGGAACCTGTTGTTCTAAAGTCGAAAGACCTGGTGCTGTGGGAGTCTGAAGATCTGTTGTTCCGAAAAAAAACCCTCAAATATGAGCTTGTGTTTTAAAATCCGTTGGGTTTGAACTTGTTTCTAGGACTTGGCCCGTCGTATAGCAAAAGTAAGCATAGAGTCTAAACTAGATATGAATGAGACTAACTACGTGGATCAGTTTAAACCATTCCTCATGGACGTTGTCTACGCTTGGTGTAACGGAGCAAGTTTCCTGGAAGTCTGCAAAATGACAGATATTTTTGAAGGTACGTTGTGGAAACTTAAGAATATTTGTTTTTCTTCGCACACTCTCGCATAGGATTTTAACCTTAGTCTATCTCAATCCATGTTATGTAGAATATTTAACATTTCAAGGTTAGTCTGAAATTCAAATGAGCTCTTAATGCGTTTTAACGTTTTTAATTACTGTCTTTTCTGTCGACAGGAAGCATAATTCGCTGTATGAGGCGACTTGAAGAAGTTTTAAGACAGTTGTGTCAAGCTGCCAAAAATATCGGTAACTCCGATTTAGAAAATAAATTTGACGAAGGTATTAAACTAATGAAGAGGGACATTGTTTTCGCTGCTAGCTTGTACCTGTAACTGTTACACGTGTGTAAATATCATGGCTACCAACCGACCTGTTGTAAATTAATTTTTAACGTCCAGGAGACGAGTTTTTCATTGTGAAAGGACTCAAATTTTCTTTGTATATGATGAATAAATAATTTATGTGTATAAATGTATGGTTGATTCTACTTCCTCTTCTTCCTTTTATTTCGCTTTTTTGCGTTGTTTTGGGTCATGTTTGAAATTACAGTTCGTTAGTTTAGTTTTACTGATTCAGTCATCTACCGTTACCGACCGAGTGCCGTATTGTAAGAATAAAAATCTTTGGTTAAAAGCACATTGATCACATGAAGGTCCTTCGCATAAGATGTTATAATTTTTGCCCCTTTCGTATCATCTAGCTTAGATCCTCTTTACTATTTGCGTTTCTTTTTCATGAGAACTACTGCCTCATTAGTGACTCTCTTGTCCGTGATCTCTTCGTCTCCGAAATGTCTTTGTTGGCAACGTAAAATTTTTGTAAAATACTAGGGTGTTTTTTTGTTATTGTTATTTTAGTATTTTTGAATGTCACGGGTTAAAAGGAAAAATTAAAAAACCCAATATGTATATTAAACAAAAATACCCCCCCCCCCAAAAAAAAACAAACATAAAAAAACGAGTATTTTACGAAAATATTACATTGCAAAGACAGTTTAAGGGACCAAC
>Ga0058701_10002646_pt1 | contig 13706 bp, 6 predicted proteins | sample AgamicOrMae_FD_97039 | JGI IMG/M metagenome (GOLD analysis project Ga0058701, IMG submission 97039) | Agave microbial communities from Guanajuato, Mexico - Or.Ma.e | ecosystem: Host-associated > Plants > Phyllosphere > Phylloplane/Leaf | place: Guanajuato, Mexico | collected 2012-06-04 | reverse complement strand
TATATATATATATATATATATATATATATATATATATATATATATATATATATAATGTTACTTAAGACGTCTGGTGTATGTATTCAACATAATTCTTCATAGTTTCTCCTACGTGATTTATGTCTTGCGCCTTAGCTAGAAAGGTTGTTTACATTAAAATTATTAATCTATTGAGAAATCATACATAGAGCTCGTCAAAATGAAAGTTTTCCTTGAACTATGAACTCTAGCTTAACCTAGCCTGATACATCCCCCCACAGTGAAAGTGTAACGAAGTTAAAACTAATGTGTTGGAGAACGTGGTTCCCAATAATTTGTTATCATCTGATTGTGTCTTACGCCATAATAGCGAGTAGTCTGTTTGCTTTCTCATCATTGTGTTTTGAATTGGATTTTAACCGGAAAAGTTTAACACTACAGTAGAATATAGAGCAGCAGATGTAAATGCTTCAGCCAAAGTAAACAAAACAAATCGAAGACATTGTGAAAAGCCTGACCTAGCGAAATAAATATCTTAAGCAGCGAAAACATGGAGGAAAAATATTAAAACACACCGTATCCCACTTAAATTGTGATATCGCAAACTGCGCAAAGTGACATTTGAAAGACCTGATTCGTTTAATTGTTGTTGGCGTACGTCTCTCTAATTTGGCATCGTTGCATCTTCTCGGGTGTTCTCATATTGCTTTGAAGAAAGAATTATGTCTTACAAGAATTCCACGAATTTTTAAGGCCTCCCTTGAGACCAACGGAGTGAGAGAGGGCCAACAAGAGGGCGGGGCAACATGTTGTGACTTACCCAAGTTGAACTTTGATAACCTGAATTCGGGGAATGGTGCCCTTCAACGATTTCATATACACCCTAAATAAAGTAATAAATTCATCCCCTTTTTTCCTTGCATCCCACTTGTGATTACATTATAAAGAACACGGGACATCTTTTAAATATTTCCTCGCGTAGACAAGAGTGCGGAATAATGTCTTAATCTTTGAGTACGACCAATTCCTGGTAGCTCAACCTGTGTTTCGCTGTGGTCGGTACAGATCTGAAAGTAGGTCTTCCAGTATGTACGAACCATCATTTATTCAATCGACTACCTGTAGTGCTGCCATCATAATCGCCTGACTATAAAACGAAAATTTTCCTTTACAAAAAATGGAGCATTATCAACTTTGCAATTAAAACTTTGCACCCTGAAATAAGAGTTCGATTGATGACCGTTTTGAATGAACACGTAACTTTTTGGGATGATAAAAAGAAAAGAAAATCTGTAGCAAAAAAGTTCAAATTAGCTGAAAAGGGAAATCCTCTTAGGAAAAGTAGACGAACCTTTGCAAATTTTAAACTTCCCAAAGTCAGCCTTTCAATTCTCAGACCTTTTGACCCATTAAAGGCCATTAAGACAACGGAAAGAAGTTTCCGTGGGCAGCGCACAATGTCGGCTCAAGCCCAGCAATTAATGCACATTTAAAGTGCCCCTTTAAAGCTTGTGTACAACGAAACACAATAATGGCATGTTTGTGATTCATGAAAGCGACTCAAACTAAATACCGAACAGAAAGAGAATACCCGAGACTCTTTTTAACATGGAAATTTGAAAGCAGATTTAGCCACGGCACCAACAACGCCGTACTGTGTTCTGACTTCTGTTGAAAAGTGAACGTATAATTTATTCGTTCTTCTTGACGCTATCGAATATCTTTCCTATCTAAAATAACTTAGAAGTGAGAGGTATCCTTCATCCTCGCACGAATGTAACTTGCTCGGGAGAATTCTTCGCATTGAAGGCTTTTCTCGAAATTCGTGTGGCTTTGATGTTGAAGTAAGCCTCCTCAATTCGAGTTGTTACTAGTCCTTACCGCTCATTCAAACCTTTTCATATCGGTTTTACCTTTTTTCGTATGGGCATGAACACGCATATGAAGGTCAAGTGAATAGGCTCTACTTCAGAAAGAAGATGAGCTTGATGAGGAACATGTTGAAGACTTTGCGACTGGTGAAACATAGGATCAGCATATTGGAGGATTCAGACATTCTGCTGGATAAAAAAGGCTGGTGAACTTTTCAAAGATAAACTTAATGATTTTTATGTCGTGAGACGTTTTTCCATGCCAACTATGGTTATGCAGAAAGGGGTCTAACTAAATTGCCACGACCAACGCGGAATTGCGAAAGTAACCTCGCGAGCAGGCCTCAAGGAAGACAAGGTTCATCCACATTTTTCCGAACAGCCGGATACACCAAATCAACTGCGTCCAAATTCAGACAAAAAGAATGCTCTTACTGAGGCAGTGGTTTCCTTCATAATCCAGACTGTCCAAAGTCCAGAGCCAGTCCGACTCTTTGGGCCATTCCTCCTGACAATAATTGGTTAACGTGCGCGTAGCATGTAAGTATCAGAACTCACTCCAACAAATGTACCTTTGCCATCTTGGTATCGTAAAATTTGCTCCGTGCTTTTATCGCTCCTGTTACGATATCGCATCATTTCAGACAACCTAGAACACAATTTTCTACTCCCTCGATGCCGGTATCTTTATGACGCACTTAGTGTAGTTAAGCCTGTTGAACTTACTTAAAAGTGATCAGCCGTTGGTTGAATGACGGATTATACTAATTACAAGTGGGTGCATAAAATGAAGTGGGGCCACGGGTGAGGTTAGACTTCGCTGACTGTTTTATATTCACGTATTTATGTCGGGCTTGGCGTTCAATGAACGCAGTTCGGTTGGGTTCACTCGAGAGGCGCCATAAAAATTCTCCGAAACCGCTTCCTGTTTTTAAATTATTTAAGTAAAAAGAATTCCCACCCGAGAGATAATGATAAAAGTAGCCCACTTTTTTTTTTTCCTCCGGAAGAGTATGCACAACTTGGAACTGCGACAATGCCGAAGATTTCCATTAACGTAACCTAACAACTTTGTACAACTGCATGTAATTATTTGGTTTCAATCCGTAGTTTCTAATATTTGTGTCATCTTTTCGCCCATGCGTACTAGACTTAATACAACGATTTTCTCTTGTAGTATAGTTCAAACATGTATGACAAATTCTCGCCAAGGGGCTTAATTTAGTCGGTTTAGTAAAGTGCGGCCTATGGAAAGCTAGTACCGTCGTCTGTGACGAGTCGACGAATTCCAGTCAAATAACTTTGATAGCTTGTAGCACATTAAACCAAGGACAGCCTCATACATCACAGCATTGTTAATAATTGTTGTAAGGTGCGCAACGGGAAAAGGTCAATCTGAAAGAGTTCATGACCTTATTGTATGACAAGTGCTAGCGGCAAAAAAAGCATTTTAAGGAAGACAAATTGCTTTGTGTCTGTTTCAATAGTGGTACAGTCCGCTTTTACAATACCTTGCTTTGATATTCCACTGAGCAGGTAGCGTTGCTGTGGAGGAATCGATTTGTGCGATGCACAAATAATCTTGTCATGTTGACACAGAGTGCACCGAATTGGGAATTTGTGCGAAAATTTGAAGTAACAGTTGACACAATCTGGATAAATCATACTTTAACAGTGAATGCCGGGGTAATAAGGAATTTTTTTCCTGTGTGTGTGTGTATTGTGAAGGACTTTAGGGCTATTACTCGATCTATATCTCTTGCAGACAATACGCTTTACTGGTAGTGTATTTTTGGACGATTACTACATTTATAATTAAGTGCGCAGTAAATTCATTACAAGGGTATTACGGCTCCCACGATAGTATTAGGTCCATTATTACGTTATTTTTTGGGCTACTAGCTATCAGGACTTCTACGGCTATAACAGGTTTATTGATAAATGTCATTTGTTTACTTTTATGTCATATTGCGTGCTCAGATATTTAGTTATTACACAACTATAGACGCTACGGTATATTTAAGGCCGCGAATTACGTTATTACGTGCGTTTATTACGAGACTTTTACTTCAGTATGACGGCGTTGGATTTCCATCCCACTGCATGAGTTCCTACCTTCTCGTTAAGTGCGCCCTAGCACTTATGTCACACAATTTAGCAAGGGAACAGTGCAGTATTTAGGGAACGGTGTTTCAGGCAGATGTGTAAAATAAATTATAAACATCGAAACAGGAAACGTGTTTAGTTTTATTATATTGTAGATCGGTATAGGTGAACAACCTTCTCTGGTTGAGGATAATGCAATGAAACGTCTGAAATTCCCTCACCCCTTACTTCACACTTTTCTCAAGCATTTTTTTTTTCATCTGGACGAGCAAAATCTGTCTTGATTTCACGAGAGGCGCAATATTCAAGTTTTACTAGATTAAAGAGACGCAGACGTGGAATTTGCTTCCTTTGTTAAATATTTCTCAACGAGGACGGGTAACCTAAAAGCAGCCAGTAGCTACAAAAAGTTAAATAAATTTTAACGCTGAAAGCAGCCATTTGCTAAAAGCGTTTTTGATAAGGACTTGCGCAGAATGTGTTATCATACGTATTTTCTACTGGAGCAGAAAAAAGTTGATGTTTATGGAGATACAGAATGGTAATTTGGTGTGCGTCTGTTCACGAGGATTACGCCACGTGGGGTAATTAAAATTGCTCTTTTCCCTCCTCCTCCTCATTCTTCGGCCGGCTTTGTTATTTTTTAAAACCTTTATGCATACTTTGGATATCCACGACTGTTAAGAATTCGCAAACGCAGGTACTGCGTGTAACCAACACAGGTACAGACAATGGGATGCGTTGTTGTGCAAAAAGTTGGCCTGTACTAATGGGTGATTTGGGACAACAAACAAACAAACAAGCGGTGCTCAAATGCTTTGTGAATAAGCGACTTAACCTCTTCTCCACTCCTTCACGTCGTCGGCAAGTTTGAGTTCTAGCGACAGGTATCACTGTATCTACTATCATAGACGGAAAAAACGTCCCCCCACCTGCAACCATCTGAACAGGGGTGTGTTGAGGATGCCTACCTTTGCTCGATCATCAGCCTGATTCCGAACGAAAGTATAGGCAGCCGCAAGACAAATCTCTAGGTTAGGGGAGGACGTTTTTTTACTATGATAGTACTTAATGCCATACTCCTATGCGCATGCGCATAGTGCAAAGCAGTGTTTCGGTGTTATAGAAGTGTACTTATGATCGAAATGACATGCTTTTGGTAGGTAAGCTCTACATTATAGGTAAGCATAACATTATGGTATAAGCTCTACGTAGACCAATACTTCCAAAATGGTCAGCTGCTCATCTCGAATTTTTTAAACGCTGATTAATTCAATTATGAGTCATTTCGTCTAGTAATACTAAAAAAAAGCGCCAATATTTTTTTTGCACTCATATGATTTTTCTTTAAAGGCGATGTTGAACCCCTGCTAATGGGGGTAAAATTAGTCTTACGCGACTTATCCTGTGGTGTCTTACGAGCTAATGTTCAATTAGTGCGCTTTCTATAATAATGCTGATTTTGATTAATATTTACATCAACTATTAGATAGCCTACAGTGAGCCCCACTACACTGCTTTGTATTACTTGGCCTGTATATAAAGGGCTATCAAACGTTGGGTGCTCAGACTTAGCGCGAAATTTGCGATTCTTTGCTGCGTTGTTTTTATTATTTTTAATAACACGGCTCCAATACCTGTTTTGACAAGACGTGTCCAGCTCAACTTTATCTCTGTATCATAATTTTTTTCGCCGAGGAGGAATGCTCCGCGCTGAAAAATCTCCCTCGAATAAAGATTAAAAAAAATATTGTTGAGTCAAGAATAGCCGACAGACAGAAGCCTGCCGAATGCATGTAAATCCCGTATAAGCGAGCGAATGCTAGGCTGCTTTGGGCGACCCTGCTTTCTGTCGGTAGAACAGACCGAAACGCATACTTCTCTCTCAGCAGCAAACAGCAAGCTCCAGCCTGTCGGGTTTTCGAAGCTCCCCTCCCATCTCTTCCCCTTTCGCGCCTTGTCTCACCTGCCCCTCACTTCCCCTCCCTTTCGTCGCGGCAACGCTGCCGTGCGCCCCGAACGGTCGGTCATCGTATAGCTCCGCCGCCGCCAGCGCCTCTGACGGAGAGAAGAGGAATTAAAGTACTGGAAAAACACAAAGGGGAAGAAAACGCAGCGCTCGCTGCGGGCAGCGAAGCCGAGCAAGTCAGTTCAGGCAGAGGCACGGGAGAGAGCGTTCGTGTTACTCTGCGCGTCCGCGTGTTCTTACGACTCGGATCGTTTGTGACGTGTTTATAACCGGTGTGAGTGAGTTGTGATATTGTGTGAGACCCACCGTGTGATTAGTGTGCCGTATGTTTTGAAGAAGACGGCTTCCCAAAAGTGAATTTGGAGTGTGATTTTGGTGTTGTGGATCCCCAAATGTTGGATATACCTTTCGCCATGGATCTCACTGTCACGTAGCTATGGTAGCTAACGGCATTTGGATTACAGTGTGTCTCGACCTGTGAAGAAATTGAGTGCAGTGGTCAACTGAGAGACCCGTCAGTGGCACATATTTTTGTTATTATTTGTGTGTGTGAGTGCGTCTAGCCGAGCAAATCGGAGTCTCAGGGCCTGAAGAGGATTGGAAAGCAATGCATAGCACTTTTTGTGTCTAGCTCGTTGGGAGTAAGGTAAGAAAATTCTAGGGGAAAAAAAAGAGAGATTTAACGGGTGTTGACGCTACCAAGTGTGAGACCGCCGCGGCTGACTGCATGGTGCCGAGCCCCAACCCAACCGAACCCACCTTGGCGTCCGTTCTATTGTGTTCCATTCGTCAACCATAAAAAAAAGGATGTGTTGTATTCTATGGGCCGACCCATCCGCCTGATCTAGCGTAGCTGTCCTCTCGGGATTTGCGCTATGCGAGCAAAGAATAGGATATCTCAATATTCAAACGCCGAGCCGACGATGAATTCATTCGCACTCTTTTATATCTTTTTCCTAAGTTGTAGACGAGGAATAAATACAAACACTAAATGGTCGTTGATTGCAAGGATTGGCGCATTTTTAGACGACGCGTTCTGACACGTTGAAACGCGTTCCGACAGGATCGAATCGGTGTATAACATTTGTTCTCAATAGTTAACTCGGATGACGTAGTTTAAATTGCATATACTTGCGTTAGAGAGAAAAGTTACGTTTATCACAGCGTGTGAAGACGTGTTTAGACATGTGGGCTTTCTTGCACTATTAGTGTGAATGTAGAGTTTTCCCATCTTGATCAACCTCTCATTTGACAACATAAGGATTAACGGTATACATCCGCAAAAGTTAGACTTCGGCTACGTTCTGTGTTGTGCTGCACTCCAATGCCGCCCCGCTCGTTTGTCATTCAGGTAGTAAGTAGTCTTACACTCCGGTTCAGTGACAAAAAGGAAAACTCGTGGAAAAATCGAAAATCTCTAAATTCAGTGTAACCTCAGAAAAATAGAAAGACTAAAACTGAAAGCGCCAAGATTTTTATACAAACACAGTGATCTTATAGCGTGCTCGTATACACTAATCCATTGTCATAACCTACGTTGTTTACAGTCTCACAAATGAGACTATAGATTGCACACTCCGTATGACGTTTCTTGTAAGTGCAAGTGCGATAGCCTCCAATCAGCGGATGTAGCGACCGGCTTCCATTTTTTTGCTCAGAATATTTGATACAAGTTTGACCCAGTGTTGTTGACATTTTATGACCCTATCCTTTTATCTTCTTATCGGACTTTTGTTTAAGTTTTAGCTACATTGCACCGTTATTTTGCATATGCGATCCTCTTACAATTCCGAAGGGTGAATTTCCCTTTTTCTCTGTATCCTTTATTCTGAAGCAGAGCGAGCCGCTAGGCACTTAACCTAGAAAGTAGCCTTCGCGGTTTGATGTTCTCATAATAGATTGAATGATTACACGTTTTAAAAAATCGCAGTGAAAATTCGCTCCTAGAGCAATTTTTTACAGCTAAAGTGAGTTTTCACCACCAAAATTTTTAGCATATTGAACCATAGGTAGGTAATCAGAAACGCAAAATCCAACTGGAAAACTAAGTCCATCCAAAATTTGTAAGCTCTAAAATAAAAGGAGAACTTACTAGGATAAACTACTTAAATTTGTTGATTCAAGGACTCGTTTTTGAAAAATTGTAGCCGATGGATATAATTTTCTATGCGGTTATTAGACGGACGTTTCATCCCATCTCCCATTTTTGTGTTTTGGCAGTTTTTTGGACGAAGTTTATCCTAAATCATTCCAGCTAATGTTTGCATTAACATGTACACGTTTGCAAGAGACTCGATTACCTCGTCCGGGAAATGCCTCAGCCTACAAAATCCTTGTGACATTAGTGTAAACAATTTATTTTCATAGTGTTCAGGCCTAGAGCATTATTTTGCCCTAAGAAGTAATGAGCAACGCAGGTTATTCGGTGCATTCTCATTTATTTTTTTGTTCTCTGATGTATGATTTTTAAAAAAATCCTGCTGTTCACAAAAAGCCGCATTTTTTTATTATTATTGCCATTTTTTATATAGTTTCATTGTAGTTTCATCAAAATATCGACCCCAAGGGACCTTAAATTCAAAATTTGAGTCATTTTCAAATGTGCTTATATTCATGAAAAAAAAATCCTAAACTTTAAGACTGAAGCTTTAGGGGTAGATTAGAGTCCGGTTGTGGTATATCGAAGAATTTTAGCCAAAATATTATCGTAAGTTTGGAATTGAATTCTACGGGTGGAACGAATATGTAAGAGGAATGATGGAAATTGAATAAGAGAGGTGGTTGTCGTCGGCTCCAGATTTACGTCTGAGTTCGGCTTAATGGATTCGGAGTGTGTTTTCTAGGTCGGGGGTCAGTGGGCAATGGCTTTGCTTAGGGGCTCCGACTTTGGGCTTGATTTGTTTTCCTGAATCGAAATACGAAATCGAAATCCGGCTAAGACGCCCTGCGCCTCGGGCCTCCGCCGACGGAGTCGATTTTCAAGTTCAGTTAAATCGACCAACTCGGCGATAAATCTCGAAAAGGCACTTCTCTTGAAATTGACTGCTATTCGCTGGGGACGTAGGTGCGATTTATTCCAGCGCTTGTTATTAGCCGCGCCTGCAAAAATATTTGACTGCTTCCCAAATTCGGAAATTTAGGACCATAAAAAAGTATGAGTTACATAGGCCTACATCTCTTAATTGCGCGGCCATAGAGATTCATGACTTTTGTCTTAGCGGCATGAATGCGTGCTCTTAAAGTTTTACTTTATGGAATACATTTCTTTGTTCGTCTGAAGGAACTTGCATTTAACACGTTTGCGTAGAAATGAAGCGATAATCTTTCGGAGGGTGAATGCCTTTTTATGAATGTCTGCTGTTATGGGGGAAGTAAAATCCACTGCCTAGACAAAGACCGGATTTCCAGTTGAAGCCTTATGTTACTGTTAGTTATTACTCCTAAAAATGAAAGCTGCAGTTATTCAAGCGCTGCGGCTTAAGCTTGTGCGAAGATTTTGTTGCGTTCACTGTGAAAACTCGCCTGCTGTAAGCCAGATTTTCGCGGTAAAAATAAAGATCTTTTGGTTAAAATTAGGGAATGGTTGCAAGATTGCAACTTAAGTTGTCAGTAGAGTATGTTTTTATTTCTGCCTCTAGTTGTTAAAATCACAATAAAATCGAATTGGTGGCTGTGATTTTACACTTATAGTAGGCCTTAGGTCTCTCTTTTTTGTTGCTATTATTCGGTTCTAAATTTAAGTAGCGTTGCGAATTTTCCTTTTTGGTTTGTTTCATCAACTATGATAAAACTCAAACTTGAAGAATTGGAGTGAGAGAGTGAAAAGAGCCGGCGTGGTAACCCTTCAGACCTCTTATTGGGTATCTATATTTATTGCATTGATGATTTGTTACTCCGACAGATGGTATTTCTGATGCCAAGGAAATGATTTTTTGGTATAGTACCCATTTTTTTCTTTTTTTCTGGCGACAATTTTTACTGCAAGAAAAAAATTCTGGTGTTGAGAAAAAAATACTTTCGGTAAGTAATAAATAATGTTTTGTCAGTGTAGCTTATCAAGAAAACATTTTTTTTTTGCTTCAAAAAACAATTCCGTGAGTTTTTTTGTTTTTTTTTTCGAAATTACTTTTTGAAGAACGTTCTACTCCGCTCATAATTGAACAAAGGCTTTTTCTCTTACAAAAAAATTTCTTTTGATTGTCAGTTGAAATAGTAGGTCCATTTGCGAACTGTCATAACAAATGGTTTCTTGGTTTCAAACCTCTGGTTTAAACCTTTGGCAGGCGCTTGACGTTTGTTTCCCATTGAGGCTCCTTGAAGAAATGCGACCGCTTGCCGTGATCGCGCCTGGAATTCGGAACTTTGTAGGTCTGGCAACGCCGCGCTTCACCCAGGGTTGGGGGGGAGAAGGGTGTTCGGTTTCGCGAAAAAATGCCGCGGTTGGCACAGGTGACGAAAAGAAATGAAATTGCATAGAGAAGCAAGCCGCGCAGTGACTTCGACTTAATATTGCGGCCACAGAGGCGTGCCTTTGATGTTTCGTTTAAAGACGAGCGCGAAGAAAGTCCTGATATTTGCCGTTTTCCTTCACAACAGGAAGCTTGGGCCAATTTTCCTGGACGAAAATTGGAATGTTTCTCTGCGAACAGAATTCCTCAGTTGATTTATTTCAATATAGAAATTCACGCATTTCATCTCAATTGTCAGTGGACTGTTCTTGACCCCATGTATCATCAACGACAAATACCTGTTAACTTATTCGTAATGTGTTTTCAATAAAAATGAGTCCTGTGATTGATAAACGCTGTTTGTCAATTGTACGAAAACACTAATGTGAATTATTAATCAGTCTCAGATCACAAAATCTCCTCGCCTTAACCCATAACAGCCCTAAGTATTTGGAGAGAAATTTGTCTCAAAAGAAATTTGAAGGATTTCCCCCATTAAATTACGCAATTGTAAGGTTTGGGAAATGCGTACTTTATTAAATTTCAGGTTTCCAGAGGGGTGATATTTTTTAAATTGTGACAATACTGAACCAAAAAATCCTCTAGAATACAGTTTTCTGTTTCCGAACGGCATCGCTGGGCGGTAGTGGGTTAAGCAAATCTGTTTTCAAAGCGCCTTATCTGAGCTCAAGCGTTGATCTAGAAACGTTCGCCAATAGGTGAACCGCAAAACAATAAAATGTCACTTGTCTTATCGGTCGTTTTGAGATTATGTAAAACCGGACATGTGTCACGCGAAATCGAAGTCGGAGGTAGATAGCGATTGCTAGTTTAATGAAACTTCCGGCAGGAGAAGATAACATGAACCAATGACCCGTCGTTCTAAACTTTAATCGCTATACTGGCTGTGCCAGAAAATCCAACGCTCTTAAAAGCCAGAGTCCACGGCGAAATTTTGATTATGCCTGGCTATCAGCTGCCAACTCTTAGTAGCAAAAATGTTTTGTCTGGTATTATCTTAGCAGAAATCCGATTACAGCAAAGAATTTTATCGTCCTCCTGACGAAAGCTCCTATTTATAGCGACATGATTGTTTATAGGACTGTAGGTGTTCGTTGGAATGCGATATTGTTCTTCGGCTCGTGTAGCTAAAAGCAATACTAGGACTGTACTGAAAATCAATGTAAACCGTAATTAAAGTTTAAGAGTGAAAATTTTATTTCACCGTATAAAGTAACCCCTTTTTTAGGGAAGGTTAATCATGAGGAGAGCGTAATTTGGTTATTTTTTTAAATACCCCCTGTGAGTAACCATATGGAGAGCTCTCGACAAGACCTTTTCATTGATATCGTTTTTGATATAGGTTTATCCTAAAAATAACCAATAGGCACTCTCCCCCTGTTTCACTTTCATATCGGGAACATGCGTGGAGTTCCTAGAAACACGGGCCAGTTTTTAGTGCACTCTAAATTTAAATCAGTGAGTGTCTCTGGGATTCAGTGAAAATTCACTGAATCTCAGTTTCTTTGGTTCCTCGCTCCTTTATCTAGGCCCACTCTTGCAATTCACAAAATCTGAATTAGTCTTGAAAGTGTTTCTAGAGCTTATAAACAAAATGATTCCGGGCGGTCAACATTTTGTTTTAGTGTCGAAGCCAATCCAAGACTTTTATCGAAACGTCCAGAGATGGAGCAGGCTTTTAAAAGTGAAGTTATCTTTACTGTTGGTTAAGGAGATTAGTTGTGGGGTTTAAGTAGCTGCGAAGACCATCGTATAGGCCCGTCTTTTATTTTCCGATGGAGTGAGTGAGGTAAGCGGACGCCAAGTGATGTGGAGACGGGGCCTTTTTGATACGAGGGACTTATCTGGTACGGGTAGGCCGGCTTCCTAAAAGCGCCGTTGCCAAATAGCTCTCGGTCAGAAATTCGAACCTTATCACCCATTTTTCTTTTTAATGTCTTGGATTAAACTGGACGAGGGTCTGGCCACCTCGCAGTGCTCCTTTCGGGAACTTTGTTGCATCGAAGCGTGTTTCTTTTAATGGCACGCCAGAGCTCCCTTGTTATTTGCCCCCCCCCCCTGACGCCGCTGGAGAGCAGCTTTAAACAGGGGTTTTTCGGAGAAGTCAAATGAAGTTGCGAAAAAGTGCAGCGCTTCCGCTAGAATAATACAAACTTTTATGGAAAATGATCTTTTTACTGAGAGCTTCTTTTATTTGTTCGTGCATGCAGTTACTACGTTTAGGGACCGCAGACATGTACTTCAAGACGGCCTGAACTTTTTTAAAGGAAATTAATGTTGCCTTGATAATCCTGTTCACGACACTTTTCCAGAAAGTGTGCTTAAAAAAAAACCTAGCATGAAGACTTTTTACATTTTCATAACGTCTTTTTTCTTGGAATTTCAAGGGTGAACTTCACGGGGTCCCCAGAGCCTCTCTGAACTCAAAAATATTTTATAAGGAGCAAGAGTACAAGTGCATTGATTTGATCTTTTTTTTTGGAAGGCTTTTAACCTTTCGGTGTATCGATAGATTCGGCCGTAAGTACTTAGGACGATGGATCGATCATGAGTATAGTAATGCACTACGTTCTTACGGATTGATTTACGATCATCGAAAAATACAGGCTCTCGAAAAGGATTGACATTTAAAATTTCTCTCTCTTCCCTTAAATCTTCACTCAATATTCACGTTTTACGTTTAAAATAGCCACTTTTTTATTGTTACTTCAAATAATCAGCGAGTATCGAATCTGGATCTTCCGCAGAAATGATTTCTGCTGTCAAGAAAATTTTTCTTTACTTAGTGACCTATCAGTTTTTTTTTCCTTGTTGCAAGAATTTGTTTTTCTTGAAACAAGAAATTTTTTCTCACTGCATGAAGATTAAGATGGGGAACACCGCTACGTGAACCGGAGGACCTTTCTTGGAGATGGCCAAATCTCGCAGCGGGCCCCGTTCTTGTGCCAAGGAAAAACATTCCTCCGGCAAGAATAAGATTCTTTGGCATCCGAAATCATTTCTGATTGATTCTGTGAGGACCAAATGTGGGCCTATCGGATCCGTGAAAGCGGGATATCGGGCCGAATCTGAGAGATATCGTAGCAGGCTCGGCGATGAGGAATGTTTGATCGGAGGAAAATATGATTGGTTTGTTTGGGCGTTAGGACGCCGATTTATACTCAATCAGGAAAGGTACGTAGAGCGGTGAGGCAGTCGATTAGAGGGGCGAACCAATTGAGGCACGTTTGGCCGGTCCGACACTTTATGGCCGGCCGGGCCCGCCGGCCGCAACGCCGCTAGAGGGCGTCGCGAGGGGAGGGGGGGGGGGGC
>Ga0058701_10002645_pt1 | contig 13707 bp, 5 predicted proteins | sample AgamicOrMae_FD_97039 | JGI IMG/M metagenome (GOLD analysis project Ga0058701, IMG submission 97039) | Agave microbial communities from Guanajuato, Mexico - Or.Ma.e | ecosystem: Host-associated > Plants > Phyllosphere > Phylloplane/Leaf | place: Guanajuato, Mexico | collected 2012-06-04 | reverse complement strand
GCACTCATATCAATTGAGAGCTCTCGACGAGACCTTTCTAATGACAGTATTGTTTATAGGATTATCTTTGAAATATAGTAGGTACGCTCTTTTCTTGTTTTACGTTATTTATGTACCCGAAATAGGTTTGAGACTACCTTGAAAAAGGTTTAGTTTTTATGGGATTATTCAAAACTTACGGTTGAACCGGTCAGAAAGTTGTAACGACTTTTTATGCTATTATAAGTGGCTGCCAAATCTGGGAACCATGTGGGTGGAAGGGGCATGCACTGTTATTAAATTGGATAAAAGTCGTGAAGCATTGCCGAGAATCATGAAATTCTCAGCAATTTATGTGAAAGGCTTAATAATGTCAAACTTACAAGAAGGACGAATTTCTGGAAAATCATCGATTAGTTTTCCCACCTTGAAATACACAAACTTTTTTTGATAAAAATGTGTTAATTTGCCTTAAATGGCAAGATTCTTGCTTGTTTAGATATGTTCCTATACTTCCCAGAAAAGGAATACTTCAAATAACCCAAGTTTTAAAGGGTCGAAATTTTTAGAATCACAAGTTTTTGGGATAGAGTTTGCGAAAAAAGTACGATTTTTGGATTGGAGGCCTGACTGGGTTAAAACTGTTCAGGAAAAGAATATCGTGCTTTGAAAGGACTGCTTAATGAACTTGGCATTGCGGTGTACATTCCAATGCAAGTGTGATATAAACTGTGCTTCTTTTCACGAGCGACGTTAAGGGCTTAATTCATCCGTGATATATTTTAAAACCTGTCTGGATAGGCTTACATTGTATGTACCTGGCTTTTGTCGCTTGTAGATGCGCTGCGCGTTAAAAGTCAGGCCGTGAAAGCGCGGCTATAGAAACGGCGATTTTACTGTAAGCAGTTTCCTAATGAAAGTGTTAGTTATAATTTGTTTAGTGAGGAGACAAACATTGTCTCCATGCGGAAACGCCGTCGGGAAATTCCGAGTAATAAACGCGTTAGCGGAAGTGGACTTTCTCCCAAATAAACCCGTGGTAAAGGCTTTTGCTTCTTGTCGGGGAATCTTAACGAATTAGATTTTGGTCCGAGATTCTGTCGCGGCGTGCATGCGGCTTAACGGCCGAGCCGAGCCGGACCGAGTCAGGCCGAATGACATGTGTCACCCCTGTCCGGTCACCGCCACCTGACACACTGATGAACGACCTGGGTATGGCGCTAGCGGCCTCTGGCTAGCGGTGACGCGCTATCCGGGAGCCTGCATCGACGATAGCTAACTTAAACGGAGATTTATTAATTTCCTTCGCAGTATAGGTCGACCCACTGATTTAAAAAAAAGGCGGCCTAGTTATCCTGTATTTTGATTTGGTTTAAAAGGCAAATAGACAAGTTGCTTTCCGAGATAATTCTTTTAGTAAAAGCTGTGTCATTATGAGCTCTTTTCATGTTCGTGGAAAGTAGCGAGAATAAAACATATACCAGTTTCAGCCTAAAATCCATAGCAACACTAGATAATGCGTTTGGTTACCCCTTTTCGAAGAACAAAGCCACGTTTTAGGAAAGCGAATACGTGATTCAGGTATGACTGTAAAGGAGGGGAAAAGCGTAATTGGGTTATTTTTTTAAAATACCCATAGGAATTGAAAGTTCTCGACGAAACCTCTTCATTGATGTGTAGTTGTTGATAGATTAATCTTTAAAATAACCACATTGCGCTCTTCCCGTTTTACCCTCATATCCAAAACAGGTATGAGAGCACCTAAAACACGGGTAATTTCATTGTGCTAACAAAGTTATTTATGACAAATAGGATAACTAAAACACTTCGTTTCGGTAACAAAAGGTGCGCTGTTGCCACAACGAAACGTATATGGTTGCTACATTTTTTTCACGCTAAAAAAATAGTTGTGAAAATTGCTTTAGGAGTGAAAATGCATTCCTAAATAGTGAAAAGTGATTTACTATTAGCAAATTATTGACTCACTGTCCACTATTTAAGAATGCATTTTCACTCTTAGAGCGACCTTTCACCACTATTTTTTTTAGCGTTGTTTGGATTGTTGCTGGTTGAGTACTATTTTCTCCGTGAAGTTGACCTGTAACAGGTGATTTTAATCAGTGCGCTTAAAGTATGAACTCATTTCTGAAGACAAGAACAACCGAATCGAAGTGCTATTCAGACAATGCCTATGTGAAAAGACACGCCGGCCCAATTTCGTCGTTTTTTTGCAAGAAAAAATTAATAAATCGGGCCTGTCCTTTTCATAGCCGCGAAAAGCAACACCTGAACTGTGTCCAGCCGTCCCTCCCTGACCCGGCTCACCCTCACGGCCTCAATGGCCCTCCGGTTCTTAGTTACCCCATGGCAAGAGCAGCGAGTAAACTGCAGGGGTCTGTCGTTTGGCGCGCATGCAACCCCTGCCTGCCTGTCAGAGGCCCAACTCCCTCTCCTCTATGTAGCGCAACAAGTGGTAGCACTCCCCGTTGTTGTGCCGCGCTGCTGAGCTGCCGCAACGCCGCTGGCTGGCCGGGCCTCGCGCTGCCATCTGCCACGAGCTGGGAGTGCGCCCACGTTCCCACGATCCTGGCCCTGCCTGCCCTGCGCGCCGCGGAACGGCTAAAATGGCGGCGCACCGGCGCGGCCCGGCCGGGGCTCGGCCCGGGCCCGGGACTTGGGCCTCCGGGCCGGGGGACTCCGGGCCTAGGGGAGGCGCGGCGACGCCGACATCTGGGTGCACACCAATCAGGACCCAAAAAAGCGGAGATCGGTAACTCTCCACCGAAAAAATTGGGGCGGGGGAGGAGGAAGCATGTGGCTCGGATGATGAATTGGAACTCTTTTCGGTTTCATCTGCTGGTGCTGGTCCACGCAGAGAACGTTTTCCTTGCTGATAAAAAGAAAATGTGATTTAGGATAGTACTGGAGTTCTTTTGGGTTAGTACAGGATCTGTTCTAGTCACTAGACCTATTTTAGGCCAATGCTGCTGGAGCTGTTTTGGATTAGTATTGGATGTGTTTTAGGATAGCACTGAACCTTAAAAGTTTTGGGTTTGTACTATTGTTTTTGGTTCGTACTATTGTTTTGGCTTAGTACTGGACCTATTTTTGGTTAGTACTTGACCTGTTTTAGGTTAGTACTTTACCTTTTTAGATTATCACCAAACCTTGAAATTTTTGGGTTTGTATTATTTTAGATTCGTACTTTTGTATTTGGTTAGTACTGGAGCTATTTTGGGTTAGTACTTGACCTGTTTTAGGTTAGTACGTTACGTTTTTAGGTTATCACCGAACCTTGAAATTTTTGGATTTGTATTATTTTGGGTTCGTAATATTGTTTTGGGTTACAGGACCGATTTTGGGTTAGTACTCGACCTGTTTTAGGTTAGCTCTGGGCCTGTGGGTTAGTACTGCACCGAGGTTATTATTGGACATAATTCAGGTTAGCACTGGACCTTCTTATGGGTTAGTATTGGACCTGGTTTTAGTTATCACCGTAACATACCTATTTTGGGGGTAGTTCTATATACCTGAGTGGACTCACAATTAGTGGTTTGGGGCTAGTTATACCCTTTCTTAGGTTAGCACTATACCCGTTTTGGGATAATAAAACAAACGGCGCATTTATGGGTTAGACATATCTATTGCCCTATCTGTACAGTAGCACTAAAATCTCTTTCAGACCGTTTTTTCTCCAATTTGCCTAGTTAACGTAAAATTCCCTTTTCTAGGCCGCCTTTTTATCTCTCATCAGAAAGGAAATACCTGCTGGGACATGTACTTAACTAGGGATATTTTCCTGGGTCAAACGGTACTTTTCGCGTGCCCATTTCGGGCACTAAATTTAGGAATGGGCCGTAGGCCTTAGCGCCCATTAAGCTCTGTCCATTGGCAGCGACCAATCCAGTGATGGCCGTCTGCTGTTCCAACGGATGGGTAATCACCTGATCCGACGCGAGATATATTTCCCTACCAAAGTCAGGTACAGCCCGGGTGATACTATCAGTTACCTCCTAGGATTTTGCTTCACTTCCAAATTACACGTTGTCTGCTCCTTGACATTTCATATGCTTACCGGCTTCGTTTAGAATTAATCATATCCTCCTAGATGTTGCCAGCGATTCTTCGAGGCATTTCCGCCTCTTGGTGGATCTAGTCGCTACATATTTTAAGTATGAAATTTCTTCTAAACCGTCTCTTTGATGTCAATAAAATTGAAACATCTCCAAATTTGAAAGGTGGAACTCTGAACCTCATTTGTGTTTCTTTGTCTAGCAGAGTGTAGCGACGCACAAGGCACTTGTACCTAATTTAAAAATAATACCAAGATCAACCTCGCCTCTGGGCTCATGTGCGTAGCGGTTATTGCCACCGAAATCAGGTTTGGCAACAGCGGAGCGGCAGCGGAGCGAGGCACAAGGCATGTAACTTAACCTACGTCGTTGTCAATGATTTTCCTCAGTAGAAAAAAAAGCCAGTTTTATTCGCACGCCTATGTTACTACAAGGGAGACTTGGAACAGAAACCAAATACATTTTAAATGGGGTAGCGTGTGAGTAGTCACTTGGAGATATTAAACTAAGGTGGAAGACATGAGTTGAAAAATGACATCAAATAAAGTCATATTTGACATCAAATAAACTTCGACGTAAGGGAAAGTCGACCTGTTTCTTATTTTTCTTATGTGTAGGAAAACCCGAGAAATGGCCTAACTTTGAATAAGGAAAATGACTAAAATTAGGAAAATTTGCCTTACGTAATTTATAAACGGTCCCTCACGCGCGAATTCCAAGGTTTTCCGTTAGACCTCGAAGGCACCTTCGCGATGTGGAAAGTCCCGGCCAAATTTAAATTCTAATTAAATAAAGAATGGAGTGAATCCAATGGTTAGCTGCGTCTTTCGAGTGTCATGCTGTTATCAGCGGTGGTTGAACAATAGAGCTAATCAACCGGTATCGTTTTAAAGCGGCCGCCGCACCACGCCGTGCCCTGCAGCCCACTGTAAGTAAGCGCGAGCCAACAATAACGTTTGTTCTGTGACATTTCGCCGGGGGTGCAAAGTGCTAACAATGCCTGCTTTTCTTAATTCTAGCCTCAAGCAATGCCAATAACCTACCCTAGATGGGTCAGAAAAAGAAATGCGTAGAATAGTTAAGGATGCATTTTATCTTCAGTCGTTTGTGAAATACCAACGGATCCCGCGAAAAACTCTCAAAACACTTAAGATTATGCATTGAACTTAAAATGAAATAATAATGTTAAAAGAATAATTGAAATTAAAAAAGGTAGCCTAGAATCACTTTTAGAAGTGCGGGAATCAATTAAAAATGCACATTTTAGCGCTAAAATTAGTGTTCTGCGTTCGCTTATTGTGAAAAAAAAGTGTTTTGGTAGGTTCCCTCAGTTTGATTTTGTGTTTCAAAAGACAGTTTATTAAGGTTTTTACCCCCACACAGTTCACGGGAAAAATGGTTTTGTTACGGCAACAAAATTAGGGACAACAGATAAATTTTTTGTTGCTGCAACCAAAAATTTTGCTGCAGCAACCAAACGTTTTGTTGACAGAACTAAACCTTTTGCTGTTGTAACAAAATATTTTTGTTATACCTATTTAACAAATGTTTTTGTTAGTACAAGAAAATCTTTTTTCCCGTGTTCACCAAAAATTGGAACTAAAGCGTTGATTTAGACATTTAAACAATACTTTATGTACAAAATTATTTCGCTTTTGTCTAAGTGTCTCTTCGAATAATGCCCTGAAATCATTTTGTTTGAAATGTGGAGAGAAAAACACGCTTGAATTGAGCAAACCAAACTCTTGGGTGTACTATTTAAGCACTTGTTAATTTAAACAAACCCAATTTTTGGCGGCGGTGGTCAACTATGCTTAAAAACTTTAGCTGAGTATACATATGTTAGAAAAGTCCATGACTGCTCAAACTAGACCCCTCTCCTCTTGGAGATAAAGTCCTCAGAATTTGCCTTTGGCAAAGTAATTTACCCTAAATGCACATCCAAACATCGCAGCAGCGCTTTCGACCAAGGCTCACATAAAAATTATTCACGATGACAATTTTGCAAGATTTAAAGCCCTCAAAACTCTAACAACCCTGCTGTAATGTGTCAACTATCCGAACAAATTTGTGGTTGTTACAACTATATTTTGTCGCACTTGTCTCCAACAAAATCCTGTTCTTTGTTCTCAGCGCTTCCTCGTTAGGCTTGGGAGAGTGTAACCCTCGAATCTTGTAATCCAAAGTGTTGGTGTCGTGTTGTCTCCCGTCTCTGTTTATCTCAATCGAGATCGTGGCAACTAAACATATTTTCCAACGAATGATAAAGCTTGTCCAGCCTCCAAGAATGTTGCAGCTGCTGAGCAACCGATGGCTGCAACTTAAAACCGATGAGAAATACGAATAGTTTATGAGCGACATAGCGTGAATTAGCTTTGTCGACAAACATATCAATAACGGAAAATCAGGTTTGAGGTTAGATATGGCATAGTGACCCCCATAAGATGCGATCTTTAGTCTTCGCCTTGAACAAATTTCGATTCTGAGTCTTAAGAGGGGTCGCCAGAAATGTGGGTTCATTGATAGCAATGTGTCGCACTTGGAGTTTATAAGCAGGTCTAAAACCAAAAAGTTGCTCGCCCTCCAGTTTTTTTACGGTCTGTTTCTGACTAGCATCAAATATTCTCGTAGCAAAAGTTTCCCGTGGTTTTGCACCGTTTAAGCATGAGAGTAGGGCCGCCCATTCTCTCATGGTTTAAGCAATGCGGCTTTTAAATTTTACCTCATGTATCGTTTAAAGAATGTGATCTTTTAAACGCCATTCGCTAAAAAAGAAGAAAAGAAGGATGTATTTTACATCGCTTCCTCCCCACCAAAAAAATAGAGTCCATCTTTTAAGTACAGAAATTTTTTAAGTTCCAACGCCAAATCTTGATTTGTAACTGGAAAAAAGACATGTTTATTTTTTTATAACTAAAGTTTAATGGTTATTCCTGAACGCTGATTTGCCTTATTTTTACAGCCCAAACCTTTGTTTATACTTTAATAAAGCCCTTTCCGAAAGGAGGCGGGCTTAAGAAAACATGTTAATCCGTTTCAGTACAATATTCTTATCCAAAGACCTATTTGAGAGTCTTTTTGTTCATTTTTCACTTAGCACTCATCTAGTGTAAAATAACCCGTTTTCCTGATTTTCTCCCCTGGTTTCCCCGAACGAACTAAGTTTCTTTCGGAAACGCCGATTTTCTAAAAGGCTGATCCTCGAGTTATTCTGTCTGGGCTCGGTCTCACCAGCCCGAGTCGAGATCCTCGGTCGACCTCACCATCCATGCAGCCAGTCCTCCGTCCGGCAACGCTGTCGGATCGAGAAGCACGCAACGGCCCGGTCCGGGCGCACAGCTGCCCTCGGCCCGCCCGGTCCGGTCCCTCCGGGCACGACCGGTCCCCTCCGGGCAGCTCGTTCATGCTTCCCTTGAGATGCAAGCCGGAATTCTGGAGTATGTACGAAGGCCTTCCAGCCCTCCTTGCTTTTCTAGGACCCCAGATTGCGTATATGCCTTTCAGTTTTAGGCTCCCTCGTGTCGGCGTACATAATATATTTTCGGGTTAAAATCTCTGTTACCTTTCGATGCAAATTCCTCGCCGTGGAATATTATATCTCTTGTTAATCACCCTGCATTCGTCTTTCATTACACTACGAGGACTATAACGACATACAAGAGCGTATTTTAGGTTAACACACTACCGCCCAGCGACGCCGTTCGGAAACAGATAAAAAAATTTTAGAGGATCTTTTTAGTTCATTATTGTCCCAATTCAAAAAATATCACCCCTCTGGAAACGTGAAATTTAATTATTTAGGCATTTTCCAAAGCTTAAAATTGCGTATTTCAATGGGGAAAACTCTCTTCAATTTCTCTGTTGGGCTGTTGTGGGTTAATTTAGGTTAGGTCAAAAGCCTTCTGCCTCGGTCCGATGTCGCTCCGCTCGACTGTCGCCAATAGTCTTAATGAGAGACAGTAAAGAATATGGAATTTGCGAATGTGAGGTTATGTTACGTGCTTTGTGTCTCTTTTTTGCTGTCGCAGAAAAGCATATTACAATGTTGATAACATTATAATGTTGATTTATAATATTCTTAAAATTAGAACTGCCTTTTTACTGTTTTAAGCAAACTTTCAACTACTGGAACTGTGTCCGTAAATAGCAGCTTTTAGGTCAGAGCACGCAAAGTTCACGGCGCGATTTCAATAATCGATTTTATCGCTCGAAAAAAAAATCTACTTGAAGCAAAATGTACTGCTGCGAAACATCGTTAAACATTTCCTAATCCGAGAAACTGCGTTTAAACCTGTCAAACGGCAAAATTAATCGACATGTTAAAATCATAAAGCGAATCAGTTTGCGAGTGGTTCGAGTCGCGCGCCCGCAGATAAATCGCCGCAGTGTTGCGTCTCGTAATAAAAGCACTCTGCATTGCATTGCAGTGTTGCCGACGCCTCCACTCCGCCGGTAATTGCTTATTACCGTGGTAATCGCCCTTCGCAAAATCCTCTTATTCAATAAACCGATAATGCGGTCAAATCTAGATATCTTTATCACTTTATTAGTTATTGACCCTAAAACTCCTTCGCCAGGGATGAAGTATTAAACTATACTGAGTAAACATTTTAGTATGTTTAGATTTGAACTTCTTTAATTAGTTTCGAGTAGTTTCCCGTATTTTTCATTACTTCTCGTACTTTATGTTTCTTGTGATACATTCTCATATCTATTAGTCTTGGTCGTTGCTATTCGCCCGTCGGCGCAAATACATGGAGACTTGAACGCACGGTACCCAACCCAATACATTTTTATGGGGCAGGTGGACGAGTAGCCACTTCGATTAGTATTTTAGTTTCAAGTTTAGTACACTAAAAATGTACTAAAAACCAATGAAAAGTGGTGGTTGGTACACTTTTGGTATTGGAAACTTTTTAGTGCTAGTACTAAAAACTACTATTTAAAAGTGCTAATAAGCTTATTAGCGCTTTTAAATATTCAAGTACTAGTGATTTTTAGTACTTTTAGTACTAGATTTTTAACGTTGTATTTTTAGCACAACTTAAGCCTTTCAGTACTTTTTTTATTAGATTTTTAGTTCTATGAAGTACTTTTGTCTTTTAATATTTTGCTTCTTTTAAGTACTGTGTTTTTCGTGCTTCATGCTATTTTTTCCTTTTTTTGGAATTTTAGTGTTGTAGTACCTTTTAGTATTTCGAGTAGCTTTTAATCTTTAGCGTGTTAATATTTTTCAGTACTTTCTAAACTTTACTCACGAGGACGTGGTTTGTACATTAAACCGTTTCAATGACAGAAAAAAACCCTTAATTCAATCAGCTTATCTATGGTAAATAATCATTAACCGGTACTTGACCAACAAATCATTTTTCTCTGTAAGTCTTCAGACTAAAAATTAAAACTAAGCGAATTTTTGTGATGTGATTTGATAATTACGCTTTCCGCGGTGACAGTTCTGCTAAGCAAGCAGTGATGCAAAAAATGATCGAGGATGCTGAGGAACGTGAGATCGGCAGCAATATCATGGGATCGGAGCGAAAATTGCATACCGGATAGGTCACAGAGTGACCTACCCGCGGAGCGGTCAACTGCTTTTAACTCAATGCCAACGGCAGAATATCGGCACCCGATGAGGCAGCCTATCCGTTATGAGTAAGGTACCCAAGGTCTCCGACCTAAAGATCCTTCCGATAGTACCAAAGGTCGTACACCGAAAACTAGCAGCGAGGGGCTCGCGGGACCCGAAATGGACAGTCATGATGACTATCACATTTGTCCTGTTGACAATCGATATTGCGAGCTGAATCCCTATCAAAATAGTCGTGATGATTGTAAATTGTCAGCATGACTAAACGCCTATTAATCAATTTGGTGACTTATTTGATTTTAGCCGCTAGTGGGGCTAGTATTGCTGCCTAACCTTAATCAGCTAATTTACACAGTAAAAACTAACTCCTGTTTTCGGTAGTCCTTCCTTTGGGTATGAAGGTGAAACAGGGGTAGAGCGTAATTTTGTAATTTTTGTAATGTAAACCTATCAACAACCGTATCGATGAAAAGGTCTCAAGAGTTTTCCATTGATGTCTTTAATCATAGGGGTATCTTTGAGGTAGCCGAATTGCGCTCTTCCCCTGTTTTATCTCGGGGGGGGGGGGGGCGTTCGATAGCGCCAAAAACCACGAGCGCCAACGCCGCAAGCGCCAGTCCGTAACCGCCAAAATTCGCGTAGGTTAGGTTAGGTCAAGTTAGGTTAGCTTAAGTTAGGTTAGCTTAAGTTAGGTTAGCTTAAGTTAGGTTAGGCAAGGTTAGTATTGCGGTCAAGACCTTTGGCGGTTGCGACTTTTTTCGTTTGACGGTTACGGTTTGGCGCTTGCGGCGTGGGCGCTTGTGGTTTTTGGCGCTTATGACAGCCACCCTTTTATCTCCATTCCTAAAACACGGGTCAGTTTTTACTCCCTAACATGGCCTAAACAACGTTTAAACGCCATCGTTTAACAGGCAGTTTTTGTTGTTGAAAAGCTTTTAGGTATCGGTAAATGATAAAATAGACTAACCGAATACCATAATTGCACGCTATTATTCTATTGCAGGAGGCAATAGTTAACTTTCACTCAGAGTTTTAATGGTAGTATTCCTACCTCGTGTGTTATATCCTCATCCTTTGATTACATAATACGGATTAACAACTCTTAAAGTACCCTCGAAGGTTTAGTAAAGTGCCGTGTGTCATATGCTCCGCTTGGTGACATGTAGAATACGTGGGATTGCAACTTATAAAATTTATTGGAAAGGTTAGAAACGGATTACACTTAGGCAAACGTGTGCACAGAAAGTGGAATACCGATATAGGCGTATGAGGTTGCTGCAACTTGACAATCTTTTATGCGGTAGTTGGGGCGTGGCGATAGAAATAAGACGCGCCTTCTTTGAAATGAGCTTTAGAGTAGCAGTCGGTGTATTCGCACCGTTTGAACAGAGCTGACTGCGTGTTTAGCGTTAAAAGTGCGACGATAAATTGTATCCAGTGCGTGGAAAACATTTGTGGGGAATGAGTCAGACTTAGAGAGAGACGGTGTCAGGTTCTAGAATGATGTTTAGCGAGTGGTGCGTGTGGCCACTTAAACAAGCCTGACCTTCGCTTCTCCGACTGGATCGCTATACACACGATGCTATGTAATGGGTTTTACACCCTGTATACGATACGCCTACACTATAAAAGCTTGAGCAGAGGCCTTACAGTCGTGGTGGCGGATATTATGTGCAGTCACCGTCCCTGACCTGCGAGCTTTCCTGCTCAGGGTGTTACCCATTGCCTTCTTATTTTATTCCCATGCTTCCTATTTAGCCTACATACTCTGATTCGCTATATTACAAGGCTATGCCTTATTGGATTTGGTTTTACTGCGCTTTTAAAGATGGCTAATCAACTGAGTGGCGTTGAATTCCCGTGGGGTTGAATAGGGCGCTTAAGTCTCTTGGAGTTGGACAGGGCGTGGGGGTAGAATTGGGCGTTGAAGTCTCCCGGGGTATAGAATAGGGTATTGAAGTCCATAGTGGTAGAACAGGAAGAGGGCGTTGAAGTCTCGGGGTAGGACAGCAGGGCGTTGAGCTTAGGGTAGAAGGGCATTGAAGTTTTGGGGGGTAGCACCGGGCCTTGAAGTCTCTCGGGGTAGAATTAGGCGTTGAAGTCTGTTGGGGTAGGACAGGGCGTTGAAGTCTGTTGGGGTAGGACAGGGCGTTGAAGTCTCGAAAGGTATAGGAGGGCGTTGAAGTCTCTAGGGGTAGATGAGGGTGTTGAAAATCTCACATATGGAGGTCGAAAAGTGTTGGTCTTCCTTTGTGAAGGGTATTAGTCTCCGTAAAGTAAAAGTGAAGGGCGTTTTTCCTTATATAATAAGGAATGAACATGGCGTAAGTCTCCTTAAGTTATTATAGATTATGGACACACTTCTCCGTGTCTAATGAGTGAATAGGGCGTTCAAGTTATCTCACCTAGAGCTTCAATGTTGCAATCTCTTTTTAGGGGAATATTTCGGATTATTGCTGACACTTAAAGAAGTTTCCTTTATTCTGCAGTTCAATCATTTCTTCTTTAAATTTTAAGCTTCTCTTACTTCAGGAGTGCATCGCCGTCTTCCTCCTTCCTTTGCTCTACGTATTTTGGATAAGCATAAGCAAGCTTTTGGACAAGCAATTATAAGATATTACAATTGGTACAAAAAAAACCGGGTATCCGGGCATATTACGCCGAATTACGTTTTGCTCACGTGTATTTCATTGTTTATCTTACTGTGGGAGCCTTTCACTTTCCGATCCAACAACGCAACATTTTTATAATTGTGTACAGTCCGCCTCAGAAGTCTGCAGTCTCTCATCCCCGCGGTGCTGGGGATGTGCACTTTCAGTCTAGACTGTACGCGAGCAGGTTTTAACTCAATCATCAATTAATGGAATCGGAGTGCAAACGCAAGGCTATTTATCCCTTTCACTTTTTATACTGAGACGCGGAAACTCGCAAGTAACTGGAGAAAGGTTCACACCTTACCAAGTTTGCAATTAATCAAGGAGGGCGGGTTTTTGCGGGACAACTTTCATATTCGCTGCTCTCGGTAACTTGACAGGGGTAGTTCACGACTGCTAAGTGCTGCTCAGGTTTCAACCGAAAACGTTGATTGCGGGTGTTGCTCCATAAGTAATTTATGTTTATCAAACTAGTTTGTTCAGGCTTGCGTAATGCCCATCTGCGCGTTAGCCGCGGGAAGCTTACGCATGTTTATTCATAATTTCTGTTCTGAAACTGCATGAATCCTCCGTTATTCTTCCTTCTGTTTTATTTGTTAGAAAAATCCCTTTACGAGTTTTGTCTACCGCTCCCACAGGTATGATATATGGTGGCAAGATTTTTTTCTAAATATAATGACAAAACAATTTTTTTTTTTACTTGCGGCAAAAATATTTTTTCTTGCAACATTTTTTTTCTTGCTGTAAGAAAAAAACTCCCCTAAGAAAAAAAAAAAATTCTTGCGGCAAGTAAATTGGTCACTATAGCAAGGATTTTTTTTCTTGGCATCAGAAAACATGTTAGTGCGGAAAAGGGCGGAAAAAGAGGTTGCTGTTGAGGCAATAAATATTAGGTCTATTACTTTTCGACGATTAATTAAACTTGAACAGCCATAATGTTGCCTGTTTTTTTTCTTTCTTTTTATTCGACAATCATTAATTTGTTTGCTTTTCCCTTCGCTTTTGTAAATGAACGAACTTGACAAATCGAATAGACCTAACTTAAACTTAGTTTTCCATTCATACCTAATTTTACTTACCCTAGGTCGTAAATAAATCTCATTATGTAATGTTAAGGTGTGCTTTAAAGTTACCCGTAATATTTGAACTCCCTTTTTTTCTAAAATTCAAGAGTAAAATTAGTTTTTTGTTTAGATTACGCAATAAAGCTTCTCATCTTGAAAAATTATTCTACTTTCAAGAATACGTTTTGCTGTACACAAAGCTAAAAACGACGTCGAGCGGAGAGGAGCGATTGGCATGCTCCGTCTTGCCAGACGGCGAAGGCCTTTATTACGGAGGACGATCAGCAACTGCCCCCCCCCCCTTCCCCCCCCCCCCCCCCCCCCCCCCGCCCCCCCCCCCCCCCCCCCTC
>Ga0058701_10002644_pt1 | contig 13712 bp, 11 predicted proteins | sample AgamicOrMae_FD_97039 | JGI IMG/M metagenome (GOLD analysis project Ga0058701, IMG submission 97039) | Agave microbial communities from Guanajuato, Mexico - Or.Ma.e | ecosystem: Host-associated > Plants > Phyllosphere > Phylloplane/Leaf | place: Guanajuato, Mexico | collected 2012-06-04 | reverse complement strand
TCTACGTCGTTGTGGGCATAGTTTGTTGCAGTTTCACTCCTAAAACAGCTGCCTTTTATCGGAAGTCTCTGACGATTCGCCTCATCGCTGGTGTCGTACTCCAACTAGCTGCCTGACTTGGAATCGTCATAAATCAAATAGGAGGGCCATCTGCTTCGGCCAGGCCATCTTCGTACCTTTATCCCTTCCTTCGACTGGGGCAGATGGCCTTATGCTTCCGTACCGAACCTTTCAAGCTTTACCACTAGGTGGCGCTCGAGACCAGGATCATCGCCTTAGATACCTTACTGCATCTACGAACTGCCACCGCCCCCTCTTCCCTGACTTCCTCATTACTTTAGTTTTAAGTACAAGGGTTAGTCAAACCGGCTGCTGACACATTAGCAAAATACAAAGGAGGGTAGGGAGAGCAGACCCGTAAAAGGAAAGTCAACAGTCACGGTCGGCGAACTAACAGCCCAAATCCTCAAACTCAACCCTCCAACCAAAGATGCTGCACGTAGACTTCCCATGTCGATTTGTCCTCCGACGTAAAGTGCGGAGTCACTGAAGTCGACAGATCGAGGTATAACGTCGCCGCTGATGTCAAAGTTAAGCTTTTTTTCCGTCTTGTTTGGACATTTGTGACTTCTTTTCTTGCTCGCCTTGTCATCTGCGTTACTACGGGGAATTTCACGCGGTTTGGGAGATACAGGACTCTATAGTCGAAACGCACGAAATCATAACATGCTGTTAGTCGCTAGATCAGATAACCTCTTTTTATTTGTTTTTGCGACAAAATCATTCTCTAGTGCAGGCCTAAGCTCATGGTTTCAATATGACTGCCGGAATTATGTCAACCCGTATTCTTCTAAAATCTACCAGGTATGTCTGCTTCTTTTTCTGGTATTAGTCACAACACATTATTGTGGGGTTGGCTAAGCATGGAGCATCGGGTCTACTGAGCCACCGAGGCAATGGACCCCCTCCTTTCCGTCCCTGTCTGTTAAGGGCATAGGGGCATAAGCTGTTTTCGGGAGGGAGGGGACTGGAGGGGCATCGGGGCGATGCATTAACTTTAGCTAACTATATCATTGAGAAACATAGTGGCAATCTTTCAGACCCTTTCCTCCTTGAGGGGTAGATGGAAATTTAATATGTAGATCTGCTTAGCGCAAAGTCACGAGTGAGACAAACCGTAGCCATAGGGGTATGAAATGTACTCCGTGCAGAAAAAGGGATCCAACCTCGCGGTAACGATTGTTCTTTTTTTTTAGTCGTAGTTTTCTTAATTCAGCCCAAATCTTGTTTCCGAGCAGGAAATATATTATTATACCGTAAAAACGCTTGTTTTATGTCACACTTGAAAGTCAGAACAAAATCTTTTATGCTTATGCATCCCTTAATCTAACCCTTTATAAAGACTGGACGGCATGGCAAAGCCAAAGTACCAGTATTACGTCTCTTTTTTAGAGATGGTCATAATTCGGGCTATTCTGTGTTTACGTTTCCTCAGTTTAAAACGTTTCATGTCATGTAGTAGAAAATGAGGGCTTGTGCCTCTTATCCATTAATTTAATTGCCCCTGTCCATCAATCCAGTCCATCACTCCCATTTAACCCTATACCACAGTAAAGTTGTAGGCTCGCATCGACGGAAGTACATTACTGATGGAAACGTCCTAGCTGTCAAGCGTCGTTACCGCCACCCCCTTTTTTCAATAGAGAAACTCTCTAGTTTGAGGACTAACCAAGCATTTTATAGAAAACCATCTACTAATAAATTTAGGAACTGGGAAGTGCATGGATACCTCACAATGTACATTACCGTTCGTCCTCTTCTGCCTTCGAATAATTGATGACCTTAACTCTGCAGCTCTTGTCCTCTGGAATCGAAGATGTACTGCGCTAGAAATTAATCTTAATAGCTAGAGCGTCTTACGAAGGCTTGTATCGTAACCGCAGGAGTATCTCTAATGTAGGCACGCAGGGCGGAAGGAGAATGTACATTTGATAATGTAAATGGAGATACTACGTAACGCGATGTCAACAGACGATACTTTGAAAATCGCTCTCTCTACGCGTAAGGGTATTTTTAACCTAACAGTATCAGATTTTTTGTGACATGTTAACTATATTTTTGCAGAAGAAGTTTTGTATTAGAGAACTCCAAGTATCTCGATTCCTCCAATGAAAAATCGATGAGGTACAAATACTAGTTTCAAAAATCGATCAAGTGAAAGCGTTCATTTGAAAAAACGATCAACTGCTATTCTTATACATTGCAGTTGATCGTTTTTTTGAAACGTAGTCTTTCACTTGATTTTTGAAACACGCCATTTTCCTTGATCGGTTTTTCAATGGAAGAATCGATCTCCAGTAGGTAAAAAGAATTAGACGAGTAAAATTTTAGAAGGAGCGGGAAAGAAAACAACCTCCAGGAAGCTTGCCCGCCTCAGGTTGAATGCCCCACCGCACCCCACCCCCTCTGATTGTGCTTTCCTGGAGGTAAGAAAACATACTCAATGAAAATACAAAATATAAATTAAAATCTGTGAAATACAGAAAAAAATTTCTTTAATTAATAATATTAATCCTACGCAGCGCTATTCGGAAAAGAGACATGTTGGAATCAAAAGCAAATGAAAATTCGAATCAGGGCAAGAGAGTCGACGTTGGCAGTGCTCTCGCCCACACCCAGGGAAACTCGCGAGAAAACAACAGGTTGGCTGATCATAACTTTTGCCGGGGTTAGGGATGCTTCTGTGCATCGCGTGGTGGTCGATAGTTGCAACAAAAGATGAATGAATGAAGGACTTGAACATTCTTTTGAACGACGTATTCCGATCTCGGTTTTATTGGTTTTTGAGGTCACCGTTTCTGCGCTGGTACTTGCAATCAATAAAGTATTGACCGCTCCATTTTTTTTAAAAAACCTCCGTAACTTTGAAACTAAGAGAGATACGTCAGAAAAGCACGGAATGAAATCGCTAGATCTTCTAAAGATCTACCAATCGGAGCTTTTTTATCTTATCTCGTTTAGTTCCAAATAAGTTTCAGAGGTTCAAAAAAAAAAAAAACTGGAGCGTTCTGTGTACATTTTTGACTGCTAGTACACGCAAAGTTTCGTCAGTGGGGTTTATTTTACACTCATTTTTCGGATTACGACACATGTTACATGAGATATATAGCAAACTATCTTAATATTCGCAAACTACTTTACAATAATACCTTTCCTGGATCGGAAATGAAAAGGACTTCACTGGTACTTATAAGATTAGGTTGAATGACTTCAGTTTTTATTTGGTCAGAAAATTTCAATAATGACGAAGTCGTTAGGACATGTATTGAAAAAAAGTGAGGTAGGGCAGCCTGATGAGGGGTAGGTAGGTCCTTAGTCGGAGGAGTGACTGCATTTCACTCCCACGTACTTTCACCGATCGTAGGTAATTTGCAAAGAGGGGCGAGAAGGTACAGCAAGGGAGTTAACTACCAAGCTGCATGAGGTAAGAGTGCTTGAAATTAAGGGCAGGCAAATTGACGATGGGTTGGTTGCAGGGCAAGCATGCACGTCATGTTTGCGTGAGCGGAGTCCGCGCCACCTCCACCTCTGCCACAGTCGCGCCACGTGCGCAGCTCACGGATCTGAGGGGCAAACCGGCTTTTATGTTTAACTTGGTAATGAAAGTAGGACCACTTCGTCGGCCGCCACAAAGTCGGTGTGAGAGACCAGGCCACCAGAAGAACGTGCGCCCCTGGAATAAGAATAGAGGCAGCGCCGCTTCAGAGCGGCCGGTGTTTGACCGCGGCATGCTCACCTCGGCTTCCCTTCCGATGCGGTCTCACATAAAACCTCGTTTGTCGTATTTTTTTTCTTACGTCGGAACCTTTTTAAGGCGTAAACTCAGTTTCCTGATGCCAGTTCTTAACACAATTACAGCTTAACATCACACCTATTCGACCACCCTAAAGAAAAAACGATCAAGTTGACGGGCGTGTCTTAAAAGTTGACCAAGTGGAAGAGTAAGTTTTAAAAATCGATCAAATGCAATGTATACGGATAGCAGTTGATCGCCTTTTCAAACTAACAAGTTCATTCGATCGATTTTTCAATCGTGCATTTTTAGTTGATCGATTGTTAGCCCATAACAGCCCAAAGTATTTGGAGTAAAATTTAGCTCAAGAGAATTTCGAAGCATTTTCCCCATTAAACACAATTTTAAGCTTTGAAAAATGCCTTAATTATTAAATTTGAGGTTTCTAGAGGGCTGATTTTTTGATAAATTCTGGCAATACTGAACTGAAAAGATCCTCTAAAATATTTTTTTCTCTTTCCGAACGGAATCGCTGGGCGGTAGTGGATTAATTGGAGGGATCGTATTCAAGCTCGCTGAAGATTAAATGATGTCTTACAATGACTTCATCACTTGAGAAGTATATCTATCTCCACGGACAAAGCTCTTACAAGTTGCAAGGATGAAAAGTGTCTTTTCTTTAGCTTATTATGGTACCGTGCTTTTATCGAAATAAAATCATTCTTTAAGTTGAGGAGCATTATGGAGTGGTGATTGTTTGATCGCCTGAAGTTCGCTGTCTGAGAATCCGACATGAGTACGCTAAGCCGCGCCGCCATCGTGGTATAAGTGAAGTGACACTTCTTTGTCAGAGGAGAAGGCACTGCTTCATCGGAAATTACTGTCCGGAGAACGGAACTTTGTGGAACACCTCAGCACGTCATATCCAGACCCACCCTAGCTATCAAATCAAAGCACGCTATTTCTTCAGGCAGTCTGAACATGACCATGAATAAATCTTCCCTGCACTCACAATCAGGTTGACTGTCGGTATTCCGCAAAAAACTCGCGTCTTCCCAAGGAACATAGGCCGTACCGGTGCACACTCCGATGCGTCTGGAAATCCGGTTGGAATTCCACATTTATCGCTTATCACATTTGCGTCATTTTGATACGTGATGCCATATAAAAAGGAAAGAAAACGCCTAAAATGAACGCCGAACGTTAATTCCTTTTTTAGTACCAATATTTACAAAAGGACTTGAAAATAATGATTCAAAATAACACAAAACACATTAACGTTAGATATTGCTAAGTCGTATCGGTCTTTCGACATCTTCATATTGGTAACAATGTACAGTAGTCAAGTTTGAACAACAATCGAGCCACTTTGCAAAAGCTTGCCCAATTTTAAAACGGATTTTGACTCCCTGAAAGTAATTATTGATCCGGTTCAAGGCGACCAAAAGTTTTTCTTGAGTGGAGTAACGAGAGCCGAGATGTTTTTTTTTTTTTAGAAAAAGTCTGTGTTCGGCCTCTTTTATAGATATTTATATCGGTCAATATCCCGATACAGATTGATATTTCGATTTAGATCAATATTCGATACACATGTTGATACTTCGATATGGATTCATTAGCGATATTGATTGATATTGGATATGAATATCGATACGACAGAAATATTAAACTGTAATTGGTTTTAGGCTCACTCGTTCGAATCGGGAATCTAATAAAGTTGAAAAGTTTGCACCACAACACACAGACTTTGAAATAGTTCTGATAATGTGGATGTCGGGGCAGAGGTTTTTATATACGTTTTTGTCAGAGGATTCAGGTGATTCAAAACTTGTCTGGAGGTCGCAAGTCTATTCCAGACACCAAACCTCAGACTAAAAATAATCGGAAAACTTTCACTTCTTTTGTCACCTTGTCTGATTGTCCACAAAGGAGTTTCAGGCCAGCATGCAAAGTTTATGAATATTTTTGGAAATTAGGGAGAGCCGGGGGTGAGGGTTCAAGCGGAGTGATTTGCAAGGCTGCTTGTCGGAAGACGAGTTTACTAACTTGGGACACTCCTAACTTTATCGGGCCTTATCTTTTATTGGACGTGGGGAAACATCATTTAAAGTTAGTTAAGTCACTTGAAAAAAGGGACTACTAGACGATCTGCACAGCGTCGTGACATCAAGCGTTTTGTTCTAAGTTGAAGTGAGCTCTTGTATCAAATATCGCAGTAGGGCTCTTTGCAGCCTTCAGGCTTTTTGTGAAGTCCTCTTGAAGCATAAAATACACCCCTAGTTGTAGGAAACTTAACCAGCCAGTATCACGCGACGATTCGCCGCGTGTAAGTAAAGGCTCTTTGAATATGTTGAGATGTATTGTCCTTCTAGTTAGTACGTCGCTGGCTCCGGGCTGGACTGGCGCTAGCGAAAACTTGTCCCCGTGAACAGTCGTTACCGAATTCCGCGCGACGTGAACAGTCGTTGCTGCGGACGCGCCCCCGTGAAGAGTCGCTAAACTCGGACAGCTGTCCGTGTTTAGCGACTCTTCACGGGGGCGCGTCCGCAGCAACGACTGTTCACGTCGCGCGGAATTCGGTAACGACTGTTCACGGGGACAAGTTTTCGCTAGCACCAGTCCAGCCCGGAGCCAGCGACGTGTTTAGCGGAACTTAGATTAAGTTAGGTTAACTTGGAATAAAGGAAATAGGGACCATTGGATTAAAAAAAGTTTACTTCTAAATCATCACGTCAATTATTGAATCTCTCGAAGACTTACCTGGGAAAGGTATATAATTAGTCTTCCCAAAGTGGGTGTGTAAACTTATGGCAACACAGGATTGTTTAGAAATGTTGTATTTTAGTTAATATAATGCTGCGTAAATGTGATCTAAGTAAGAAGCTTGCGTGACAGATGAGTTCCGAGATAGGAAACTTGGAACATTGCCTTAACAAGGTGCAATCTGGCGGCCCATTAGCTTAGGTATGTCAGTCATGGTTCCGATAAGTCAAAGGCCGCACGCTTAACCCCAGAACGTATGTACGACAGTATAACCGTGAGTTCTTGTACACATCTCTTACCCAATGGACACTGTGATAAAAAGCGATTTTATATGTTGGAAAAACATTGGCATAGGTTGCAACAATTAACGATACACCTTGCTATTGTTATCCGTGCAAGCTCGGACCGCAGAGTAATTGGACACCACGGCCCATGGTAAATGGGAATAGTTACATCAAACAATATTACGGGTGAAAACCTACATTTTTCTCGAAAACACAGACGCTCTCCGCATCGAACGCACCCTGGTGCTACCCACGAAAGAAACCCACCCGAAAGCAGTATAATTCTTCCATGTTCGTGCGATTTAGACTGCTCATAAACTTTTCATATTTCATTGCAAAATCGTTCTTGCTGTTAAAAATTCTCTTTCATACAAAAACGCATACAATTTTGATTCCAAGTCCTGTTCAAAGGATAATGCGATGAAATTAATGATCACCTTATTACTTTTATAAAGTCGCGATTTTGACGGATCAAAAACAGATGTCTTTAGATTTATTCAGGAGATATCAAAGATTTTGTTGGAGGCAAAGTTATTAGCCCTCGAATTTCCTTTCCAATGAACGCCTTCTACTAAGCTCCAGCCTTTAACGAGATACGAGCGATTGAAAAATTGTGCCCCCCTGCCGGGGGAAGAGGAAGGGGGACTCCGATTGGCTCGCCCAACAATAGGCCGCGTATCATTATGCAAAAGAAGATCGATTCCCTGAAAGTTTGGTCGCGATTAGATAGCTTTTTTCGCAAGTTGTCAACCATAGACAAGGGCACAGGCAAATAAAGAGGCACTCAGACTTTTCTATGAAAAGCAGCGTATTAGAGGGTCGTCAATCGTCAAACTTATTCAGATCTTATTTCAACGTTGATGTAGTGCCATTACAAACCTTCCACTTACATGGAAATAAATTGAAACGGCGGCGTGGTGAGAAGTGCTGGTAGTTGATACTGAGAGGTTGTCCAGTCCTGTAACTCTACAAGTAGCCTGATTCAAAACTTCCAGGTACAGTTAAGTGGGTGGGTGAGTGTGAGTATGTAGCAAGTAACAGTATGGTCCCTGAAATACCAGTGATGTCGAAGATAATGTAAGGATAGGTGCAGTTTGTAGTCAGCACAACTCCGCACTCTTTCTTATCATTTCCTTCTCTTCTTTTTCTTCTGTGTCCTTTTCTCACACCTTTTCTTCTCCATCTCTCTTAGCGCCTGCTTTCCAGTTCCGATTACCATGTACCACCTCTGTCCCCTTCGGGTAAGGGAGCTTCCACACCTATGGGTATGTGAGGAGTTGTTTCCCTCCATGTGTGATCCTTGTTGATTCTGATTCGACATGACCGACAACGGCAGGTTCGTCAACACAGGTTGTCATCGGTGAGGGGAGGGAACTAGAAGGATACACTGCGATATAAAATTTCTTATAATAGTAATCATTTCAATAGAACTTACTTGTTAATATTGGAAATAAACATTATAATAAAGTGTTTCTGATTGTTGTAGAATAAAAAGTTGCTTTAAGCCCAGCCAAAACTCAGACTGATTGCACTGAAAATATCAAGAGAAGACTTATGTAAACTGACTATTCGAAATTTGCGGACTTTTTTTTTGAATTCAAGCTGTGAACACGCTTTTTTCCTCTCATTTCCAGCTTGCGGAAAAGTGTTTATTAGTAACTTACAATATTATTGATAATGTTCAAAGGCATCTCGTTGAAAAATGACAGTTGAAGTAGGGCAAATGCGAGGTGCATTTTTTCCTTGTTCTTATCTTGCATAGATGTCCGACTGACGAAAATAACGATCCCGTGTCTCGTCCTCATCAATTTATAACAAGAACCATATTTTTTCTCTCAGTAGTAGCTCCTATTCGAATGAATGAGATTCTATGGTGGTTAACAAAAATCCACTCGAAACAAGATGCTCAAAGAAGTCTTTGGGTTCTCGTGGAGCGGTTGTTGTTGAGCACTAAGGTTTCTTTCTCTTAGAAACCTTGGCAAACAAGACCCCTCAACCGTTTTCAGATGGGCTAATTAGCTATGAGGCCGTTTGAGCTTAGCCGTTCTAAATTAGGCGCCTCAACTTTACTTACCCAGCAAAAGCTAAGGTTGGTGCATTTGCGCAGCTGTTCAAAGCCACACAAACAGCCAAATGATTATTCTAACTATCTTCCTCAAAGTATTCAAGGAATTAAACGTGTTGTCATTGTGTCATTAGTCCTTAAAATTCATTTCTCGGAAAAAAATGAACTTAAGGTCAAATTTCAATGTAGGTTGTTTCAAAGTGAGTTGCTAACGGAAAGAAAAGTAACCAGAAAAGTTTGCGATTTCACATAAATCAGTAAGAGATATCGTCCCTGTATATTGTGTAAATCGGTCCTATGTTTGTCGTCACTTCAAATTTTATTGGGATGTATTTTCTCGTTTCAAAAGCACTAATTTTCTAGCCTCTTCTCATGAAATCCATGAAATGTCTCTGAGGCTGGTTTATCAGATCTTTTCAAGTAGCTCGGCTTTTTTTTTTCAGAGAAAAGAACAACCCAAAGTTTAGGTTCAGTAATCAACAGCAGGCTGCGTTCCATACTTTCACTTAGATTTTTCAAGAGTAGGCTACTTAGAGCTGAGGTACTTCAGTGTTTAGTCGGAATCCATACTTATGCAGGTACTCTTGATTTAGTTCTAAAAATTTGTGACTTCAACCAAAGCAAGCCTCTTATAAAACAACCATGTAAAACGTATTACGGATAGAGTCAAAGGAAATCGCCTCAGAGCACTTCAGGGTCTATTGCGACTCGGGCCTCGGACGACACGTGCGTGAAACGACACGGACGAAGGACTTGTGTCGAAGAATTTTTGGGCGCGGGAAGGAATTGCTTGGCGGGTCGTCTACTTCCCGAGGAATAGGAACTAATCCTTTTCGATTGATATACGCGTGTATGGGTGAATGTATAGGGGAAGCGGTGAGGCAGGGCGTAAACTCTCGCCTAGAAAAGCCTATGCCGAGCGTACTGCAGCTTAAAGGCTCAAAACGTGTCATCACTCCGACCTTAACACTTTCCCCCTTTTTTTCGGAGCTCACAGAAACTAAAGCCAGCTACATGCGTTTTCGTTCATCATGTCATTTGTCGCAGGTAATATTTCTTTGTCATCAGCGGGCGAAGCGTTCAAGTATAGTCCACGGACCGGTGCCTGTTTTCTTCTGTATTTTTTTACCTTAGGGGGAAACACAAATAAGGCAGTATAGTAAGAAAAAAAGAAGTACGCGATAAATTACGAGAGGGCCCACGCCTGGCGTAGAAAAACACGAACGTGAAAAGACACGGGTCTCGACGAGCCAAGGCTACTGGATTGATGATGGACCGATTCTAATAGAATTTGATCTCCGGAAAAGGGACCATCCACATCTTTGATAGGATCACATTAAGCTACGATCATTCAGATAACTTATCGCTGAGCTTCACAGAGACTCAAGCAATATTTACAATAGATTGATGATGTCGATACTTCTACGCAGTACTGTGGTTACTCGAATTGCTAGGTGCTGTGCTGTAGTGGGCCCATTTGCAAAGCCAGATGCTGTACTGAATAACTCTTGGCTGCTACTTCTGTCGCAACGAAAACATGTATTTCTTGGTAGATGTGAGTTTTGGTGGACGTTAACAGTAGAGAAGACTTTGGCGTACAGCTACTAGTCATCAAAACGCAAACTCTCACAAATGTCTTTTTCATCCTACAGCAGAAGTATAGACGGCGGAAGAAGTCATGCGTTGCCACAGTGCAGCTAATGGATCTGAGTACTCTGCTTTACTTCTATATACGTGGAGGTATAGTCTGTTTGGCCTGTGACAGTGTATAGGACCAGAACCTCTTTAGTTTCCTCCCTCCCGCCGAAGTTACCCCAACCTCATCCGAAAGCTGAAGCGGATAGTGACGAGGAGGAGGGGATTCACCGTCTTGGTTGCTGGATGGATCCGATGCGCCGTCTCAGGTCAACCACACCGTACCGGATGTGATCCAGGAATTTTGAGACATTGATTTGATAGCCTTTATTTATTACAATTGTACTTCTGATGTCAGTACAAAATATTCAAGGAACAGCAGAACCTGCTACTACTCAAATGAGAATTAGATAGCTGTGTGTACGAAAAAGCCTTTTAAAGAGTTCGGTTCCTCGACTTCTCGGATGGAGACTGTGCACATGAACTAACACATGCACAAGTACTTCTAGTCTTATTTTCCACCCGTTGGGAAAAAATGGTTTCAGGAAAAAGTGCGGAATTCAGTTTGAAATTCATCTCACACTCCGAGATTACAGATTTGAAGGTTTGTCTGTTTTAACGGTATTGTAATCCATGTGATATTGAGGCAACGTACAGACATTTACTATTTACCATTTTTGCAAATCATTTTTCAGTGTCATAGCCTTACTATACGGGATACTTAGGTAGATGTTTTCATCATTCACCATAAGCAACATTTTCAGGCTAAAAGGCAAAGTGAGGGCAGAAATTAAAACGATCAATAGTGTTGAACGGTACGTTGTTAGCATGTTGGTTGATTCCAGCAAGTTATTAAGATCTTTTAGTTCTTTGCTTGTTCAGTGCGTTTTCGAATGAAATATTGCTGAGAATATTATATCTTATCTGATTGTTAGGGAGCTCCGCTTTCCGAGATCCTCAAGTATTTGTTGACTCTACGGCTGATCCTTTGGTATACGAAAAGAATTTAATTGCTCTGGGCATTCCATACAATTCTCGTAGAGCAGGCTTTATTACTTTGTGTTCAGGTCTGTACAATCTACCACATAAAAAGGATATCCCATTATTAAGGTGGATTTTCCCCGTGACTGTGTGCATTACCAAAACATCAAACGCTTCGCAAGGAAATGACACTCTCTCCACGTTATATCAAACACAATCATCTCTTCCGACATATATTAAAAACGTGTTCGTAATGCGTTTACAGATTGAGGCCTTTATTGCATTGAGCGAGTATTACCTTTCTTCAGTTAATGTTGATATTGCATTCTTAATAAACCCGCTTGATGCATCCCTAACACATACTGAGTAATTTTCCCCAGTGTATTAATTTGTGGCAAGGCATTCTGAATTTATTACAGCTCCATGCATTACCAATATAGATGCAATTAATTACACTGTGGGTTAGGAATATATTTAGAATAAATCAGCACTGATGTAGTAACCGGAGCTCTACAGTATGGAAACCTTCCTGAAACTCTCTGGAAATTCATGAAACATGTTCGGAACGTTCTATTTACGATAATTTTAAGTTTTACGTAATCCAACGCCCAATTCTTTAAGTATCTTGTAGTTTTTTATGCATAAAATACATTTGCATGAATCCATGAAAAATATATGCCATAACTTATCGCTCTACGAGAATCGTAAGAAAGCATATCATCGGTTCTCGATTCCGTAAGGTTTCAATACAGACGAACTAAACGTGTTTCAACGTTCGATGATGCTTCTCAACGTTCAAGGATGTCTCTAAATTCTGCTTTATTTTAAAATCATTTTTGACCAAGGTCTCATGAGCTTGTATTCGTGACTATTTTGTAGTATTCCATTTCCAACTGCCTTAGTAAGAGAGCATGGGGCGTGGTTGCTTGGTGGGCAAATAAATTTACAAGTCTACATTTTATCGTGGCAACACGCCCGTCAACTATAAGTGGGCTAGGATTGGCCAAAAATCCAGCCCACCAACTACATATCAACTGCGATCATGAGGGATTGCTGCTGTTGGTTAGATTATCGCGTGATACGAAGGGCCTGGTAGCACTACTGGGTCATTGTACCGATTGGAGTATTGTAAAAAGTAATTAAGATCAGCAGGTACATGCTTGCCGCTTTAAAAAAGTACATGGTGAGTGAATTCTTGTCACACTGTTAATTCATTTCAAGCTGTAGTTATTACAAAGTTCTAGAATATGATAATTTATGGAATATTCGTAGCTTAAGTCTTCGACCTCCATTCTTTCATGTGTTTCCACGTCGTTCTAAAACTGCTTTGTCCCGATTCACAACTGCTCCTCGTTGCCTCATGAGTTCAGGTCGTTCCTACATGTTCAACTTTCGAGTTCTATCAAATTCAAAGTACCCACCTACTCTAGTTCGTCCGCAGTACGGTAGTGCTGTATGCATGCACCATCGTTTAGGGACTGCAGTACCGATCCTGTCCCGTGAGTACTGTGTCGGAGTACTGTTACTGAATGGAGGAAGAACATGGTTACTGTATGTTTTGTATCATCGGTTTATTTTATCATTGATCAAGAAATTTATATTAAATGTAAAACGATAACATCCCAAGCTTCAGCTTGGCCTGATACGAGCTCACTCTTGAAAATACTTATTTAAACGAGATACCTTACATGTTAATGACACAGGATTTAAGGTAATCAATTCAATCAGGCAAGAGGAATTATTTTAACACAGACAAATAAATGTGTATTATCAACTAATGATTTTGGTAGTAGAGTTGATAATGTTGATTGTAGGCCGGCGTGTCAGGATAGTACGGTGCTTGAGCGTAGCCTTGCGACATGTGAGTGGCGTGGAAGTTCGGCGGAGCCTCATAGTAGTTAAAGAAATTGCTGGTGTGAAATACCGGCGCCTGGTACTGAGGAGACTGTTCGTGGCTTTGTACCTCAGGCGGATTGGCAGGTTTTTCACTGCTGAAAAAAAAACAACAACAAAAAATAGTTAATGTTTTGAATGGAATATGTACGATTGGACGAAATCCTTCCCAAGACACACCCAAAACAAAATATTCTTGAAACTAGAGGAAAAGCCCTCTAGAGCGGTTTATTCTTAATATTAGAGTATTACTCTAGTCTGAAGCGGATAGAGCGTTTAGAAATAAGAGGAAAGCCGT
>Ga0058701_10002642_pt1 | contig 13715 bp, 7 predicted proteins | sample AgamicOrMae_FD_97039 | JGI IMG/M metagenome (GOLD analysis project Ga0058701, IMG submission 97039) | Agave microbial communities from Guanajuato, Mexico - Or.Ma.e | ecosystem: Host-associated > Plants > Phyllosphere > Phylloplane/Leaf | place: Guanajuato, Mexico | collected 2012-06-04 | reverse complement strand
GGGACATATAAATGACTGCCGTAACACTTAATAAATACATTTTTATATTAAATACATCAACGATAACATTTCCTGCCAACTAACGCTGGTTTGTTACTTTTTCAATTGTTTGCTAGCAACAAAACTTGTTAACCTTCCGCCACCAAAGTTTTTCTGCTTCCCAATAATGACAAATTAAGTAATTTTTACATGTTTTTCCAAAAAAGCCGATGTTTTTTTTTTACTAAAAAATATACTGGAATTACGCCAAAACACTTAAAAATATTAATAGTTCCAATCCATTCAAGGTTGCAAGGTTTCATTCACTTACCAGGTGGCGCCCATAAAATCGATTCCACCCACAGTAGTAGGTACAAATTCGATTTTTTATCCCAATTAACTGCGTCATTACTCCCTTTTTTCCCATGCCCACCCTATTCCTAGCACTCCCTTTTCCCTACAGGATATAAGATGTTAGAAATTATAAAATCTACATGCTGTAACTCTCATGGGCAAATGCGGCAATTTCCAAAAGAAAATATATAATTCAATTGGAGATGCAGGAAGTTGTCCGACACGGAAGTTGTCCGACACAGAAGTTGTCCGACAAAACCCAACCTAACGACACCCGAAATTGTCGAACAGTTTCCCTGTCGAACACTTTCCGTGTCGAATACTTTCCTCCGTCCCTATAACTCGTAAAATAAAAATAATCTTGACATTATGTGCTCGATTTAAAAGGGCTATATCTTCTTATGTTTAAACGATATTTTATATTAATAAATGTCACTGATATCCCCCTCTCATTCCTACAGGGAAAATGATAGAAAGGTTGCTTTTTTTTACTTACAGTTATCACGACATGCAGGTTATGTAACGTACTGTAAGAGAAAACGAACTGAACGACGTACTTTGAGCTAACCGCGTAGCGCCTACAAACAATGAAAGGTTGCAGCAACTGCATTTTCCAGCTATCCGATTGGAAACCTCTGAGGGCAGCTGGGGCAATTTGATTCATATGTCTAATTGATTGGACGAACTGCACTTTTTTCCGTAGTTTAAAAAAAAAAGCGGAAGAAAATGACGTCAAACGCGCGTTAACCAGGTAGTACACGAACATGCTGAGGAAAGAGCTCACAAAACAAAAACAGTAAAATTGAAAGAAACTTTTTGGTGCGGGTATAAAAGTGTCTCGGTGCACGTACAGGCGAAGTCAATTGACTCCCTACGTCCTTTCTAGATAAAATCACAGTAAAAAAAATAAAAAATATTTACAAGATAATCTTCTACACGAATATATATATTCGTGTCGTCTATATATAGTAATAATCGACGAAAACGTAACCATTTTTTTAACGAAAATTCACGAGTAATACGCGAAAATTCACAAGCAGGAGCCAATTGACTCCCACCGGCCTTTCCGATGTTCAAATTGATACACCCTACGCTCTGTCTTACAGTATGCAGTCTATGGATGAATCCAGCTTTTTTAGCGGGTTCATAGTATCTTAGTACCTTCGCGAAGCAGCGAAACAGGTAACACTGATAAGAAGGCTGCAATCCGACTTTGGTCGCAGCCGTCGCGAATACCAAAACTTGGTGGGCAGCAAAGGAACTTAAGTCGGAGATGGCGCTCGTAGCGGCTGCTTTAAGGAAACCGCTTTCAGGGGCCCATCCGCTGTGAGCGGGGCTTTCGGCGGGGCCGCCCGACCGCTTTCAGAAGCCCCGCGCCTTCAGGGGCCTTCCGCTTTCAGGGGCCCCGCGCTTTCAGTTGGCCAGAACGCATAGCATCGCATTTTGATCCACCTCAATGTGGTGTGCATCTGAAGCTCACAGCTAAATCCCCAACCACAACCAGTCGCGTGCCTCTTTGTCGTTGTACCATCTTACAAGTGACAGTAATGAAGCTGCTCTGCCCTCCTTTTGCTTGTGCCATCTTCTTGTAAAACTCGATGCTTCTGACATAATTAAAGCCAGCTTTTCTCTTTTCGTGTGAGAACACCTTCCAGATCCGACTAAACATTTCCTTCTGTTTCACAGGCATCTTGGGCTAACAAGTAAGTTCTTCTCATCCGAAAATGGGATTTCTGCTTGCGGAACGAGGAGTCATGTGCTTTCGGTAAGTACTAATCAAATGTTATTTTACTAAGTGAATTCGTATGGATGAATGAAATTACACCTAGCCCAACCTTGGTTCTTTTCTCGTAACTGGACTCCACGCAACCTGACTCAAACTGACAAACCCAGTTAACCTCAACCTAATGCATTCTAAACTTCTGCAGTCTTACTTTCCTGGACAGTGACCTCGCGGCAAACTACCTCAACCGAATGTTACCGTAGTCAGTCTTACCTACGTAACTGTAAACTATCTAATCTGAGCCTCACTCCACACCTCACGCGATCTACCATAGTATATGTAAATGCTCTCACATCTCGATCTTTTAAGTAGTTCTTCATAAATAACGTACATCCTCTTTTGCAAAGTTGTCCTCCAAACAGAGACCTGCAAATAAACTCGCGGGTCCCGCCAGTTCCAGCTACCCGGGCTCAGACAGTCAAGTATGTGCGTCGACTCAGCTTGGTTCTGTGACCTAGCCTAAGTCGAAACACAGACTTAGCTGCCTTAGCCCTGACAGTCGAGGCTGGCGAGACGCGTGAGTCTATGTACAGTACCTCCAACGTAAATACCCGGCCGGAAATGTCGCCTAACCATCCATGATCTCTCGTGCGGTTGGAGTAGTGTCGCGTGATTGTTGTCGCCGGGTTCGGCTGCAGGTCTCTTAGGATGCTCCACTCGTTCGTGGACACTCGAAGGGACGATCGCCTTTGTGTCAGGTTACTTTTTATTCCCGCCGCAAAAGAGAGCGAAGCGAAACGGAGCACTCAGCTCGCGGAATCAAGGTCAGCGTCACGTGTAAGCTAAGGGATGGAACCAGAGATGATGTTAGAGTCCGGTCACGCGGCCGGTCGGACCGGACCGGGCAGCATCCCTGTCCCTGGTCGTCTGTGTGGTGTGGCGTATTCGTCAATTAGTGGACTGTAAACTGCGAGGCACAAGGCACTTTTAGCGAAACATAGCCATGGTTAACCGTCTTCCTTTTTTTTCTTTTTTTTATCATAATGTAATGAAAAGTTGAGGCAGGATGCAAAAGTGGAGGTGGGAAAATTAAGTGTTGATTACTGAGTGTGTGTCCATTGAATCGATCTTTGACATAGGAGCATCGGATTCGTGTCATCTTTCACGTCGACAGGCTTCTACAATGAAGTCTAAAAAATGTCGGCCTAACTGCCACGCACCTTGGACTATAAACACAAGTCAATGGTATTTTATTCTCTTTTATGTTGGCAATAATTTAATGAACGCACAAGTCGACTGATTTCTCCTTTATCAAATGTAGAGACATCTAACGTCTTGTTTTAAGAGTTGCGAGTTAGGTAAGGTTAGGTTAGATTGATGGTCTGGAATTTTTCTGTTCGGGAGGATATAAAGTACGTTGATTTGTCAAGACTGGTTTGAGATCCATCGTGAATCAAAAATAACCAATCACTGATGCCTCCCAATGTTAATTACAAGCATCCAAAGGAATCACTCGTACGAGGAAACGCGGAATCCGTCTTGATATGACGTCAGATGTTGTGAGAGGTGGACAGCGGCTTGTCATTGTTGACAAGCGTGGAGAGTATCACAGGAAGAGGAGATGGAGGAGGGAGGCTTCATTCCGAATCGGGTCCGACTGATAATTAAGAAGAGGTACGAACAAGAGATATATACAACGATGCACTCGCTGCCAATCAAGGGATTGAAAAAAAAAAAAGACGGAGGATTTGGAGCTGTCAAACCAGACAGAGACAGCTTGCCGCCACGCCACGATAAGCGCCGAGAATTTTACTTTTTTCTCATCGATTCTCATTTGTTCGCACCGTCTTGAGATTGCCGCCTTCCAGATAAATCTCTTACGATACCGAAATGAACCATGAAACGCTCTGTAGGATGACCACAACATCGTTGATCGTTTCGGATTTCCGATGAGTAATAAATGTAGGGAAGAGTATGAACGTCCCGTTTTTCCTAAATATGCCCATACAGCCGTTTTGCACCATCCTAATAGCCTCCTTATATACTAGTCTCATATTTGACTCATGTCAGTTTCATAGCCTCCTTATCCCGCACTGTAAATGTAAAGGTCAAATTTGAATAAAGAATAGTAGCTAAAATTTTGATACATCGGTTAGTCAATTTTTTGTTTGAAAATGACTATTCTTTAGTCACTTTGAACTATTCAATCATTCATTTGCAGCTAACTGTTAGGATTAGTTAAATTTGATTTAAGTTTAGTAGCTAAAATTTTAATATTTTACCCAATTAATTTTGGCTATTTTTATTCAAAAATGACTAGTGAAAAAAGAACTCGCAAAAGAGTAAGAGTAGAAAAAATGACTTGTTTTATACTCACTTGTCAGAGACCAATCTAATATTGGTTCTCGAAAATGTTAATACTAAAAATAAAAGAAATTTTTGAACTGCTAGATCTAACAAGTAAGTCAACTTTGACAATTTTACACTCTATTTAAGAGTGACTAAATTAAATGTCAAACAAAAATGACTAAATCAATTAGTCAAAAAATGACTATTTCAAATTTAGAGTGCCTTATGGCGCTGCAATGTAGATTTGAAACAGGAACATTACCTTTTAACTATTTTTAATATTTTAGAATTAGAAAAAAAGGAACACTATGATAATTTTTACATTGGATATTGTCCTTTTGGAATGACGGGTTACACCAATCTCATTATGGTTTAAAAACAGTCTCATGCCCTTGTCGTGCTGTCTCATACCCACTACCATATGATGCATGACCATTCTCTCACCATTGTCATCGAGGTCTCCCATCAGTGAATCGAGGTGACCTTATCAACACCATCCCACGGGCAGATTTAGGACCACTGCAACTCTGTTGATTGGGAAACAAATATTAACACGCAAAGAGGCAAGGGTATTATCCCTATAAAATAAAAAATAAAAGCAGAAGAGGAGAATCACTTTACATTTAACATATATTCTTGACAAAAGGCTCGTATTCGCAACACAAATCACTTTTTGTTTTAGCCCTTAAGAGTGCTCATTTTTTTCTAACCTGGTGCAAGCACGGCAAAAGTACGCATTTCCCTGTAAATCTTTTGGTTTCGGCTGTAGCTGTTGGCTAACGGAAGTTTTGTTGTCATCCGCGTTGAGGGCTTTACTTGATTTTTCTACCTGTGAAAGAGAAGGTAGTTAGGGAGATGTAGAGGACGAGTAAAAAGTAAACTCAATCTCATTTTTTGCAACGCCAGATGCGCAAGTGCAATGTTGTGCCGCTTTTCTGTCTTTGGACATTTTGTACTGATGATAAAATCGGTGGTCTTCTTGTTAAACTGCGCAAGTTGAAACATCCAAATTTTCCCTAATATAATCCACGGCGAACCGTTTCGTCTATAAAATCTGAAGGAGGTAGAACTACGAGAGGATTGCTTTGCAACAGATCCACTCCCCGCTCCGCTCCGCTCCGCCCTGGCACACACATCTCCGAGTCAGTTCAGCAACTGCGTACTTTAAATGCCCCCCAAAGGAAGCTCTGTTGTAGCGTAACCATACTTCAATCACAGCCTTCCTCGCCGGGTTGCGCGCCGCCGCGCCGAGACTCGCAAGGCGGGCGGTGATGGTCCCTCCTGGCTCAAAACTTCATTCAACCTGCAATATACGCACCTATTTAATTAGCACTACCGCTCAGAGTACTTGTGGTGGAGTCGGGGGCTGGGCCCACCACCAGAGACTCATTGGACTGCTTGCAAGAGCAACTTTTGGAAAAACCGCAGAGAACTTGTAGAGCACATGCTGTTTCCTCCAACCGCACGGCTTGCATCTTCAAACATTTTAACCTAACCGACAGAGATGTCCATAAACTTGGAGCCGGGCCGGTCTGGCCAGGCCAGACACAAACCGATGTTTGTTTCAGCTGGCTAGATCTTCGACGGAGACGCCCTCCACTATGGTGAACAAACGAGATGCACTGTTCGAAAGGTGCCGCCTCGACCGGTCGAGGAAAATTCACCGAGTAGGCAACTCGATTATGTCAATATACGTTGAATTGGTCTAACAATTTTAACTTGACGGAAATTCGTTTTAACGGCAAAAAGTAAATGCCATGATCGGAGGGCATTTTTTCGGTAGCCGAAGGTTGCTGAACCGTGAGATATTTCTGTTGGAAAATGCAATTAAATTCAGCTAAGTGATCACAAGACAGGAACTTTGCTGCCGCGTGGACATCCAACTTGGTGAGTCCTTTCCGCACCTCTGCTCTACTGGGGTAAGGTGTCGTGTTTCGCAAAGGATGCTTGACGTCCTGATTTGCTAATTCGCTTGTACATGTGACACCTATGAATACTATTACGATCATTCAACAATTTTACGACCCCCTCGGCATCAAACAACTATTCCAAGACACTTTTTATGCAGTGTATTGTTAAGTTGGGTACCAATTGACAAGGCTAGGTAAGGATAGATAGGCTATGCATCATGTTTAGTTGAAGTTTGGCTGGGTAAGGAAAGGGTTGGAAGGTAAAGGAAAAAGCACTGTACATGATATCGATCAAACTGGTTCAGAAAATATAGTGGAGAAATATTTAAAAACAAAAAAGGGCATTACAGATGCTTTACAAAAAAGATGTTTTAAACATAAGTGAAATTCAGAAAACATTGGAAATAATGATGTGGATATCTTACGTTTTCCAGCATTATAAAAAAAAATTGGGGTATATATATAAGGATACTTGATACGTCTTTGAAGAACTTTGCAGAAGTGTACTCTCATGGCAGTGTCTCGAAATACTGATCGAGGCCCTTTGAATGGTCCCAAAAAGATAAGACTGTCTTACATGGCCCAAAACCGATGGAAAATCGTCACAACATAGCGGCTCTTTCGACACCCCATCCCCCCGTAAAAAATAATTTGATTAAATACTAAGGAAATTAGTCTTTACTTATAGTGTAGAGGATGCGTATATTACAACTTTACCATCCACATTATTCGAATCTGTTTTCTGTACAACTGCTTTCTCATCAAAACACTGGTGACCTAACCAATGACAACATCTTACTAGCAAGTTAAATTACTAAAGAGGTCTTTCAACTGCCACAAATAGTAATCATTTACTTAACTTCTAAGCAAAAGAGTCGTTACTCATAGTGTGGAGTCTGCGTGACTTACAACTTTACCATCCACATCATATGAATCAATGTACAGTGATGTCCATAAGTGACGAGCCCGACAAGATCTAGTGACTTTTTTGTAAAATAATGTGTGTTGACAGCAGCGCGTGAGGGGGGTCGGGGAAGGTTCCGGGGGAAAGGCGGACACCTCCTCTTGCCTCCACACCCTCTCGCTGCCCTCTCTAGGCAATGCTACGAGCACCCATTAGTTTACAAAAAAGTCACTAGATTTTGTTTGGCTCCGTCAGTTATGGACATCACTGTACATGTAGAACTACTTTCTCATCAAACCACCGGCGACTTATGAAAAAAAAATGTTACTAGCAAGTAAAAAATGCATACACGGCCTCTTCAACAGCCACAAAAATAATAACAATATGAATTACTAAGAAATGTAGTCTTTACTCATAGTGTGGCGGCTGCGTGAATTACAACTTTACCATCCACATCATTCGAATCAATGTACAACTACTTTTTTTTCGGGACCACCAGCGACAGCCTATGAAAACATATTCCTAGCAAGTAAAACTACATGAATATCTCTTTCAGCTGCCACAAAAAATAATCATTTATTTGATTTCTAGCAAGAAAGACTTTACTCATAGAGTGGAGGCTGGGTATAATACAACTTTACCATCCACATTGTGGATGGTAAGGTTGTAATATACGCAGCCTTTTACATCAGCCTTCACATCAATGCGTATATTACGACTTTACCATCCACAATGTGGATGGTAGTATACGCAGAATAAGGTAGTATATACAGAAGTTGTAGTATACGCAGCTTCCACAAACCACAGTATGATTAAAGACTACCTTGCTAGTTATTAAATAGATTATTATTATTTGTGGCGGTTGAAAGAGCTGTTTACGTAGTTTCTACTTGCTAGTAATATGTTTTCATGGGCTGTCGCCGGTGGCCTGGTGAAAAAATAGTTGTACATTGATTCTAAGAATGTGGATGGTAAAGTTGTGATTCACGCAGCCTCTACATTATGAGTGAAGACTACATTGCTTAGTAACTGATTAATAATTTTTTGGGGCTGTTGAAGGAGCTATCCTCGTAGTTTTAACTTGCTAATAATATGTTGTCTTATGTAAAGTCGCCAGTGGTCTGATAAGAAAGTACTGTAGTTGTACATTGATTCGAATAATATGGGTGGTGAAGTTGTATTTCAAGCAACCTCCACACTATGAATAAAGATTGCTTTGCTTAGTAATTTCATAATTGATTATTTTTGTGGCAGTTGAAAGAGCCGTTTAAGTAGTTTTATCTTGCCAGCAACACGTTGTCATAGGTTAAGTCGCCGGTGGTTTGATGAGAAACTAGTTGTACATTGATTCAAAAAATGTGGGTGGTAATATTGTAAATCAAGTTGCTTCCGCTCTTCACTCTGGTAAGGACTAGTTCGCTTAGTAATTTAATGATTATTATTTCTTGTGGCACTTAAAAGTGCTGTTTGATTAGTTTATCTCTAACTAGTAATATGTTGTCATAGGTTAAGTCACCAGTCGCTTTATAAGAAGGTAGGAGTGTTTAAAAAAAACAATAAAAAAGTTTTTGAATTTTTTGGTTAAAAAGCGGTCACTGCTAGGTCACTGGACCGGAGTCACTGCACAAACATTATTTATCTTTTTTATACAAAAAGAGCTTTTATTAAAATTTAAAAAAATAAAGAGCGCAAATTTTGTTCGCACGAAGGCCTAATCTAGAAAAAAAAATGGCCTTGAAAATTCAAAGCTTTTTGTCCGAGGAAATTAACCGAAAAAACAACAACAGAAGAATAAAAAGACCGTTTTTTTTCCCTAACGATTTAAAACACTAGTTAGTTGTATTTCATCAGTTTTGGGTACATGTTTTCAAAAGGGGTCAAAAGACCCCTTCCGGCGCTTCTAGGTATACATGTTCATTACTCGAGAAGTAGCACCAGTAGTATTCAAACTATGTTTTACCTCAACGATCTACTTCAAAGGTTAGGAAATTTCGTATAAAAGATTGGATGCGGAAATAAAAATTGTGGGAGTGGTTGACGTGGGTAATGGGTGAGGGGTCAAATGACCCCTTCCGATGTTTCTAGTGTTAAACTGAAAGTGCAATCTTCAATTCATGTGTTGGACAACAAATGAATAAATAAAATATCAGAGAGCGAAAGGAAGACGGTTGGATTGCGAGAAAAGGAAAACGAGAGATAGGATAAGAATAGAATCCCTGTCGGATAAGATAGCTCGTCGAATAATGCCTCCGAATAAGTATATGCAAATATTGCTGAGTTCAATAAATTAAATAGGGGTGGGGTGGGTAAGCGCTGTATCGGGCCGTGAACGGAAGGGGAAAGGACGGTGGAAGGGGGGTTAAGGGGCCCTAAGGGTGTAGGCTTCCCGGCGTGGCGCGGCGTGGTTGCTCACTGTTGCTCCTCATCCGCTGCTAATCACGCAGATCCAAAGCCAAACTTCGCTCCTCCTACAAATTTTATCTCTTTGCATTAGTATTTCCTTTTCATTAGAATTCATCATTTGCGTTTTTTGCCTTTGTTCTTATTAAACACCTATCTAGAGTTTTAATCAGTTTATCGGGTCAATCACCCTGCGGCTAACTTAAAAAAAATCATTTCCATGAAAAAAGTGAAGTTCGATATAATCCAGGTCATAAAGACAGCAGTGGAATAAGATTATTTTATGGTAACGGTTAGGATGGATTTGATGAGGAAAAGTTAGGTTAGGCAACACACCAAAGAGATTTTTGAAATAACGATAAGGATCGATAGATTGAGCTCGGAGCTCATGAAAGGAATAGCCGGTTAGCCGTCACTCGAAGGAAGATCACGTTTGGTTTATTTACGCAAAATACAGCCATGCTGTAGAGTATGAGTAATAGAGCCCGCGCAGCTATCAACATCTTAACGGGAGCCATCGATTTGTCGGTATGTTAGGATATTTTTATTGCAGATTCCTTATAATATATTTGAGAATAGGGAGTGTCTATTGACCCTACTAACTTATTTAAAATGTGTTAGTCTGGTTACGTACATTCAAGTCTTCCTACATCAATGCATGTCGGGTCAATAGAAACACCCTTGAGAATATGGGCTAAGTATTTGAAAGCATCTGTCTTCTGTTGGCTGTAGCTACCACTTTTCTCATTTTTCCTATAAAATATATGTTGCTCAAGAGATGTTTGTGAAAAAGCGCATTGGAAGCAGACTTTTGCAAAGTTAATTTGATCTGAATTCGTCAACACTGCCTGCGGCCAATGTACTACTTTTCCCGTTCGATCCCAGACCACGGCAATTTCTGGCAGCGCCTTGGGCAGGCCCGACCCAGCCCGGGTCGACCCGAGTCAGCCAGGCTTTGCCCGTCACCAGTCTCATTTTTTCTTTCTCTTTCAATTTTTAATTTCTTTTACAAGCTCTGAGAAACTTTCATGGAAATGGCAAAGTTCAATTCATGTGATGAAAAAATGAGGAAAAGAAAAGAAAATCGTTAGTCTATCTTATTCTACGGAATTCCCAAGTGTCGTTTCCCTATACCTCGCCTGAGGGGAAGCCTATGGACCTCAATGCGCGCTCCAATTTTTAAAGGTAGCATTCTCATATCACTTGTTTTGTACCAATCGTCACTAACCTAATTTGAGGGTCAGTGGAGCGAGGCATGGGGCTCGTAACATATTTTATCGTCGCCAATTCTTGACGCCAGGTATTGCCTACTACTACAAAATAAGGGGCATCGGGCATGGTGACATCTTTGTCAGCTCAGGAGGCACAGAGTGCCACCTCACATAGTCTTTTTAGTAACCGGACCTACGTAGATTTATGTCTAACCTGCGTGATTTTAGTATAAATGAAATGTTCAGAGAGGGAAGAGCACATTCAAAAAGTATTCTTGGAAGTAAAACTTTAAAAACTTAGTGTGTTCTGTTTTCTGAATATTTTCTCATTGTGAATTAATTGGAGAGCACCAAACCCGTATCTTTAAATTCATGACTTTTTTTTGTTTTTTTGTTTGTTTTTTCAAGGTTAACCTTTTTTGTCGGAATTGAAAAGAAGCGGAATTAAATGTAATTTGGATGTTAATTTGATGAGGAAAGCACCTGGGCTGAAACAACTTTCCCCCGAACAATAATTTTCTGCAAATTATTGAGACATTTGATAGCTTAATGAAAGACTAACAGTGAGTAAGCGAGCGGAAGAAATGAAGAAAAAAAAATCGAGTGAATTTCTTTTTGCACCGAGACGTTGTATTGAAACCATTCTTCGTTGAGTCTCTGCTTGTGGCGAAATTCGCTCGCGGGGAGTGGAAGGGGAAAACGACGGGAGGGGAGAAGCTGACAACCAACTTAAGATTACGAAATAATATTCGGCCATATTTAAGTTTTCTCCCCCCCCCTTTTTTTCTTTTTCATTTGGACGTAATGAGGTGATTTCTGGTACAGTTCATGTGCTGCCGTCCGTAGCAGACGTTTTGTCTTGAAACATTTTTTTTATCTCTGCTTTCAATTTTCCGTCTATCGTTTTCCTTGCCTGGATTATTGTGTCTCTTTCCTTGGGGACATACGTCCGTTTTTCTGCGCAATCTTGTCAAAAGTCACCGGCTCTTGAGAGTAGAAAACAACAATTGACTGTTAAATGAAAAGCTTTAAAAAAGCGCTTTAAAACTTTTGAGTGCATCTAACAGTTAGATCGTCCCCCCCCCTTTTTTTTAAAAAAGGCTTCCTTCAATAAAATTATTTTGAACGTTACCTATGTAGAGCTTTTTTCTAAGATTTTGCAACCAGCTTTCCAACATATTCATAAGCTTGGTTTTATTTCAGACATACACTCTGTTTTTGTGTAATTTTGATTCCTCCGATAAAAAAAAACGATCGATGAAAGGGCGTGTTAAAAAAAACAATCAAGTGAAAGAGTATGTTTCAAAAACCGATCAACTGCTATTCTTGCAATGCAGTTGATCGTTCTTTGAAACGTACTCTTTGACTCGGTTAATTTTTGAAAAACACCCTTTCACTTGATTTGTTTTTCATTAGAGGGATCGATTTTCCAGCTTAGAATCTGCAATTTCGCGAACATAGAAAAACAACACTACACATTAAGCGCATCAATGGAAAAAAAATATTTTCTCAGTTTTGCCATTATGTCTGAAAATCAAAATTATGTGATGAAATCGGTCTTTCAACTGTGAGTACATTTTTCTCCGAGCGCCATGGGATATGCAACCCTATTGACATAGATGCCATGCTGGTTGCAGTCTACATCAATCTTACCAAATATTGTTGCTCTCTTTTCGTTCAGCGCGTGATACGTCTATTGTCCATTAAAAAAATAAAAAAAAATAATAAAAAAAACATGTTTTCAGCTTTAGCTGTCACATCTGTATGATGAAGTTGTCGTAGCCGGTACGGTAGACAAATACAATAATAATTTTTAGTGAAACCGGCAATATCTCCAACCCAAAGCAGTTAACATCTTTTGTATACAAAACACATACGTATACATACTTATGTGGTGTTGAGATTTAGTTTTAAAAATTATTTACGATTACTGTATGCTTATATTCATGGTCATGATCATTTTCTACTGCTGGATTCCTGTTGTGGACTTATACTGCAGATTTGCCTATAATGAAAAAATCTAGGTTTTCATCTTCTGTTGATGTTACACCATGAATATAAAGTGATGCATCGATGCTAGAGGGTTTTTCGCCTTATTCCTCAACATTTCATTAAAAGGGGATATTGATTGTAAGTGCCCGAGATAGTTGTGATATCGTGAAAAAGAACTTATTGGAAAAATCAAAGTTCCCATAAACTATATGTAGTATAGCCTATTTTTCCTTTGAATCTAAACAGGTTACGGGTCACATTTTTAGTTAAGTGACTTTCTGTGCGACATAAACTTTACAGCAAAACCTGGAAAGAAAAATGAAAGTTAATTTTGTTTTTCCTTTCCTTTTTCTTTCTCTTTTTCCTTTTTCTTAGAACGTAAAACTATACGTATCAAGGACTGAGCCAAATATTGTCAGTATTAACGCAATCTTTCATCGAAGAGCAACGAAACGCGAAAAGACTGCGTAACCGTCCAAATAGAAAACTGTCACCATCAGACCCAAAAAACTTCACAGGTAAGAAATCTTGCTGTTTGAAAAACGCCAAGAAGCGTGCGTTTTTTCACGTTGCTGGAGGTAATGTCATCAAGCAATTTCGCATAATGAGAAAACTATTCAAATAGGTGTAAGATATGGAAAAAATATAGGTACAAAAAGTTTCCGCAACCATGTTTTGGAACTACCTTAACTAACAAGTACACAAACTAACAAACAACTAACTGACGTCGTTATTGCCAAAGCAGTAGAGGAGAAGATACCAACATCGCCAAGTGTCATTATTCGTGTAAAGCGATTTGAAGAAATTATGCATACCATTTATATATATATATATATATATATATATATATATATATATATATATATATATATATATATATATTTATATAATTT
>Ga0058701_10002641_pt1 | contig 13715 bp, 8 predicted proteins | sample AgamicOrMae_FD_97039 | JGI IMG/M metagenome (GOLD analysis project Ga0058701, IMG submission 97039) | Agave microbial communities from Guanajuato, Mexico - Or.Ma.e | ecosystem: Host-associated > Plants > Phyllosphere > Phylloplane/Leaf | place: Guanajuato, Mexico | collected 2012-06-04 | reverse complement strand
TGAATGGTCGATTCGACTTGCATTCCCTGTTGAAAAGAGTTCGTCTGCTTTTTAGTAGCCTGATCCCGATCTTAATTTGTTTTTTTTTGTTTAATTTGTTTTATAAAAAGAGCGTAATTTGCTAGCTGAAGTAGGGCGTTGCCACATTTTTTTGGTTAATAAACTGCTCCCCATTCGGCTGATCTTACCCGAACGCTCGAGGCTGTTGGTGTTACTGATTGTGAGCGAAATGTTAGAAAAATACGGAGAAGCCTTACATTGCTAAATTGGTACCTAAAACAAATAAGCCTCCAAAGTTGAAGCAGCTAATTTTTATACACCCAGTTTGTTTGAAGAATGTACCAAGAATACGAAAAGGTGTTCCCTTGTCAAGCCGAATATTTATTTATGAATAAAGTGTGACGGTGCCATAGGTTTGCTAAAACCACGTGGTGTTTGTCTTGATAGCCAAAGAAATTCAATTGACGAAAAGTAACTTAGCTGGCGAGATCAGTAGGCGGTTACTTCGTTCTACTAACAGAGCCGGAGTTACTTGCAAAAGACGATCTATCGTTAGCAATCGCGCCAGTGGGAAGGCCGATGCGCCCGCCAAATGCAGAATAGGCAACCGGCTCCACTCCTGTGTACTGCGGGAAGAATAGCTCCGCCGTCGTGTTTGTTTGCAGACCAATTTGAAGCTTTCATTGTATACCTCAAGCGTTCTGTACGCTAATGCAATCTTCCATACTACCTTTAATCCTAAATATGTTTATTTAATATAAATAATAAATAAGAATATTTGACTTTTTTTTAGCTTCGTGCCCCACGGCGGGAGCTGGAGACACCAAAAACAGAAAAAGCCACCATTGCCAATTTTACTGCAGTGTCTGTTCTCATTCTCCAAAAAAGAATCTCTTTTTAGCTGAATCTAATAGGGAGTTATTTACACTTAACCATGAGGCTCATAAAGCTCTCATGCTTAGAGCCCAATAAATTTACCCAAGACTAATATTTGCTCAAGAAAAAAACATCTGCAATTTATCTGTTTTTAAGATAAGAATATGAATCCTGCTTGGCACAGAAAATTAATTTCTGGGAGAAAAAAAAAGGAAAAAATTCTCGAAATTCCGTAAGACTTGGCCTGAAATGAAATATGGCCTTGAAGAAGGTTCTTTTTTTAAAAATGACTGGTGACAGCTATACCATCGTATCCGTAATTATATAGGGCGTTAATTAAGCAAAAAGGGCTTACAATCCTTTCAACCTGCTTAGACTGATACCGATGTACTTTCATTATCCTAAGCTAGGGGATCGGTAATTAATATTGGCTCCAACAGCCATGTGGGAAAATAATCCGTTTGCAGAGCCACAGAGGCGTCTGCGGCGGAAACGCGCACTCCGCACTGCCACCGCAGCCGCAATTAAGGAAACACTTTCTTCTCTCTTTTCTCATACAGGAAAACGATCGAAATGCTGACGCAAAACCAAAAAAAAAGAGATCTTTTATTTTCGGGGCACCGAGCAAAAACATCAGAGAGCGCCGAATTCGTTTTGTTTAGCAAAAATCGACATTACGTCCAGCTTTTATGAAAGGGTTTTCTCAGCGTCAGAGGCGTTCAGTCAGTTGTTACCGGGCCAGTCATTCGCCGCACCACGAGATGTCAAGATGTGCACACCATTGTATTCCGCTTGTTAGACCACGCCCTATACCACAAACTTGTAATAATAATAATTTTAAAAAAATCGAGCGTGCCCGCCCGATTTCTTTTGGTGGGTGCTTCTCCGTACGAGCCGTTTGCCTTTTTTTTGCAAGTTTTTCAATTAACTAAACGAAGATGGGACTTAAGCCCACTTTTCATTACTTATCTGTGATTATTTAAAGACCTTGCAAGTATGCAGAAAAACATAAAGTGAGAAAAGAAGGGATGGTTCGTACCCGAGAAAGTATGTCAATACATCAAGCAGTAGAGTAGTCCTGCAACTCGTTATTCAATCATATCTTTTTTTGAATAACTAAAAATAACGACGACTAAGAAGATTTGCTGCCACCCAGTCGTCATCAGGGGACAATATCACGTCGATTTCATGAACTGAACGTTACTTTTCGACCAGTATCTTCAGAACGACGACAACATACATCCGGACATACGGACTCACACCAAACTATAAAGCCCTTCTTCTGGAAGGAGGCGGGCTTAAAAAAAGGAGAGGCAGATACCGGCATGTACGCTTTAAGTTTCAATTGTGACAAAATTCATCTTTGTCGATCTACCTTTCACTAAACCTACACTTTTCTATCCTAATCTACACCAACCGAGCCTAACGTAGACTTACTTAGCCAAACATCTAACCTTAACGATCATCACGGTCACCAGTCTTGCTGTGAAATAGCTTCGTCATAGTTCAGCTGTAATTTTGCTGATATAAGGCGGAAGTTCAATTAAATAGGCGTATCACGCGGAATATCAGCAGAACTGTTTTCAAAGCACTTTCGTAGGCGGAAGGGTTAGAAGAAACAGCCTACGTAGAAAAGAGAAGTCACTATCTTTCTCACAATCATTATGGTTAAAAGCTTTTTTTTTCATGGTACAGCCAGTTTCAACAGTGTGGAGTGAAGTGTTTTCACTTTCTTATGGAAGGTAATCTTTTCCCAGGGAGAATGATGTTTGTTCAACTCTGTTTTATGAAATGTAATTTTTAAAAGAAGCTTTTGATTTATTCCGTTGCTGGGTTCCAATCGACATCAAATGAGATTACTTTTTCAGTAAAGAAGAAGCTTTATTTCTTAGTGCGTTGGTTACTGTTTTGCTGTCGCGAAGTTGAGAGTTTTCAAGCAGAGGTTAACGGAAGCTTACAGTTGGATTTAGTAAGCAAAACACCCTTTTGTCCCAGTCAATTAGTAAGTCGAAGTAAATATAGTATGTGCCGGGGCAACTATTTGTGTATTAGGTTTCCTGATATCAGAAGTTCCTGTTCATGGCATACAGTAGGCATGTTTATGTTTATGAAATTTTATATATTATTAAGCTCCAAGCAATTTTGATTTGATAACCCTCCAAAGAGAAAAAAGGGCGTTTTTCCTTTGCGTAGTGAAAACATAATGAAAACTGCTTCTTTTTGTTTCATTTTAAGGATGAATCAAAGTTACCAAAAGAGTTCGTTTGTAGTGCATACTCCTCGTTTTGATGTCGCTATTTGGATTATTACAGTTGTGATTGATATTAGTTTGGCTCGATTTTGGATTAATTTTACGAGGGAAAAAACTACGAAAAAAAAAGAAGAAAGAAAACTGCAGAAAAAAAAAGGAAAAATATTTCCCCTACTTTACTCCTTCAAAAAAAAGTGTAAAAAAATGTAGGTGATGAATCCATTTAGGTAACATTTTCTTGTACCTGCAGTCACTGAAAACCACTTTTCGGATACCTGAGAACCTAAATCGTAAAGATTCGTTAAAATCTTTGACTTTTCTTTTAGAAAAACAATATTTGTTAACCCGGGTAATAATAAAACCGGAAATAAAAAAGTGATGGGAAAAACTTCCGTTTACTTTGATATCCACTTCTTTTTGTCTAAACTACTTAAAGGCATAAGGAAGCAAAAATCAGGGGAGATTGAAAGGCTCTTTTGGCCGTAAATTTCTTCAACACCTTAAAAGGGGCGCTTCATTTAGAAATACTTGGTTTTACGAGTTACGAGCGATGACTTTACAAGGTTTGCATACCGACAAGTTTAATGGAATGGCGGCTTATAAGGAGTATTATTTCAAAAACACGTCTGAAGAATAATTGAAAGATTAAGGTAAACAAACACAAACGCATAGGAGCTAGGTGTCACCAAGGTTTGGTTCTACGAGAAATTGTGCGAGAAGCGAGTGAAAATTAAATACGGTAGACATGCAGACAAAAATCATAAAATTTGCGTTAAATTGCGTAAGATAGCGGCTATTACGCTATAAACAATAATCGAACGCTAATTTGGATTTTCTTTTGGACCAAAAGAGCTGCCTCCTTGCCCAGCAATGCCAGGACTCACGACTGTGTCAATTTTTTACGTGGATAACTTTTTTGCCGGTCAGATAACAGAGTAAAGTAATTCCTTTGTCGGTTGGTTATTTAGTTAGAGCCCTACAAACCATACTTTAAAGCTACTGTTTAGGAGCTTTTGAGTCAACCGTCGTTGAGTTTACAAAATTATGCTGATTAACATGACAACCGAGTAAACTAGACGAGGTGAACCCAGGTTAGGTAACGGTAAATGACACCGAAAATATGAAGCGGCATTCGGTTTGGCTAAAGTTAGGTAGGAATGCCCTCAGTTGAACTTGTTATATGACTTGCGCCTGATTATGATATCATCCCTCTCGAATAGGTGACGAAATGTGAATTACAAAGGTCGAAAGACCTATTAAGTAGGAGATAAAAAATAGAAAAGAGGGGGAAAATATAGAAATTTCCTTTCTGGCGTGTGGAGTGTAAAGCCTCACTGACAATTTTATAGTAACTAAGATCTTGACTTCAGAAACCCTTAAAAAGTAATGAACAGTAAAATTAAGGCATGCCGCAATTAACTTGGAATTCCCCAGCGTTTCCTCGCAAATCTAAGAAGGCGTTTAAGAAGGAATCAAGACAAAAGGAAATGGGAGGGAAAGAGCCCAACTGTTTAAAACATGACAGTTCCAATGTAAATGTCTTCTGTTCAACACCCGTGAGACGAGGGATCGCGGAGTACTCTGTATTTGGAAAGGGGAAATATTCCACTTCTTCTGTACTACATGTCGCCGAACCGAGCGGAGCGGGGCAACCGAACCTAACATAATCTCAGTCAACGTGAGGTACCGTACTTAGAAGATGAGAAGTAAGCGGCATCAGTTTCGGTGACAGACAATGGAGCAATAGCAAAACAAGGCATAAGGCAACTGAACTATTTTACTAACCTGTTTAACCTAACTTACACGTGTTGCTACGGTACGTCAATTCCGTTCATAGCATGAAGAAAAATAAATCCAAAGCCAAACACAATAATAGGAGAAAGAGTTCAACTTTGAAATTGCAGAGGAGAATTCCCGAAAAGCGGTGTGGAACACCTTCAAAGACCAGAGCTAGACGAATCGGAACTACCAAAGGAATGAAATTTGAGATCATGCGTTGTCTTGAGGCTGTGCATAATTGCTCGGGGACCTCCTTCTGAGATTGCAAGGAACGTCTTAGCCATTTAGATAATCTTTTATCGGGATGATTTTCATCTCAGGTCCCGAAGAACATTAAACAGTATCATTATATCGATAGCGAACCAATCAAGATTTGGTGTTTACCCAATTATTGAGCAAAAGGCGAATCGCTTTGGATGTTCTTTGAAGATCTGACATTTCGGTTAGCATGAGGTAATACTGGTCTTTGAAAAACTAATCAAACTGGATATCAGTAAAAAGAAATCTAATGTACGTATTTAGCAATGATATTTTATCCCTCGGTAGTAGTTCAAAGTATCGTTACTTTCTTTCGAAAATACTCAGTAACGGCCTTTAAGTTGCAATGAATGTACGTATAGTACATTTTATATTCGAATATTATAATTTATTTATTGTAAGAAGTGCAGGTAATGTGCGTCTTTAACGCATGCGAAGATTTTCATTATCCTTACCTTACAACAAACGATTTAGGCGGATAAAAGCTCGTTTTTAGAAGCTTGTACATGTCATGACACAAACTCCATTTAAAGACGCCATGCTTTGCGTCAGAGAAAAAACAATAAAAAAATCAATTTGAATGAAGGCTTTCAACGAGTCATAAGATACATTTTTGGTGATTTTCATTGTTTTATCCAAGATATCACATCAGTTAGTTAATTATTTCTGTTTACCTGTTAAGGGGCTCCTCGGCTCATAACAAAGTTTTTCTTAGGGACGAGATTATTTTCGTAACTCATGTCTTTTAAGCAAAAATGTGACACTAACTTTGCTGAAATCAAGACTTTACGATTAATACAAAATTCTATATTTAAAAATGTTGACTGACAATTTTTTTTTATGATTTGTCCGACATCTCCAAAGCACTTATCGGTAATGGTCAGACTTAAACTGCATATCCACGATATTTTTCTCCCTTTCGTCATAGATTAAAAAGTCACGCTAAACTCTTCATAAAAAGTGGACCCACTAAAAGATTTCTTTTTACTTAAGATAGGAACCATTATTAAAAATATTTAAGAAAAGAAAAATAATAATAAAGCTATGTTAGTGCGCTGTTTTTCGTGAGCTTCTGCAAAGTTCTGAAGGTTCCTCGATTACCCAACCATAAAGTCAGCCATTATGATTTCCATCTCAAGTGCTTCTCGCCATAAACCACCCGTTGAATGAAAATAGACCACTACTGTTCCTGTCGCTATTTTCAATTCAAAACTTTCCGCAAGTTAGTCTTGTAAAAATTTTAACACTAACAAGTAAAGAACAGAAGAAACTCAGAATACGCTCATCGGGCGCACAGAAAATCTCGTCATTGTAATACCTTGGGGCATTATTGAAAAATATTGGGATTCACAACGGAATCTTACCAGATGTGTTCCCGTAATTGTCACAAATGAAGTCGTCCAATATTTTTCATCCCCAGACAAAAACATAAAAGGTTGCGGGCCTCGTGCTGGGCTTTATTCGCTGAGGGCACACAAATTGAAAGAGGAGTCTTTCCGAATTTACAGCACCTGATGATTTGCAACATTATTTCCTCATAACATATTTCTAGTCACCTCGAGGTTTTCGCTGTTCTCGTTATAGATTTTCACGGAATCGAAAACCCTCTTCTCCATTCACGATTCAACGTTTAGATTATGCCAAGAAAATATATTTCTCTTCGATTACACTTCCGAGAATATTATTGATGGAAGGAAAAAAAAGGTCTTTGAAAGGGTTCCACAACCATGAATAAATGCTTGCGAAAACAATATTTACTGGAACAGCGCCTTCAAGACGAAGGAACTGTAAAGCTCTGTTCACTGAAGATAACGATTTCCAAAATGATAGATTCGCCCTTTAAAATTAATGCATGAAAAATTGCACCACACACCTTATTCTTTCTTCTAGAGCTTAAGTCTGTCCCTTTTTACATGAATTTTGTATGTGATGTGGTTATTCCAGAGTCCCTAAATATGATAATGCTGTATCCAGGAAGCTGAAGGGCATGATGGTGGGAATATGGGTCCCTTGTGGCCTTTTCTTTTCTTTTTTTAACAGTTTCATCAATTACCACACTCTCCAAAATGTCAGACTTCGTAAAATTTGCCCTCCTACGTGTTAGATTTACGGTGAGGCGTAAAAAAATATCATCGTCTGCAGAGTGTAACACGCATCATACTGTAAATTTGAAGCTGGAAATTTTCCAACTCGCGGTGTTCAACTTTTCGTTGCCAAGCCGATTAGAGCGACAGTGGAGCGAAGCAAGAGACACGCGATTTTAACCTAAGCTACACGGTAGGATGTTGTTTACCATCGAAATGAAAAGATAAACCAGAAAGAAATACAAGAAATAGAAAATTTCAAACCTTTCAAGTGTACAGTATAAAGGAGGCATGTAACAGAATAAGGAAGCGCCGCGAGGAGGATGTGACCATGAAATCATTGATATACCGCCTCACTGTAATTTTGATCAGGAGGCGTTCTCTAGCTCCATCGAATAGAATAAAAATGTTTTTCAAGACTTTTCAACAATTTACCTATTACGTGTACTATACTTTTTCAATATCCAAAAGAGGCATATTACTCCCCGTTTTATTCCGATATGGATTGCTTTTCGGTAATGAAGTAACTTTTCAACTGTTCCTTAAAACGAGCACATGATACACCGCTTTTCTTACCTTTCTTTGTCTGCTAGGAAGGCTAAGGGTTATGTCAAGAGTACCCTTAGCATTCTACGCATATGCGCGACAGTCTTGACAGGAGGTCGCATATCGTTTAGCACTACACCTCCCACCCACAAAAGTGGTTGAAAGGAAGTGTTATGTGTTTTACAGCGCACATATTGGTGTATCCACACCATGACAGTTTCCAGTTTCTAATCTTCAATCTTTAGTTAACAAGAGGAGAGGAGCAACAGCGAGCGAACCACAGAAAACGGAACACATTGTAGACTTTGCATTCTTGATGCCACCTTGTCGGAGGCAGGTACTGCCGCCGAGAAGAAATTGGCAGTACGCGTGGTGAGAGCCGAGTAGAGCGTTACTGAAGCGAGGCACATGGTATATAAGCTGATAAACGTAATCAGTAAAGGTAAATTGAGCCGATGCTATGCACCTCGATTCACTGTCGCTCCGCTCTTCTTGTCAGCGAGAGGTAGAAATGAAACCTATCGAGTTCACAGTACATGTGCACCTGTCAGTTAGTGGTTTGTTCGAGGCACTGTGGCTTTGAGTTTTCTTCTCATTATTTGGTGAGTTGTTGGAGTGGTGGACTACACATTCAAAGCTCAGCCCTTTAAGGTGAAAGTTGTAAAACGATGATCTTACCTGAAAGGGAATAGCAAAAAGTCCAATGACGACATCAGCCAAGGCAAGATTCGCTATATAACAGTTCGTCACTGACTGCATCCGTCTTGAGGTAGCCACTACCCACAACACTAGTGAATTCCCGATCACAGCGACCGCGGAAATGGATCCATAGAACACTGAAAGCACCAACACGATGGCGGTGGGCACTTCGTACAGCACTTCTCCTTCGTAAGTTCCATTTGCGACTTCACTCGAGTCGTCGAGGAGGAGGTGGTCGTCCAGGGGGCCGACGACGCCCCCCGGGAACGTCTCGTTGCCCACGTTCATGGCGTCGGGGCCCGCGACGACAGCTGGGGCTGCTGCCTCATGGCCAGGCCCGCGACCGCCGCCGGCGCCGTGGGGACGTCATCGCGCACCTTCCGCCCATCCCGGGCAACTGGCGCGCCGGGCGCTGCAACGCGAGTCACGGGGTGTCACGTGACCTGTAAAAGAGACGGAAAGTGATTCAAAAGGTGGCCCCGCCTAAATTAACTCAGTGAAATGTCGATGCGCTCTCTAGCGGAGTGAGGTAGGTAACTAACATGTTTCACTGGTGTACTATTTACTCAGTCGTACTTTCGTGTCGAAGCGAAGTAAAGCTCTCATTATGTTATCCCTTTGTTGAAAAGAAAAATAAGTGAAATAACTATACGTTTAGATCTCGAAAAACTTCGATAAACAATTATCCCAGTTTTAGGTACCAGTGAATTACTGTAAAACGATCAAAGTAAAAACTGTTCTGCTCAGGCCAAAATGTACCTGTAAAAATCAATTAATACTTATGATATGCTTATAACTACCAAAGAAAAAGTTTTAAAATAGCTTTAACAACTTTATATTTTTAGCGGAGTTAACGAATTTTTCAGAGGCTCAGAGCCCCTCTCTTGAAATTGTATTTTTTGAAACAAAAGAATTACTAAACTCCTCGATTGAATTTCTATCCTTTAGAAAATGAGGACACTCGAGCAATGCGGGCGATAAAAGATGGAACATACGAGGTGGGGAATGCAATTTTTCAACTATTCCGTACACAAGTACAATCGACACTAACCAGGCAATTAGGACGACACGCTGTCTCTACGATACGAGCCTGTTGAAACTTCCCATTTCATGAGTTATTGATTGAGAAACCATGACGAGACCTGTATGAGGACATTCCCATTATTTTCGATTAGACTCTGCAATGTGTCACTGGTAGCAATGAATTACCACATAAAAAAAACAAACAAGCGCCATTATTTCAAGGCCTTGCAAAAGTTCTCAAAGGCGAATTTGGTTGAGTGCAGTCAATATTCGATATCGCTTTGTTGTTAAATACAAGCCCAGCAGCGTTACAAGCCGTGTGTGTTTTGTTGAGAGTTTTGATTCGGATGTAACGAAAAAGGGCAAGTAATACCTTCATCAAATGAACATGTAATTGGCTTATTAGTGCTTATCTTTTCCCCCCAAATTTTCTTGTGGGTCTATTTAAGTTGGTTCCTTTGTTCGACTCCTTTACAGAAAGATGCCCGAATTGTGCTCCTGACTGTGCCTAAAAGCTGCTTACATAACAGGCTAAGACGTTCATAAAAAAGGTATTAGGAAGAAGTGGAAGAAACCCGCATACGGTTCATAGTCTATGGCGAACAATGCCGCGATATTTTCTTGATGCTCAGATGTGCAGGGTCTCTTCGGAAGGTTGAAGTTTTCCTCCAGTTACAAGGTTTATCGCGAAGTTAAAAGCTGGGACAGCAGAGCGCGAGGAAAAGGCCACGCAACGATTTTATCTGACCCAGGTTAACCAAACTTAACGATCTCGAAGACTTTAACCCCTTTCCTCGCGGTGTCAGTAACTGGCGTTTGGATGAAAGTAAGCAAAATCAGGTTTCGTGACAGCAGAGGAATGCTGGAAAAGTGAGGCACAAGCCAATTACGATTCACGATACGCAGGATCAGTTGCTTGATAAGATATCTACGGATATTTAAGGATTCAAAAATAAACGAAAAACATTTTTTAAAAATGGATTCCAAAAAGGGAGTTGTTCTTAGCAATTCAGATGGCTAATATTCTCATGCATAAAAAATTGTAACCCTCATCCTCAACAAGCTCTCACTACCTTCAGAAGATTTTCCCCAGGCTTGAAGAGTTGTTTTTCATAAGAAGAAAAAAAAATACAAAGCAGACGTTTCCCCACTAGAGGTAAAGACGACGACCCAATTTTTCACCGAAACATGACCATCCTTTTCGATAACTCGAGGCGTCTTAACCCTGACAATCATCAAGGTCATGCGAAAGTCTTTCCGATATGAAAGGAGTCTTCACATAAACTAATGGTGCAGCTTAAAGTAAAGTCTTATAATGTTGATCTTATTTTAAAAAATAAAAAGGGGGGTTTGGGGGAGGTTTCTATCGTGATCCAACCTCGCTCAATCTTTTCTGATATTGAGAGGATTTACGACCTATAGCCACGTGCACTCAAGTATGGTACCTCCGAAACAGGCTGAGACAAGAGTGGACTAGCTGAACTTATTGTCAATGGCGAGGATCAATGAACCTCAAATTTAAGGGAGAGTAGTTTCTTTTAATTTTTATAAATGAGACATTAGGAAATTAGCATTGTGACGTGGCATCAGGCTAATAATCCAACCCCCTGGTTATAAAAGGTCAATAATTAATTCAAATAAAATTCTCTGAAATATAATCTTCTTATATTCAGCAGGAATACTGTCAAAGAACTCATAGAGTTATAACCGTTTAGCGTGAACAATCCAAAGGTATTGTTGATGAGTCAAAAATTAACATTCAAGTATATTAAAAAAGAGATTACATTAGTTTAGACTTTCCAAATGATGATTCGTTAGTTATAAAGTGTTTCAAATAATAATGTTTGCAGTTCTTTTAAGGCGTGTGGAGTTTAAAAAAATCAAAATTATGAGAGCTACCGTCAGGATAAACACGGTGAGTACATATAACGAACTATCAAGGAAGTCGCCCTAAAGTTACTGCTGTCAACAACTATTGAACAGGCCCTCAGACATAAACAAGGTTACTGTACCGATCAAAACCATGGTAACAGTTTTTCGAAAACTAACTTGATGGATTACGAATAAACGATATTGAATAAATATTGCAGCGGAAACGACTTTTGGTGAAAGTGGTCTGTTATTGTAAACAGTGAATTGACCAAAAAATAACTTAATTCAACCGTAGTCAGAACGGACTAAAGACTCATAACGGCAGTTACAGACGTAAACACACCGTTGTAGCTTTCTGCCCGCCGTACTACAAAGGGTTAGCTCACAATAAAAATGTTCCGATAAAGACAACGAACTAACAGTCTAAAAGGCATTTTCCGGTTCTATGGTCGCGACGGAAGGCTACGTCTCATGGGGAAATTCATTGGCCACCGCCTTGCTGCCCGACCAGAACCATACAATACCTTTTGACTGGTAGAACATTTATATCGTAAAGTAAACTAAGAAGTTTTATGAATGGTTTAAAACCTACATATTATGAGATATCACCTGCTGGTGCCTCAACAAGATGGATCAGTAAAATGGGGCCAACCAAGACGTTGCGTAATATTGCAATGTTCTACAAAGAAATAAGTACCTATCGACAGACTTTCGATCCGTGAAAGCACATCAATAAACATGGCTAAATACCATAATAATAACCCAGTTGAGGAAAATGGATAGTCTTAAAATATGCCTACCAAAACAGGTTACAGAAAGTTTGGAACTGATTGCGGTATGTAAACAAAATTATGTCACGCGGCTCACTTAGGAAAGCACTGAGCACTCAAACCACTGAATTCTTACCGGAGATCAGACGTGTTATCATTGGGAGAACACTCGCAATATGTATGAACCCTTATCGAAGTTCTAAGTCTCCGACTAACTAAGGTATCGGACACACAAAAAAGGCTAGTGGATCGCATCCTTACGGTCAAGCGGCTACGGTCAACTAACTAACTGACCCGAGCAAGCCCAATGCGGAAAAACACCCCAGACACTGCACACAGATCCCTAAAAACAGCGTCATCGCCATAAGCTGATGCCTCTTCTGCCAGCGAACACCCTCTAGCGCTGCAGCTACACCTAGCATAGCAGCATCAATGATGCAGTTCTACTTTGCACTGCGACTCAAGGACGACTCTAACAACAATCTGCTAAATTAGGTTAATCTAGGTGTCTTGTATTTAGGTCCGCACTGTTACTCCTCTGAGAAGTATGCCTTGTGCATCGTTCCACTTCTCGATATTTAGGCTAAGAAACCAATGTTAAGTTCAGTTACGTGCCGTTTGTCTCGCTGCGTTCATCTTCGGGATGAAAAGGCATAACATAAGCGATGAAGCACCCCACCTACCAATCGTTTGAAGTTTCCCCCACTTATTATATAAAAGAAGATAAAAAAAAGCGGATGAGTGAGTGGCAATGTCCGCCACGAAATAACGGTAATGGATAGACACGACAAGGCCATATTTTTTGCCAATAGTGTGCCGTTTTACTAGCCAGGTGGCCCAGAAAATTGATCACCTATATTGGCTCTGATGTTACGGAAAGGCTTAACACCCAAAGGAAATAATTAGGTTTCAGAAACCGCAGCCTCAAGACTTCCTCTTCCGGCGGAAACTAAAATCCTGGATGCAGGGAAGTGCTAGAGTACCGTTAAGCAAAACTTTAACGTTACCGTGGGTCATTAGAAATAACCCGTTGACGATCACATAATTATTGAAGAACTCATAGATTAGCCTCACCATGGATTGATTATAATATTCTGTCTGTTTCGGTAATGTTTTTCTTTTTCCCTGTCTAATCAGTAAGCACTGTTAGTTTGATAGGTTGGATTCTCCAACTTTTAGTTCTTGATGTGCCTTATAATAAGACATGTGGAGTGAGAAACTGAAAAACCTAACCTAAAGGTCTGTAAAGGAGACAAGGTTGGGGAATTGTGGTACGTAAGCTACGGCGAAATATTGGACGGGATAGCGACGTCTCTCTATGAAAAATGGTTGTCATCTTTAAAGCTTAAAATGCCTTATGATCGCTCTGTCTGGCTTGGCGAAGACGGGACGGAAAAGGTGGAAAAAGTCGCCTTTGAAATTAGAGTGAAGGCAATTTTTTACTTCCATGTTCGTAGAACGAATGGAAGTATTGGAATACCGTCAAAAATTCGAAGTCGAGCTAAGCACATTTCCTGACTCTACTAACACTAAAACGCCAAGAAAACTGGTTTTTAG
>Ga0058701_10002640_pt1 | contig 13717 bp, 5 predicted proteins | sample AgamicOrMae_FD_97039 | JGI IMG/M metagenome (GOLD analysis project Ga0058701, IMG submission 97039) | Agave microbial communities from Guanajuato, Mexico - Or.Ma.e | ecosystem: Host-associated > Plants > Phyllosphere > Phylloplane/Leaf | place: Guanajuato, Mexico | collected 2012-06-04 | reverse complement strand
TAGCACTTTAGCTGTGAAGATTCATCCAAAAATACTGTACGCATATTGCCGACGTGCGCTAGCTGTTACTGGGGATGTAACTATATTGCTACACTTGCCGATATAAGTGATTCCATGTTTTCTGCCTTTGCTGTGTTAGCTGATAGAAACCGCTTGCCTTTTAGTAAGGAGTATTGCTGCTTGGACGTAGTTCACCAGTTCTCTAACGATGGCGCGATGGACAAATTAGCCATAAACACGCCATAAAGAACGTCATACTCTCGAATGAAGGTCTCATTTTGCACAAAACAAGCACAATTTGGCACGAAGCATAGTAGTAATTGTGGACTCCTATTTTTTTAGGCACTGATTTTTAAGGGAGAAATGAATATAAAGAAAAGCAACAATGAAAGTATAAGTATTTCTAAAGGTACCTTTCTTCTTATTCATTGTTTGGTTTTTTATTCACGTACACGCGAAAGTCCTCTGCTAAATGCAATTTTATTGTGCAGGGCAATGTGTCATTCAGTTTTTTAGAAGCTGAAAAGAGCATTTTTAAAAGCAAACAAAGCAAACTTTTTTTGAATCTATTTACAAAAGAGAAAAATGATCAACTGAGAGCGGTAGATTATTCACCTACATTTGAAATTTAAAACCTTACTTTTGTTTGAGAGTATTGGGCTCATGACCTTTTACATATAAAATATTAATGTTACATACGAATCCAACGGCATACAATAGTAATTAATGTGTCATTTCAATGTTCATCCTTTCGTTAAATTATTTAACGAATAATTTTCCCGCCTGATGCGGATTTTGTAAATATCGTGGTTACTTCATTAACAGCAACCGAAATTGGTTCATTCATTCATATAGTGTAATTGAATGGAGGCAACAGATATGCGGCAATCAATACCTCCCAGAAATACATTTCCATGATGGATCGCATATGTAGGGTACAGCCTAATGATTATCGCAAGCAATTATTTACATCTTTGTTTTGCGTGTATTATTTTTCATAAAATTTAGAAACAGACGAGTGATTGAGTGATTAGATAATTCAAAGGACTCTGGGCAAAACTCATGTGGAATATCTACTTTAATTGTTTGCACTTCATGTGTTATCGATTGTTTAATTTCTGAAGCCAAATGGCGCGGCTGAGAAGTTAAGGTCATACATTCACGACAACCAGGTGTTTTTGTTTTGATTTTTTTTTGTACATTTTATTTAGAGTTGAAGAGTTTTCATTGGCGATTAATTAGGTTCTCCTTGTACGAAATAGCTTGATCCTACATCACCCGTGAATGATCTCTAGCCTGATCACTAACTAATGTTTTGCGTGTTCAGTGAGTGATCTCCGATCAGTGGCTGATCTCATCTGATTAGTAACTAATCAGTTCATAGTGAGAAGTTGACAACCTGAATAGAATCGATCTAGTTCTCGAACTGTTTTATAGCAGCAACTTTCACTCGAGATGTTGAATGTAAGTGCGTTTCTAAAGCGTGTTTTTTTTACGCGATGACACATTTATTGGACTAGTAAACTCGTTCATAGTTATTTCTATGGCGACACTCACATGCGTTGTGTGTTTTCAAGTGTGTCGATAAAGCCATAAACCGCAATCAAAATTCCGATAAATACTCAGTAACTAACAGCGCGACCAACAAGTCCGCCATTAACATACTTTGTCGCTAATTCGAGAAGGAAGTATAGTGACACGAAATGTGTCCCCTGGGCTCATCCACCTCTGTTCCACCGCTCTTAACCTGCTGGGAATTCTACACTCGGAATAGTCAACATTGATTTCAACATGTACATTTAGGAGATTGTTTTATTCTCCGACTTGAATCGTTTTTCATGGGGTGATGCGAAAGCGGAGTGGGCCATACGACACTCATCCGAACCCAATCAAATTTAGAAAATATGAATTTTTGCCAAAACTGATTCTTCATTTCGGCAGCAAAAGCATAACATACTGTAAGACGGAAGTGGCATAAGAGCACAGGAAAAAAGTAGCAGTGGCAACTAACGCGTTGATTAATATAGCAGGTGCTATTAACTTTAGCAGCCGTGGATAACGTTAGCTACAGCTGCTAATAATTTAGGAAGGGCTTCGAATTGAGCATTTTTTTAGAAGCAATTACTAACATTTTAGCAGCCATATCTAACGTTATGACTTCTAAAAAGTAAACAATGTCTGCTAATCTTTTTCTACCTGCTATATCGACGCATTAGCTGCCACTGCTAACTATTTTTCCCGTGCAAGCATTGGCAGAGTAAGGCACAAGGTATCTCGTGCAACTGCGGTAAGCAAAGCTATCACGACCTAATATCGACAGTTCTCTTGATGTACTAATGCTCAGAATTAGGGTCAGAACTCGAGACGTAAAATTTTTTGAACTTTGTTATTCTTGAACGTTCAAGAGAAATTCAAGGAAACTTTTGAAAAAAAAAATGTCGAAGGAATTCCTTAATTTAAAGCGAGCGTACATTGATTTCGGCAGCTTGGGTTCTCAACAAGGTGCCGTTGCGTGATTCCAAGTCACGTGACCCGATCAGCGGCCATTTAATAAGGGCGACATTGTGCCGGTTACAATATCCACGGGCTCCTGTTGTTGATGTTAGCAGTACACGCATTTCGTCGAAAAACTAACACCGCTCCTAATTGTTGATTGAATTTTGCAGGCGTCGCGTTAATCTCCCGTACGCATGTTTGCGTTATTGACTCTTAAGCCTCGCTCACAGGCGGCTTTTCTTTTTGCGGCCTTTGTTTACCTTTCCGATAATAGCAATCGTGTGTTTACTCATCGCCACGGTCCCGGTCGACAACGAAACCTGACTTTCGCTACTCTAATTGAAGGCTAAGTATTAATAAAGCGCTGCTGATCTTGCGTACAAGGTATCAAGGTACAGGGAACTGCTGGAAATGAGAGGACTGTGTAAAATTTCTCGTTCCAAAAAAAAGGAAAAAAGGAAAAAAAACAAGGAAAACACAAGAAAAAACTTCGGTATTTTTATTTTGTATACTAATAAATGCTTTCGAAATTCACCCAAATTTTAACATTTTTACCCCCAGTGAAATTCGTGGGATATTTCTATCTTTCGAACTGAGGAGGTTCTTTGAGGTAAGAATGAACCTCGCAATATTATAAAATAATCAGCAAAGAATGATTCAAAGGCATAGGTAAAACATCTGGGAAGGACAAGAGACAGATTAACCCTTGCTTGTAAGCATTCTAAATGTGAATCAGTGAAGTTCTCTGAGATTTACCAAAAATTCACTTAATTCCAGTCAATGTAGCACCACTGATTTTTAAAGTGTAAATTTTCGCTACAATCACCGATTCAAATTAAGAGTGAGCGAATGAGCGAGAAATGTAATATATCTGTAAAGACACAAGTATCACTATACCAATGCTAAGCTTCATAGGATTTATGATACTTTCAGAATGATATCCGGAAAAGCGGAGGTACGGCGCGCTTTAGGTTGCGAGATATTACTTCCTCATTATCTCTAATGCAAGCAGAAAGGAAAGATGGAAAGAGGTCGAGGGGCGCGAGGCAAATCGCATCGGGAACCGACCATAATATATCGATTGGTGTAGCGTTGAGTCCGTATGGGCTGCCACTCACACAAACAGATAAGGGTCAAAGATCTGATTCCGAGCTGTCTGCGTATTCGGAGCGGCTGAGGGGCCCTTAGTGGTCGCCTGCCCTGTTTGAGATAGCCGCTTTGTCACCACATTTAATTCCCCGGACGTGGTGCACTGGAAAGTTGAAAGGAGGAATTCACTAACTCGTGTTTCATCTCTGGAGCCGAGTGGAGTTGGATGCAGACCTTGTCACCCATTAGGGTTAACCAAGCCTAACGGTTGTCCAATCAGAGGCCGCTTACTTTTAGGCGGCAGTAGCTGCTATGACGCAATGAACAACACTTGACCCATCCGCCGATAACTAAAACTAGCCGGTGGTGTTGGGTGTCGTTGATACCCATCATGGAGTTGTTGAACTCCAGTTGATCAGGTATTCATGGAACAGGAAAATCCAGGAGTGTGTTTCTAAGGCCATTTTGCTTGCTCTTTGACTTAATATATACATGTAAACCGATTAGTGCCTCGAAACCTATGAGAGATTCATTTGTTCTTTTTGTGCGAGAAGTTCTTCTTGAAATATTTGTGGATCAATTTCCACAACCAAGGTTTGCCATTCAGATAGGCTAAAAAATATTATCTTTTGGGAAGAAAGAAATATAGCAGGTCGTACTCAGAACTTACTTGTTAGTAGAGAATGAGTCTGCTACCCCGTTAGAATTCTTGGTATACTCCTCCTGTTATGAAGTACAAAAGGATATGCCCTTTATTGATTCTATTAGATGAGATTACTTTTTATAGCTCTGGAACATAACAATGTTCCAGGGACTCATTGCACCAGTAGATCCTTTCAAAACCTCCTTCGATATATCGGGAATAACTTTTCGTAGACATTTTTTTTTCATCGTTTGAAACTTTGATATACATTTAGATAAAGAATATTTTAAAATAAACAACAGTTAACCATAGAAGTATTACGCATTTTCTGATGGACTCAAACCAGTTAACCGTCTGTGTATGCAGTGTTACCAGGCAATCTGAAGTTACAGCAACCAATTTTGGTGTCTCGAGAGCAACGCAAAAATGAAGTGCAATTTCTGAGGAAATGGCTAGCAGCTCTTGAAGGTGTCATAAGAGTAGTAAAAGTCGAAGATGGAAGTTTGTTTACTGTGTAGGTCAGTATGACGTCCAGTTGAGGACACTTTGCGTCTCCGGCGATGCTCAAGTGAACTCTTATCGCAGCAAACAAAGCTCCATGATATAAGATCGACCTATGAGAAAATGTGTCACTTGAGAGAGTCTCTCTTCCCACCTCCCGATTCATAGCTATTTTCATCCTCGTCAGCAGAAGAGAGTCATTAAAAGCATTTGTACAATTTAAATGTCATTAACTTAACTCAGATAAATCGTCTTTTTTGTCGGTATCTCCTCTTCTACTTTACGTTCACATTAGATGTATTATTCGTCAAATTCCATAACCGATTCAAAAATCTCACACGTCGAGAAGCAAGTGTTTGTCAATCTATAAATCTGAAAATATCTACGACGTATGAACTGTCTTATTATCAGAAATATCCACCATAAAGTCCAAAAGAAAATGTCCTCCTACAAGGATTCATATTGGTTATAGTTTACGATGTGGAAGAGATCCAAAAGTGTCAACCGCAGAAAAGTCTGTTTGGGCTCGGGATTCGCCTTGGGAGCAACAAAACACTCTCAGGAGAATACACGCTTGCCATGTGTCCTTTGGGTGTTTGTACGCTTATGGGGGATACTACCCACAGCAAGTTTGGACTTGAATTGAACTGGGCCTCGACCTGATTTCGTTTAGTCCAGACTAAAGCAATCTCTTTTTATCTCAATTTCTAGTCTTGTTTGCACTGTCTGTCTGTTGAACTGAAAGACGTATCACCACTCAGGTCACCAGGTTCAATCACGGTAGTATAGCATACCACGTGCTAGATATTCTATTTATTTCCTATACTATGTTTAATGTAATCTAATTTAAGTGAATACATTTGAACATTACCTAAAAATAGTTATAGGCCCATAACGCAACGTTAACAATCAATCGACGTAATAGGAAAGAGACGGTATTCGAGGTATGGTGCAGGAGGAACCCAGGAGATTTTTTTTAAAATATATATATTCTGCTAAAATCTGTCAGATGACGTGATTTTTTCTTGTCATTCCTTCAATATAATTCTGATATTCGGCTGATATCCTTAAAAAATCCTGATATCTGGTGTACAGCTTTCCAGCACGATGTTACCCTGTGGGTTCCGACAAGAAAGTCTGCTTACCGCATTCGGTGAAAATCGCATTTCACATTTGCATTTTTAGTGGTTTCAATTAAAGTATGGAGCAACCGGCAACGTTTTTATTCTTTTTTAGTATCCAACGATGAATTCCAATCGTCAGAACTTCAAATTCGATTTTTTTTAGCCAAAAATCGAAAAAAAGCAAGGGGTGCCCCTTGGTGAATGCAGTTCCTCATTTGACCTCAGATTGAATCCTGTGACTAGAAGGCAACACAACACAGTTTCCACAGTTTATGATTAGTTATCTTGTATGAATGAAGTTATTAACAAAGGCAACAATTTCGGTTATATTCACTCGGAAAGACAGCTTTGCTAGCCTAGGTTAGATGTATGATACAGTATAATGAACGGCGCGTAGGAGGCCAGATAATGTGGTTTTGAGTGAAATACTTTGCATACCAAACAGTTTTAAACTATGGGCGTGTAAGAAGAAAAGAGTTGGAGGCAGGCGTGTGGATAATAAAGTCCTTGAAGCAGGCTTTTTAAACTTCCATCAAAACTGTATTAAATGTTCGCACACTTCTTTTTCAGGACACTGATATGAATTTTTCAGAGGCGGCCGCTTTGGTCCTCGCTTCATAAGAACTGTCTAACAGAACAAACGAAAAGATCATAAAAAGGACATGCTATCATCAAGTATGCAAAAATAGGGGAAGAAAAGGGATCCAGATGGTGAATATAGCAATTTCATTTCATTTTATTAAGCAACCTTGAGAGAGGCATTTTTATTAGGTGTTTAATGGGAACAGCTTCAATTATGGATGTTGACATTCTTTACCTGGAAGTACTCGTTTGTAATTAACTTTGATACAGTACATAAAAATTAACAAAAAAACGAAACAAAAGTATAATGTCATAAAACTTTTACTCACAAACTTATTCATACTCTTATGAATGCTCAACATATTCCTTCGACGCTTAAAAATGAGCTAAAATTTATAATGTTTAGTACTTTCCGGCACCGATGGCAGCTTCTTGTATGCCTTGTAGGATTGTCATTACATTAGAAACTAATCTTGTTTTATTTTGTTTCAGGTAAGTCGAATCCAATATGTTCCCAAAAGGTGATCGGAATTCATCACTGTAAGTTTTCTCCAAAAGACAAATGTGTCCAACATCAAATAATTCTATTCATAGTATTTTACACTGACATAAGTGCAGCAAATAGATTCGGAACTAAACTTCCAAACTTTCAGCGAAACTTGTTCAATCGCAGCAGCTGCAAACTTTTGGCCTTACAAAGATGCAGCAAACTGATCCGAATTGCAGAAAGAGTTGCATTTTGATCTATCGATGCAACAGTATGCATTGACGTTCCAGCCGACTCCAAAGACTTACGACAAGTTGGGGTTCACATTCGTGATTCGACTTGCATTTTCTTTATAGCGCTTTACTACGTGCGATATCTTTAAGGGACGCAGACATGCATTGTAACTCGACAGACAATACAACGTTCAAAACCTACCCAACGCACTTTCGGATGAGGGAAGGCCAGGATTTTCACAATGATTTCGAAAGTAGAGGGGCTTAGTCGATTAAGACAAACATTTGCTATTCTACTTTATATTCAATTTTGAGACATTCAATGGGGTACTTGACCAATTTTTACCGAGATCATCCAGTCGCTGGGAAATCAACTTACAAAGTACAACTTATCAAGTACAAATTGCCCGTGGTATTATAGAATCCGCAGAAATTGACGAAATTTACGGTTTCTATGACGTCACAGGCAACTTTGAACTTGCTTGCCGGGTGATCAACTGATTTTATCTAGGTGCTGATTTTGACTTTTCTTCGCCTTTTTTTTTAACTCTTCCTGATTGCTATCTCGGTAAAAAAATAAAAAAAATGGTTTAGTACCCCATTAGCAGATTGATAGATTTTGTTCATACAATTTTATCTCGTTGCCAGAAAGGTTTCTTGCTCTGCCATTTAAGCCAGAAGCGTCTGCATTTATAGGCCATTGAAAACCAGTGGCAGTCTTCAAACTGAAAGGCCCTAAATTTTGTCGAGGAAAACACACGAGTTGCCGGGGGGCCCTAAATACTGGGCAACAATAGACAACAAGTCCCTGGAGCGTTTTACGATTCTCGTTGAATTCTTTTTGCTCACCTTTTCCATTGATTGTCGTTGCCCTTCGAGCAGGTAGGCTACCCTTCTACCTTTTCGTTGGCCTTCGCGATGGGCAGCTTACCCTTCGGAAGCATTTGCCTTCTTTCAAAGAAGGCCGGAAGGAGAAGTGTGGATCTAAATTGGGAATGCCAAGCTAAAAGGCAGCCTTCAATACACGAATTATCTACGAGGAAAAAAAATGACCTCGGAGGATACTCTTGCCGGTTAAAATTCCTCGCACAATGTTTAGCAGTTGAAGATATAAACATGAACTTGCGAATGGGACTTCTACGCGGACAGTGGTATGTTTCGTTGGTCGATAATCTTAAAATCTTGGGTGTGGTAGCTGTTTTACCCATAATAGCCCGAAGTCTTTGGAGTGAAATTCAGCTTAAGAGAAATTGGAAGGATTTTTTCTATTGAAATACGCTATTTAAAGTATTGGAAAATGCTTAAATTAATAAATTTCAGGTTTTCAGAGGGGTGATTTAACTAAAATGTTTAGGACAAAAAAAAATCTTTACAATTTACTGGGTGTAAAAAATAAATTTGTGTATGAGATGACTTATCTCCAAAAAAATACTACCAAGTCAAGTTTGTTTACGAAACTATTCAAACATCCTTAATATAAAAATCTTACTTGTTTTAATTCACTCGAGATTGATAAATTCCTTTGGAGTAGCTAGCTCTCTTTTTCTTTTTGTGGACATTGGATGACGATGAGCGTAGCTATTATCGAAGCATTGTGGAAATGTCCTTTCAATAGATGTTCCTAAACAAACGATCGAATCGACTTTCCTCAAGCCTTCAAAATTGTTCGTGACATAAAAGAGCTTTTACAGAGAGAAAAACGCAAAATTTGTTCCTTTGAAGACAATAACGCAACTTTTTCCCCCCTGGAGATCAAAATTGTGCACCCTTTATATCAAGAAGTTTAATAGCACACAGCGTCTGCCGTGAATTGCAGACAATGCGCGTCAAGTAGACAAATCAGCTTGCATTGTTTCCAAGTTGTGCGAGCTTCATGTTGGGCGTTTTCCAGTTCTCTTTCGTTTGAAATACTGCACTGTCATCTTCAGCAGGTGTTGGTGATACGAACACAAACGGTTGCCCGCTGAGATGAAGTCATTCCGATAGCTACTCGATGATCAAACCTAAGAAACATCAGTTGATTTCATGTTTATATCAAGAGACGGAAAAACTTTCAGTGCCTTGAGTTACCCTATAAATTGAGCAAGTGAATTTATGGTCACTAGTTCACCTTTGTTATAGTTAAGCCTGCTCAAATATTACGAGGTCGCGAACTGTGGTAGAAGTGTCCTTGGCTGAGTGACTTCCTCACCGAGGCAATTAGTGCCTGAGATAACATAACGACGTTAGGCCACGGTCGTTGAGAATTTTAGGACCTAGCCAAAATGCTTACCACTTTATGGTATCATTAGGATGGAAGCTTCCTTTCGGATTATTTTATTCTCCAAAGGAATTTGTCCACTTTGTGTTCTGTCCACAGCCATTGATTCTCATTCCCTTTCGTACAGCTTTTACAGGGTACTGATACACTCCTACCCAGTTCTTGATGCAGTTTGACTTCCGATATTTTGCTTGCAGTTGAACAATTTCTTGAGCAGTAAAAATAGGCACTAGGTTGTTTTAAGAGAATAAACTGTACTTTTAAAGAACGAGAGGATCCACCGACTTTAAGGCCGAGTCTTCAGAGCAATTCGCAGACAGTTTCAGGGCTGATACCGTACAGTCAAACTCTTCGTCCAATGAAACGCGTTCACTTTATTCGCAAGCGATCTCAGTCGAGTGAGTGCACCATCATGGTAGCTTCAATACCTTTTTATGTGGACACCGATGTCCGCAGAATGAGAATCTTCCAGCACAGAGCCAAGGAACCTTTTCCTCAAAACTTTTACCTACCTCTGTCACAAGGGACTTCTAATTTAAATTTCATGTCCGCGGTATTAGCTGAAATCATCTTGAAGATGAAACTCTATCTCCACGTCCCATGCAGACGCATTGTGACCTAATAAAGTTCAGGCTATCGTCCTGTTTATGTCTGTGGTTTCATTGTCGTGACAATGTGCACGCAGCGCATTGGGTGTTTATCGCGGTCTCTGCGTCCTTTTCATCAAAGAAGTAAGGCCAGATTCTGAACCCTTGAACCCGTAAAGGTCTGATGGCCTAAGTCACGTGAACTCCATTTTATGTTAAGGGTTGGCACTTACGCAGCGAGCTTGAGTGAGACTCAATGCCTTCTGTTTTCTCCTCTTGTTTTAACAGGACAGTAAGGGTTAGAGGAATAGGTAAGGCAAGTGCCAAGGTGGTATCCCTTGATGTTGGGCGAGAGGTATCTTCACCCTCAAGAACCCTGCTACGGACCCACACTAGCTATTCCAATGTTACGATCCACATTAACCTAACCTACGCGCTTGTCATTAACCTTCGTAATACAAGGCAAGACTTAATAAGTATGCACCGCAGAAGATAAAAAAAAATCTTGTTTTAAAATTATGGCGTATTAAAATAATCAGGGATAAAATAGGTCAGCTCTTGTGCAGGTTTCTCCTTTAATCTTCAGGAGGTTCCCAAAGTCGTGTGATTTTTATTTTTCTACCTCCTGGAGCAGCACTGGCACTGCGCACAACCAGAACAAGGGAATGAAAAGTCGCTTTGAATTCGCCATTCGAAATCTTGAAACTTTCTTACGTTCCAAATAGAACGAGTCACTTTGGAAAGTACAAGATACATCTCCTTTCGTTCCCCTTTTCTTTCCCTAAACTGGCGTCACGCGCTATCGTTCCCGGTGTCTTTTTACGACTTTCTTTTGCTGCCTCTCCCACGGATTTCTGAATTATTTTTATCCGCTTACCTTACTACAAGAGCACTTTCAACTTAACTCAATTCCCCGTGCTTTTGTAGATTACTCGGTCACCAGCATTCTTAATATCTCTCGTGGAGTATCAATCCATCATTAAAGATGGTACAACAATTTGTGTCTATGTTTTCTTCGTACTTGGCTGTTTATCCTGATCAAATTTATACTTCAAATATGAACATGGTTTTCATATTTTGCCCTTACGATTTACGTCTCAATATATACTCTGCTAGCATTACCTTTTTAAAAGATTACGGCTCAGCATTGCGTTAAGGAAACATTACGTTCTTTCAAGATGGAAATGTTTTATGCAGTGCAGAATACTAATTAAGTGATCTTCATCCATTCCAAGTTTTCAAGTGCAGTTATTAGAGATTTTCATAAGGTCAATGAGCACTTCTTTATGCAAGAGAATCTTTGTAACACCTCTGCAAATTTTCCTCATAATACGTTGGGGACATCATCTGAACCTCTGTAACTGGACTCGACAGGACTTCCTCCACTGAACCCAACGAAACCATATCCTAACCCAACTGAGTCCCACTTTACCCAATCAAATGTCATCTCAAACCTAACCTTACTAAACCAAGCTTAAATTAGGTCAATAAGGGAGGAAATAATGAAAAAAAAGAAGAAAGGCGGACGGTTTGTCCCAACTGGTCCCCTTAAGGGCTTTGGTACACTCCCTCAACAAACACAGCAAAACAAACCAAAGTGACCTTCGCTATTCTTTACTGAGATAAATCACAGTCACAGCATTTCGAAAACTATTTCGTACGACAGACTCCTGTTATCTCTATTTAACTGCTGTAACTTTACAGGGCTAATTATGATTGGGGAAGTTGAGAGTAAGCAGCTGGCTCTGAACTTTGCCCGGCTGTCGTGGCTATTGAACAGAGACTGGCTCTCGTTGGCAGTTTATCTGTCGATGACTGGCCTATGACAGTCCCCTGCGGAATATCAACAGGTCTTGCCTTCACTAATTAAAGTTTGGCTATTTCCGTAATTATTCTGGCCGTAGTTTTCGCTGCTTTGAGGTGGTAATGCCCCGACCGTGACTGGTAAGAAAAGGTCTCAGATATTAATGCAGCTTTGTGGCAGACGGTTAGGGCTTTACTTTCTAGGAAACGGATGCTTAACGGTCTTCTAGAGGCCTTCTCTCTTCCAGCTGGAATTAACCTTGGCTTGGTGACTGGGTTTTACGTCGCTCACATAGTGGTTTATGACGACCGGCTCTTTACTCAGGAACACTCGCAGTTTTAACGAGTACATTTTCTACTTCTCATGTTCGACTCTAGATCCGCATTCCATCATATTATAAAATACAATCGCTTAATTTAGGTTAGGAGTATATTAGACGAAACAAGGTTAGGTTGATCGCGTAGTATTTGTCATTTTTAAAGAAAAATAATACAGAAAAGTATTAGCCATTAAAGTATTGCGCTTGCCTACCACTTTTACATTCACCCTGTGTCTTGAAGCTCGCGCCTTTTCGCGATGGTATCGGTGTTGGGTGTTATAGCGGCCTTGCCTATGCCGGCCTACTGACCTATAAACTTTTGCGCCTTTTTGAATGTTTCTTCTTGCCTCTCCTCTTAGCCTCCGTTTCTTTCTCATAGCAGCTTTACACAGTAAAAAGATAACCCCTGTTATGTCTCACACCTGTTTTAGATATGAAGGTGAAACAGGGGGAGAGCGTAATTTGGTTACTTTTGAAGATAAACCTATCAACAACCATATCAATGAAACTGTCTCGTGGAGAGCTTTCCATTGATATGGTCATTCATAGAGGTATCTTTAAAAATAACTAATCTACGCTATCTTACCCTGTTTTAGGTTCATACCTGAAACACGCTTTTTTTTCTCTGTGTATGCGAGGAGTTTAGATGCGATGTGTAGACCTCGAATGACGAGTATCACGTTTTTTTTCTCTATATTTTCTCGGAATTTTTTTTGGTAACTCTAGGTCCCGAAAGTTCAATGAAGTGACTCAAGTTCCATATTTGATATGTATTGATTTTATAGTTTCTTTACGAAAAATGTTTGTTCACGAGTTCGCTTGTTCCTCTTGTGTTGTCATTACAGTTCTTACATACTTAACGTGTACGTAAAGAAACGTACGTGTACGTTTTTTTTACGTGTAAAAAATTGTTTCAAAGTTGAGGCGGATACTTTTCCGTTCATTTTGTAAGCTCAAACGAATCATAGAGTTTCTCACGTTGGGATTGCCCCATTTGAGTAACATTCCCTAACCGTTGGATAACTACGCCTAGAGAAAAAAAGCTGGTCCGATTTATAGACAACAAACCGCGAATCGAGCGCAATAGCGAGGATGTAAAGGAACTTTTACCGACCATCTTCTCGCAGAGGCACCCGAAGCTGTTATGAACGGATTCGAAATCTCAGCGGTTTTCAAGATGTCGTCGAGCCGAGAATTATTGTCTGACAAGAAGCCATTCTTTACTTTATAGCATTCGAAATGCACGACTATTAGATCGCACGCTTCTGACTGCTTTTATGGCGCACGGAGAGCACTGTGACCTGGATAACCACTGCAAGTCAATAGAAGGTACATTTGGGACTCGCAACTTATGCAAAGTACCTGAATCGTCTTTAAAATTCTCCCGCATCTGGATCGGTACGTTGTAATCCTGAATCCGCAGCAGAGCTTCAATTTTTTGTAAGTTCGTCTTGCGGAACTAAAGCTATACGACCGGTTAGAGCAGATCTTAACGGGCTAATAAGTACTCGGAGAAAATGACTTTGTTGTCTCAACAAAACGTTTTGTTAATATAGCCACAGCAAACCAGAATCGTTGGGGTAACAATTTTA
>Ga0058701_10002639_pt1 | contig 13719 bp, 13 predicted proteins | sample AgamicOrMae_FD_97039 | JGI IMG/M metagenome (GOLD analysis project Ga0058701, IMG submission 97039) | Agave microbial communities from Guanajuato, Mexico - Or.Ma.e | ecosystem: Host-associated > Plants > Phyllosphere > Phylloplane/Leaf | place: Guanajuato, Mexico | collected 2012-06-04 | reverse complement strand
TTGGCTGTTGCACTTTTTAGTTATTCTCACAATTTTTTAGTTAACTTGACTTACCACTTTTCTCAGTGTGTACGTGCTTTCATTTTAAATAAAAAATAAATAAAAAATAAACGCATCATTATTTAATTAACTACCGCCCAGCGATGCCGTTCGGAAACAGGCAAAAAATTAGAGCATCGTTTTAGTTCAGTATTGTCATAATTAAAAAAATATCACCCCTCTGGAAACGTGAAATTCAATAAATTAGGCATTTCTCAAAGGTGAACATTGCGTATTTTAATGGAAAAATCCTTCCAATATCAATCAAGCAAAATTTCACTCCAAATACTTCGGGCTTTCATGGGTTCAGGAAAGTCAAAATAATAGGAGCTTCGATTTACGCAGGCAAAACTTTTAAGCATTCAATGACGACAAGTCGCTTTTGAACACGAAGTCTGCTTGAGGCGTGAAATCCAAACGGTCTTAATTAGGCAGATGTAATTAATGAGTGAATAAGTCGCTGGGGATGAAAGTCGAAACTGTATGCCGGGGACCTGTTGAAAAGGCTCGCAAATCCGCCGTCTGCGTTGTAGTCGGGAAGCAGGAGGAAGGGCGGCCTAATAGCTATTCTGCGTCGAGTTTTTACAAGAAACCTCGAGTATCGATGTTTTTTCCGGGAAATCAGCAAGTCATGAGATGAGACAAAGGCTAAAGAAATTAGGAACGTAGAACACGCCCGTGTTTTGCTGGTTTGCCATCTTTGAATAATTTTCAACGTATCCTGCACGCACGCCTCAACCCTAACTTTTCAGCCGCCGGAGATCCTTTTTCAATTTCCATACGTTTGGATGCAAATCGAGGGCTTTCTTTCCCAGAGCGGTGGAAAAATATCAAAAAGAAGGCTCTGTCTTTTACTAAACAAAATATTCTTAAAGACGCGGGAAAGTATACTGTAATTCGACCATTCTTTCAAACAAGACAATTCATGGAAGTAGGTACAGTCGAGAGCATGAATCGTTGACCGCGGACCGCGGATTTTCTATAGTGTTGACAGTCCTGCTAGGCCTCTGTAGTGAGGGTAAAAGAACACAACAATTTTGCAATATGCAATCCTTGTTTACGTATTAATAAAGGCGAGTTTCAGGATTATATTCCGAATGTTCTAATCAATTGCAATCGAAAATCGTCTCCTTTCATTCCAACCACGGAAGCCCAAGCAGGGCTGCCACCACGGTTTTGCACGTGACGAAAATCCACTGTTCACGACTTATGCTCTCGACTGTACACTTACTTCGAATAGAAACTGATGAATGCATACTCAAAAACGTTTTCATTCTTGAAGGTATTTAAGTCATCTTAAGGGATCTAAAACGGCCAATTGAGGAGACACCTTGTAAAAAAAAATTAAACAACCCAATACAAACATCAGAGATTTATTTTCCGGAAGATTTCATGATTAAAAATAAAACTTCTTAATTAATATGCGGGCTACTGGGGGTTCCTGGCGAGCCAACCACGTCAATTATCTCTGAAAACGCTGATTTCATTTTCCCCGCCTCGCCGTCGGCTCCCGCACTTCCGGAATCCAGCTCACTTCCGTTAGCCAATGAAGGCGGAATAAGTAAAGTCTGAAAATGGAAAGGATGTCAAAACACCGCAGAAGATACAAAGAAGCAAGTTCAAAGCCAACGCCAATGACAAACGCAAACTCCAACAAAAAATTTCCTATCCAAAGGCTATTGTTGATTTCATGACGATGAAAGTAAATCAATGTCTTTTGAAAAAAAAAAAGGCCCGAATAATTGAGTCTAAGAAAATAACGAAATTGTCTAGAAACAAACAAATGAGCGGCAGCCCTTATTGAATTTGTACAGTGGTGATCTCAAGACGTGTCATTCTCCTTTATGAATGAAAAGAGTGACCTCACTTTTGATTTAGATAGTACATTGCTGAGCGCAGGTACTTAAAGTTTTATTAACTAATTTCAGGACCTATAAAATCAACCATCAAAAGCTAGCAAAAAACCTGAATCACCGAGAATTCTATAAGACGTATTTTCGGTTGATTTAAAAATTTACTCCGAACTCGTAGGACTATGAGGTAGACGTTTTATTTTCATGGAATTAGAAAATGGGTTGCGCAAGTTGATTGAAATCTTTTAGACATTAGTTCCCGTCAAAGTCGAACCAATCCTAAGCGTGCGTTTAATGATGATCTTGAAAAAGAAGAAGCGATGTTACCTTTCCGGGATTGAGGGCTTCATACTGATGCCGCAAAGTTTGCAGCTCAAATTCGCAGGTAGCGAGAGCGGTCTTCAACTCGTACAAAAGAACCATATCACTCCGTAGTTCATTAAAGTGAGTGCATATCTCCTCTGTTGGCATCGGATTTAATTCTGAAAACAGGCATGACATTTCAGTTCCCGTATCTGTAGAGAGCTCACTCAATGACACATTTTCAGTAGCATTTTCCACCTCTGTGTCCGCTTCTGGTTCAAGTTTTCGTGATTAACAACGCATGACTGCGTTACGTTACGTGTCTTGTGCGACTCAGGTGTCACCAATCCTGACGCCGCTATGTTTGTGGCCCTAACAGCGAGAAGTAAGCGGCATTAGGCTTCGATAAGGTTGGGGGATGGTCTTGCGCCTCACTCGCTTGTCGTGGCGACCAAAGAACACGAGAGGATATGTGTTCATGTAAGTCCTTCGTGGTCGCCAAGGCGAGAGCATGACCGCAGAACACAAGAGGTGGACAATCGAAGCTCTGATATACAGAGTGCCTTCCCAAGTCGCGCTCCTTACCCATATGAATTTCCTGCAGCATCTGCTCCACTCCCTTGATCTTCTTCTGGCCGACGCTCGCAGGAATCTTCATACGTTGAGATCTGAGAGTAACGCCGCTGCCTTTCAGATCGGGGAACTTGATGCCAGCAGTTTCAACGATCTGGCAACGAAGGAACAAAATTATAACATCATCCATTACAGGAAACAAGAGATACAGGCTGATTTAATGACCTTCTTCAGAGTCGTCACATGATCTCATTTTCGAAATTCCCCGACTTTTCCTAACCAAAGTCGATCATTTTTTCTGCTCAGAAAAGCGTTTGAGAATTTCAGTGTCTCTGCTGACACGGCGTCTCAATCACAACCAAAGGACAGTTTTTAATATATTAAGATCAAAATAGGAAATTTACTGACTTTGCAGTCATTACCGACTTTTCTTTTACTGACTTTCCTGACTTGTAACATCCTTGTCTTTCTAGGAAACCTACTAAAACCTTGTGTTATGAATAAAACACGGATACTTTTCGATGCTTAGCCAGACTTTGGTTTGTGTTGAAACACAGCTCAGCTCCTCTGATATCCTGTCTAATTAGACTCGGTACCGGACTGTAAAGTGTGATACGTTCCCTCGGGCAGGTGTCTCTTTTAAGAGGCGCTAAGGTATCTTACAACACTTACGGATGTGTCGACCCTGGGTCGTAAGAGCTGTTGCTGGGTCTTCTTCTTCGGCAGCTTCCTGTCAGCTCTCCGGCCGTCAGCCTGTGTATCGGCAGCAGTGATGAGTTTTTGCAGGTCCTGCGTTTTCTTGTCTCTCTCCTTTTTGCGGGCTTCGATTCGGCGGTATTCCGTGACCAGCGTTTGCTCCTCCTCAATCTGCACAAATAAAATCGACTCTCATTTTCTCATATGCAGATTCCTCAATCTCAGATACACCGTCCAACAGATTGATTTCAACCCACTATTTACACTATGTCAACGATAAAAACCTGCTTCTTATGTAGCGATCATATTCTGAATCGTACTTGATATTGCGAAACACCCCTTAGCATTTACTTTACGACCGATTTGCGTTTTGAAGGGTCGAAAATGTTTATCAAGATTCAGTCAGTATTTTCCACCCAAAAAAACACAAATCGGTAACAAAATAATTGTTGAAAAATCAAAAAATTAAATACAAATATTATACAATAGGCAGATTTCGGGAGCCGGTTCAAAAAATGATCACCAACTCAAATTCCGTCACTAAATATGAAGTTAGTTTTAAAAATCTGAAAATCCTATTCAGTTAAGTTCTTTGTTAAGTTCTCACTACGTGAGACAATCTAAGGGTGAGGATTCAACCATACTTCAAGAGTACTTGAAATTTCCTCCTTTTTTTTTTTAAATAGTATTTTGCTCAAAACGTTCAAGCTACAAAAGTTGACAAAAAATGAAACTAAGTTACTCAAAAATGAGAAGTTAACAACACTCATCGACTTTTCCCAACGAGCGGGTCTGCCACCGCCAAATCAACTCCCAACAACCCGTTATTCAATTCCACGTAGCGCAAATTTCGTCGCTCTGTTTTCCCTTTGTTGTAAAGTTCAACCGATAAATTTTATGTTACCGTGTTCAGGAACCCTACCACTCACCTGCTTTTGTGTTCTTTCATACAATCTCTTCAATTGTTCTTTCCTTCTCTTCTCATGATCAGCATCAAATACATAGGGTTTAGCATCAGCTGCTGTGGCACCAGTTGCCTGCACAACAACAATAAGGCTATAACATGGTCCTTGAAGAGTATTTGAAGAAAATATGGTGAAAGCATTACCTTATTATAGGTTGTGAGAACATTATAATACCGTTCCTTGAGATCTTCAACAGACCTGTCTGAAAACCTTTCCCTGTCCCATCTGTCCTTCATTACAATAAATCTAAGATCAAATCTTCGAGCTAAGTCCATCAGATGGTCTGTCTCTGCTTTAGTCCAAGTTTCACTTTGTAGATGCCTTTGATATTCCTCATCAGAATATGCTGGCACTGATATTTGCTGCACAGATTGAAAGACATAAATGTTACTTGCTATACTCATTTGGCAATGCAATCAGGATCTACCCACAATAAATATAATTATTGTAGCTGAATGTAGCTTGAAGTATCTTCCAGAAGTTGAGATAATTTGTAACAAATTTTGAAGTCATTCAAAGACAAGCTGGTTGAAAATAAGATTACTAGGTACAAACCTTGTTGAATTTGGCAAATGGATACTCAGTACTATCATCAGCTAGCCTCCGCCAATGGTAAAACACAGCTCCATCAGTTCGAGCAGGATTTTTGAATGGCATCCACTTCCAGGGACGTACTTTCCTCATTCCAAGCTTGGCTTTCATTTGCTTGTAACCCTGACCTGAAAATAAAACAAACATTGACACAGTTTCTGCCTATGCCAAGCAAATTGAAATTTAAAACTTTGCTGGTAAATTAAACAACAAACCTGTGTCAGATGGGAATAGAGGAGGAGCTCCCTTGCTATCATTATAAAGCAAAGCAAATACTTCTCTAGGCATGCCCTCAGGTCGCTTAGACACTTTAGTTCGGGTAAGTTCAAACTGACGCTTCCTCATTTTGTCAGAGCCCATAATGGACTCCTTCGTCAATTCTGGAGTTGGAGGTCTTTCCAACCCCAGAATATCTTGAACGTCCCCCATCTCCTGAAAAAGATAACAGTATGACATGTTGCTGCTTATTTGGACTCTGAAATAGTGGTGCTCTTGTCAAGAAATTCATCGATCAAAGACTACGAGACGAGTATTAGAAGTGAGCCTTAACTTTCGATTTCGATCTTAAATTTACCTAAAGAAATAGCTTGAACTGAATTATACACGTTGAGGTTAGAAGTGCTTAAGAGGTGTTCTCCGGTAGACAGTGGCGATTAACACAATGAGGATATGACTAACTATTGTTTTTTAAGAGGTCTTACCTGATTTTATTGTAAAAACTTGTTAGTAAATTCTAAACTTCAGGTTTTCTTGTCATTTCATTTTGGTGCGTCGAAAACCAAAACAAACAACAACAGCATTAGTCAGATAAATCAGACGAGATTTCTTCAGGGCGGTGATGAATTCGCTCTTCACAGCGCGAAAATGGCAGACGCCGGTAGAAGTTTTAAAGCATTAACGCAACCGAAGAATTTGCAGTGTAAAAATTTGCATGATTACCTCAGAACATTGCCGTCATCAACCTTGGACAAATTGTATAATCACCCTACAACATGTTTGGCAGTGTACAGGTACTACTATGTGAAAGCGCTCATCGAATTTAGGTTATGTTGTCCGTCGATGCATCAATAAACAATACAAATATCCCCCCTTGTTTTCAGAGAGCTGCCGAAAATTGCTCGTCACTATGTAATAAGGATATTATTTGTGGAACAGCCAGTGCCACAGGCTGTTGTCGGATCGTGGGTTTCCAAGGAGAACGCTAAGTGTGTATCTTATCCTTACTGTTGACAATGCTGCTTCATCTGTTTTGAAATGTCCTTGCATGCTAACCCTATAACTCTGTATTACAGAGAGCATGAGCAGGCTGTAGCCATACTCACTGAATTACGAATATGGCAGGAAGAAACAATTCCCGGAGGACTACTGGGCTGGATTCTTAACCCAGTATTCAAGAAGAATAGTCGCCTAGTTTTAATAGGCGGGTGAGAAGTTTGCATTTTTCTAAAACATGTTCATTGTCCAGATAAGTTCTTATTGGTTCCGTCTGATACTAATTTCAGGGGAAAAGTGAATGCAATGCAGTCACAGCTAGATGCTGACAGCAAGCCAAGAGATATACCATTTTTAGATCAGTATGCAACTGAAAGATGGGAGTGTGTCCTTCACTATATGGTCAAGTCAAAGCAACAGGAAGGGATTTCAGCAGACGCTGTGAGGCTTCTCCTACATGCAGGTCTTATGGTTCGGTAAGTTCAAAGTCAAAGGATGCACTAACAAACATGGTCTGTCATTAAAACCACTTTATCTTGCAGTGATGAAGAGGATGGAAGTCCAGTCATAACACGAGAGGGATTCCAATTTCTTCTTCTGGACACACCTGCCCAAGTTTGGCATTTCATTCTACAATATCTTGACACTTGTCATGAACACAACTTGGATCTTGTTGAATGTGTCACTTTTTTGTTTCAACTGAGTTTTAGTACCCTTGGAAGAGTGAGTTTCCTGCAAAAACTTGTGCTCCAGCTGTTCTCCAGAGCTGAACACATTTTTTTTTTATTTATTTATTTTTTTTTTGCATTTTTCAGGATTATAGTACAGCTGGAATGAGTGAAGGGATGTTGAAGTTTTTGCAGCATCTCCGGGAATTCGGTTTAGTTTACCAAAGAAAGGTAAAAACAATCGAACCACATGGGTTTCTGTTTCTATCGACGCATACTTATAAAATCCGTACCTTTTTTTTTCCAGAGGAAAGGCGGGCGATTTTATCCCACGAGATTGGCTTTAAACATCGCGTCGGGACATACGAAATCCACTACCGATATCCATCGGGAAGGCTACATTATAGTCGAAACAAACTACAGAGTCTACGCCTATACTAACTCTAATTTGCAGGTGGCGTTAGTGGCACTCTTCTGTGAGATGTTGTATAGGTAAGAACATTTATTGTAACAACGGCGTTGCTCTTTATTCATGCATGTCACTAATCCTACTACACTAATTTTTAATAATTTCTACAAGGTTTCCCAATTTAGCGGTGGGCGTTTTGACGCGAGACTCTGTGCGACAAGCGTTGCGGAGTGGCATTACTGCAGAGCAGATAATAGGCTTCCTACACCTTCACTCGCATCCCAGAATGGTTGCGCAGGGGCCCCCTAATTTACCCCCCACGATTGTGGACCAGATCAAACTGTGGGAAAACGAGCGAAATCGGTTCACCTTTTCGGAAGGTGTCCTCTACAGCCAGTTCCTGTCAGTCGCGGACTTTCAAGTAAGTGTCAAACACCAATTTTTAATTGTTTTATGTGACCACCGGCTTTAACCCTTTCCTATTATCCCACTACCGCCCAGCGATGCCGTTCGGAAACAGAAAAAAATATTTTAGAGGATCTTTTTAGTGCAGTATTGTCACAGTTTAAAAACTATCACCCCTCTGGGAACCTGAAATAATAATTTAGGCATTTTCCAAAGCCTAAGATTGCGTATTAAAGTGGGAAAAATACTTCTAATTTTCTTTAACCTAAATTTCACTCAAATACTTACGGCTGTTATGGGTTAAGGTAGAGTGCCCCTGTAGACACATCACAAACACGGTAATACATCAATCAAATTTAAGTTACTGCGTGGAGTTGTTTATTTTTTACGCGGAAATATTCTAGTTTTCCTTTAGAAGGCTGTTCCGCCCTGTCGACTTGATAGAAATAGGTACAGATATGGAACCGATATCTAATATATTGTATTTTCTTAGGTGCTTCGAGATCACGCTCTGGAGCTGGGTGTTTTGATATGGCAGAACGAGCGTCAGCGAACCATGGTCGTCACAAAAGCAGGACACGACGATGTAAAACGATTCTGGAAACGATATGGTCGATAGCACATTTTCTACAGCAAACCTGTCTTTTTGGTTTTCTTTTGTTTCAAAGAAATGGTTTTCTAATATCTTCACCGCGATCAATTCCGTATAATTTAATCGGTATCGAGCCAAGTATATTGTTCCTTCTGTTCGTATTGTATGAAAAAAATGTGTGTTACACGCATTCTTTTTTAAAAATGAGGAGTAGATAATTTTGTACATCTTGTGTAAATAAACATTGTTAAAAAATATTTGCGTTTTTTTCACGAATGATTATCAAAGATCAATCCTGAAATAATGTCAGAGAGATCTTCGTACATTGATTTTACTTAATTTGGAGAATGGGTTCCTTCACAGTGATTGTGGGATTCAGCACCTAGATTTAGAGATTTACACTTCGATCGTATTATAATAGGGAATAATAGAAGTTTGTGAGATCACAACTCGTCATCTTCCGGCGTAAATCAGTGCACGAGGTCTCAGTCAACTCCTATAGTAGAAGTTGCTTCTTATCATGTAAAAAAAAAAGGAAATTTCGCAAAACTTTCTATGAAACGACGAGCATTAAGCAAAAGCTTTTCTTTAACATGGAAGGAAGTATATTGAGTTCAATGAAAACATTTAACAGCAATTTGAGCTGGCGCCAATTGTGACCATACTTATCAAGGCAATAATGTTAATAGTGAGATGTAAAGATCGAGGCAAAAGTTTTGGAATCCACTCGTCTCGTTAGGAAGGAGGTTGTGGAGGTTGTGCGAAATGAGGTCACCGCAATATGGTAATTTCTTTTTAATTGAGTTCACCAGAGTCCAATTGAATGACCCCCCGGGGGTACTCGTTTCCGGCCCGCCGCCGACGAAGGGCGCGGCGCGAACGCTTGCTGAGGAGGCGCGGAATTCAAACCGAGCGGCGAACCGTCAACCTCGCCCGCATTTGTTGGAGACGGGATCTCTTGATCAAACACCTTTTCTACGTCGTCGAAGGCTTTCAACGGACCGTAATGACTGGGGCGGTAATGCTGGGGTTCGTAGCCCTCGCCTGTCACGGGGTTCCCGTCTGTCCGAAAAGTTAGTATGAAAAATCTACAACTCAATCTACACAAAGTTATCCTTCTTACCTGGTCTGCGCGCGAAGGATTTCTTTTGCTTGGCGTGCGGATTAGCAGGCTGACCCACATCGCCCACTTGCGCCCACCCGGGGACACTTTGTGGCCGATTCTCTGCAAACACGTACAAGTTTACGACTTACGGTACCGTGGATATTTTAAAAACGATGTTTTCTACTTTTTTTTTAACCTACATCATGTAGGTACTAACGACATAAAGCCGCGTTAAGTTAGGTCAACCAAGATTGGTTAATTCAACAACCCAAAGTATTCGGAGAGAAATTTAGCTTAAGAGAAATCGGAACGATTTTTTCCATAAATGTACGCAATTTCAAGTTTCGAAAAGGCTTAAATTAATAAATTTTCAGGTTTCCAGAGGGGCGATAATTTTTAAATTGTGGCAATACTGAACTGAGAAGATCCTCTAAAATATTCTTGTCTGTTTCCGAACGGCATCGCTTGGCGGAGGTGGGTTAACTTGAAATTTATAGTAAACCGATTCTGATGAGTATTGATAAATGTAAGACAACTCATTCGTAAGAGACTTACGAAGTCCGTTGGGTGCATCGTAGCTGAACCTGAACTGGCTATCACTAATATGTTGCCGCTGAGGGATATTCTTGGCCAGGGCTTTTCTCGGCTGCGATGTCACCTCCTGCATGCTGAAACAAAAAACATTTTTTTAGTCTCGTACATCGGTGCGTTGGCAAAAGTACGAGTATAACTAATAATGGCGATATACGGCGAGTACACCTACACTTTGTACCGGCCGAGGCGCTTCTTTTTAATTATTATTAAGCACTCGCAAAGGCTCTCTTTTTAGAATTTTTAGGGCATTTCTTTAATTATCTTTTCTTTTTCATCCCCGTATGGTTTGACTATTCCAATCATAAAATTCAGGCACAGCTAGTTCGGACTTCGTGTGGGTGGGATCATGAGAACTAACCTTACGCAATACTTTGTGATCGCTGTTTCCAGTTTACGATTTACCATAGAAACTGATTTGTAGGTTATGTCAATCACTTTTTCTCATTGTTGGCTGACTTGTCCTCCTCCGCCGGCGGAGCTTTTTCGAAATCCCAGAAAAGACTGTAAAAAAATATGTAAACCTCCCAAAAACACAAAATCATTTTCGAAAGAAAACAAGAGACTCAAATGTTTACGAAAGAGTTTGTTGTTGGACTGCAGGGTTGCCAGTTATCGCGATATTGAAAATTTTAAACAGCCAGATACAAAATTGTGTCCAGAAACTTATTTGTAGATCTTGAGTAGTTCTGGAATAGTACCAGTGACCGCAGGCATGTGCCTTGAGCACGTGGGAACGGGATATTTACGTTCGAAATTTTCAAAACAGTAAAACCTGGCAACACTGCTAAAGTAGTACACCAAGGTGGTATATTCGCAGGCAGGTATTACTAAAAATATTGGCTTTGAGCGAATGTTGTCAGATTTCACTACTCTGTTCCTTTTCAACGCGATCAACTTTTCAACTGGTAGAGATGATGATCAATCCCATTTTCGAAATTCTCAGCTCTAGAGCGATCCAAAACATGCCGAATATGATCGGTTATCTTTAGCAGTTTATGAGTTAACCGAGGTCAAAGTTCGCGAAATCGCAAGATCGGGCAACATTGCTTTGAGCATCCCCGCATTCACAGTAATTTAAGGAAGACTTCTGTTCGCAGCCATGGCTCGGGTTCCAGCCGATCTCGTCCGACGCGGGATGAACCTTGGGGGCCCGCCGTCCAAGTACGAGACAACGCAAAATCGGATTTTTGATATGCGGCGAGGACTAAACCTGAGATTGCGTGATATGACCGAAGATGATTTGCGAAAGTAAGATATGCGAGCTTGTTTAATGTTTGTTCTGAATCCAATTATTCAAGACTGGGTCTTGGGCGATACTTTGCCACGAACGTTTCCTGACGATGACTCCAAGGTGCGGGAAGTTAGATTGGTAGGGTTTCAGGCATGTGACAAGGTTCGAATGGTTTACCCTTGACTTTCCCGAGTCGAAAAATAAAGCTTGATTGACCCCAAAATGCTGTTTAGTCCCAAAATCAGGTCGTGTGCATAAGCATATGAAAGCGGGGGTCTTAGCCAGGGCTTAATAAGGTCTGAATGCTTAAGCACAGGTAAGACCTGATTTTGAGACAAAACACCATTTTGGGGTCTCAATCAGGCTTTATTTTCCAACTCGGTTTTCCATGAATAAAATCGCAGGCTTCCCTCACATTCTGCAATCTTCATGTGGAGGCAAAACGCTAATACTCGTTTGAACGTTAACACTAAGGAATGCATATGGCGTGCGCTGCTTGCCAACAATGTAAACTTTAAGATTTATTCGCTTGAGCGAAAAATCGTAGGCGTATAAACAAAATATGTTTTTCCTCCCTATTTTGGAAAATTTTCCGAATACTGGGTCGCGTTGCGGCGGTGTATGGTGCATAGGCAACAGCGATGCTTGCATGCCAAGTGGGTTGCCTATGCAGGACATCGGTCAATGGAGATGTTTGGGCAGGGTGAGTATGAGCACGTTCGAGTCGATGATGATGCAGCTGTGGCGGGAAGGCCACATATGGACCGGAAGAATGCTTACGGAGTTCGTCGAACTGGACAAAGTCGCGCGCAAAATCTGCTTGGTGGTGGCTCCACAACTCCGGCGGGCGTCGCTCAAGAAGGACAAGAAGTTCCTGAGGCTTCTCGCGGACGAACTATGCGTCGCGGAAGACGCCATGAACGCGGGTAACGTTATCCTATGGATGGAGTCTTCCATCGTTGTGCGAAGAAATAACATCACTTGTGTGTCGTCCAGGGTTCAGCGCAGTTCAGTGTCAGCATGTGCTGCACCTCGCCGAAGAGGTGGCGTCGCGAGGGCTGAGTTGGTGGTGGCTAACGGAGCGGCTGTTGAAGGAGGCAGCAGCGGTGGTGGAGAGCTCCAATAACGAAGGCGAAATCGCAGCGAAGGTCGCACTCGCAAACGGCGTTTTTCTGCTGGACCAGCGTACGTATAAAGTACGTTTACGACGTTATCACAGAAGCTTAAGGATGTTCCAACGTCGTGAAAATAAGACAGAGACCTGAAATCCTAATCTAGATTTAGAATATCATTTTGCCAAATTGGAAGGACTTTGACTATGTAGTTTTCCAGTTCCAGGCTCCGACACTAAAGTTCTTCCGCATGGGAGCAAATTCTAGAGCAAGAGAGACAAAGGTTCAAAGTGCGACTTTTTGATATAGATGGGTTATTTTTCAGTGCACGAGTCCGCAGAAGCTGCGGAGTCGCTGGCAAAGGCAATCCGCCTTTCGCACAATCAGAATTGGTTGGCAAACACGCGCCTGATGATGGCCGTGAAAGCGCCCTCGCACCAAGCGTCGGTGTTCTCCCTGTCCAAGACCAGGATTCTGGAGGAGGTTGACGGCGACCCCACGAGGCCCCCGTTGGACAGCGGCACCGACGCCAACCCGGTGACCCTGTTCCGGTGCGCGAGCGCCGTGCTCTGCCGGGCTCTGCTCCAGGAGGCGCGTCGCGCCAGGATAGGGTGCCCGTTCGGGCTGCCCCCAGGTCCAAGACCCGCTGCGAGTGTCACTACGGCCCGCAACCCGTCCAAGATCGCCTTCAAAGGGAATCCCTTCCAGGATCAGGTCCCCGATGTCGAGATTCGGACAGCGAGGGTCCTCACGGAACGGAATACCCCAGGTATAAACGGCCCCATTACTTCAAAAATTAAAATAGAATAAAAATAAATTTTATATGAAAACGTCTAAGGACAATCATACGCGTCACAGCAGAGCTAAAAAAAATGAGACTTTTACAATAACTGGGAACCGTATCGGGCATTCAACCCTGTCAACAAAGTAACTGAAAATCCATACAATCCCATTCACTAAAAAAAATGTTCCAAAATTACCAGCACTTTGCACAATAATTATCGTTCATTTTCCTCAATTTGAGCGCGCCGTTAAAACAGGAAACTGCTACTTTTTTCGTTTTCGTATTTTGACCTTTTGCTCTCTTTAAATCTCACTGTCTGCTCCTGAGTTCAATCACTCACAGCTTTCGACAGATTGAGAAACAAAGTAAAATATGCGACGAATAAAGTGTTTTTTTCTTGTGAAAAGAGGTTATTTTTTTCACCGCACGCATGAGAGAAGCTTCTCTCATGCCGCACGTGAAGCGATCTAAATGTGGAGTTGATCACAAGTTTATAATTTTATGTAAGGGGTCATCCATAAAGTACGTCACGCAAATTTTGGCCATTTTCACCCCCCCTCCCCCCTATGTCACGGACTGTACCAGAG
>Ga0058701_10002638_pt1 | contig 13721 bp, 8 predicted proteins | sample AgamicOrMae_FD_97039 | JGI IMG/M metagenome (GOLD analysis project Ga0058701, IMG submission 97039) | Agave microbial communities from Guanajuato, Mexico - Or.Ma.e | ecosystem: Host-associated > Plants > Phyllosphere > Phylloplane/Leaf | place: Guanajuato, Mexico | collected 2012-06-04 | reverse complement strand
TACAAGCATTAAGCGTCCAGTTCAGATTTGCGTTTTCTAAACCGTCCAGTTCGCAAACTCGTTTTCTAAACCGTACAGTTGCGGCGCCCGCCGAAGTAGCCCACTTCTGTTGCTACAAAAAAAAATATTTTTCGACCAATTTGCCTTTTTAAGAGTGGATATTGTAGACAAAAGTATTGTCTCTAATATCCACCCTTCAAAGCGCAAATTGGTCGAAAAATATTTTTTTTGTAGCGACAGAAGTGGGCTACTTCGGCGGGCGCCGCAACTGTACGGTTTAGAAAACGAGTTTGCGAACTGGACGGTTTAGAAAACGCAAATCTGAACTGAACGCTTAATGCTTGTAGCCCCCGAAATGATATTGATTTTGTTTATACTTCCTCTTTTTAAATCAAAGCGGTCTTTATGAGGTTTATTCTAATTGAGATGAAAAGTCATTTCGGCTTCAAACATGCGAGTAACTCACTGTATATTTAAATGTAATACAATTATTTATGCTCATTGTTTGGACGGTTTACGTACGACAGGAAAGTTTTGAATTCATGAAGAGTTTGGAGTTGTTTTCCCTCTTAACCTTTTTAGATTTTGGTAAACTTTTTTTTACGATAAAATCTTGTTTCGAAAGAACGGCCTTTTCAATCTAGTCCATTTCAAAAGGATTCTATCATTTCTTTGCCAAGAGATCAGAAGTTTCTTTTTTTAACGTAACCGCTTTCTGCAATCAATCACCGTACTAATCTGCCATAATCAATATCCGAATGAAGTAGAAGATAGATCTAATCCACTTTGTTTTTAGAGAGATACGGGTTTGTTTCCAAGCTCTTATATCTGTAATAATCAACACTGAAACCTTTTTCTATCCATCATGAAGGTAGGATTGACATCACAACCGAGAAAATGCTTGTCTTAGTTCTTCTTCTGTAACCAAGTCTGCCTCCGATCTTCTCTATCCCCGTCACTTAAATTGATGATTTTGTTCTAGTGAAGTTTGGTCTAATCCCAAAGGATATTCGCCCGGCGTGAAGTACCGTAAAAGTAATCCATCGTAAATAGCCAATCTTTTCTCCCTCAGAAAATAAACGAAATGTACTCCGTATTTTAGAAGGTCGTTATTATGATTCTCGCGAATGTGGTTCTCACCCATGCAAATGCCATTAAACAAAGAAGTAAAGAGATGTCATGAAGATGCTTTAAAGCGATGATTACGTATTATTATCATCGTTTAAATCCCAACCGTACTCAAGGTCATCGCGGAGGTCTTACGTGCCAAGATGCAGCAGAAATCCTCAGCAAACACATGCACCGCTCTTTTAAGTGTCAGTTAGGAATTTTAAAATCTATTATAATAATCGGTGAAACGAAATTTAAGCCACTTGGAAACTTTTCTACTTGCGGAAATATTTGAATCGCTTGTTCCGATGGCAGTTCTCTGTAAATTTAGGTTGGAATTTTTATATCTTATTCCAATATTCCTTACTGAAACGAGTGGAGCATCAAGAAATGTATATCTTAATGTAGCGATTTCCTTACCTGAGTCAAGCCTGAGTGCTTGTAAAGCACGGTACAAGACCCGTTACTCAATCAGTTACACTATCTCTGTCGTGATAAGCTTTATGAAGTAAGGAAAGATGACATCCGTGTAGAAAAAAAATGGGGTACGAAATGTAATCATTGATATAGGCACATTAGTTAATGATTCCATTGAGAAGAAGCGGTGAACCAACATTTAATGTTATTCTGAAAAGCGTACAGAGGGCTGTTGTAAGTTGCAAACCTGAAAAAATTAACATCGCTGTGAAAAGCCTACCTATTAAGTAACATCAGGCTGGTTATGTTTATTCAAGGTTGTGACACAGCATTATTCTCCACTTGTTATGGAAAATAAGAGATTATCTTGCGATGTTTGACTGAAAAGTATTGAGAATATTTTGGAAGTGATGTTGCATTGAATGCTACCAAAGACTTGCAAAGACCTTTCATCGTGGTGCCGATTGGTACTTAAAGCGTACGAGCAATGATCTCACGATCAGTGCAATGAGACCGTAACATACTTGTTTCTGCAGAGGTAGCCTCTAGATGTCCAAACAGGGGCAATGTGAGTATTGTGAGAAGAGAGATGTTTCCATTTTCGATGCTTGTAATGATTCTTTGATAAGGGGAGAAAAAATCGAGAGAGACAGAGCCTCGGACAATAGAGTACAAATGAACGAGAGGAGGGCCGTGTAAGGCAAAACCACAAGAAAGGAGAAATGGGAATAAAACGAAAAAAGGAGATCGGCAAACAGAGCGTAACGTGTACCTCCAAAATCGATGGGGATCAGGTGAAAGTATTGCAGGAAAACACAAAATTCTATATTTGCTGGCGTAGACCGTCGATGAAATATTGTCATCGGACAGAAAAGACTCGATTTTAATTTTCATTTGCTCGGTCTTAAACACATGTTCTCTCGCTGTCAGCCATGGTTCGAATTTTTATTTTCAGCGAGGGTTTACAAAGCAGGACGCTTTTACTCCGTCTCCACGTATCGCAGACAAACCGATTGGGACTTCATCGAAACATCGAAATAACTCAGATTGATTTCTAGAAATGGTTTAATATAGCCTACTCTACAGACCAATAATTAATTTCATTATAAGTTTCGAATTGTGTAAGCTCTTGCCGGAGCTGTGAAAGCATCGTGACTCTTTCACCGTTAGTTTTCAGCTTACCCTTTCTCGAAAGCAAATAAGTTAAACTCGATTCGAATCTCGTCACTTCCTTTGACAACCATTTCTCATTCAAGTTAGTTTCATAATTGCGAGATTGCAGTGAACTGAAAGACGCCTGTTTCAGAGTTGTAGCTTGTTTTCCTTTTGACCAATCACAAGGCGAGACCGCATCGACAAACAACCGAGTTTGCAAGTTGAGGTCATACAGCCTCATTTAGAATGAGTCTCGATGGGACAAACGCCTCGAAGCGGTGCATCTAATAATCCTTAAGCGCTCGCATCATCATATGGTTATTGCACGCACGGGAAGCAAAATAAACGGAGGTATCCCCACTGCTAACGATAGTTCTGAGAAAAAAGACTAAAAGAACTTTCGGTTGTTTTTATGGGGTCCTCCGGAATGATAAGTAATCGGACACAAGTTATCCTTACGCCAGTCAAGAAATGCTGCGTAATATGACTTTTTTTATGCAGAATATTAATTGGCACAATCAGAAAAGAAAAGGAAAAGAAAAAAAAAGATTTTTTCCTGGTCTGAGTAGTCTGTGAATTAGGAAAGTACTATCTTCCATACCTTGTGTTCCATTTTACGTCGCCAAGCCTGCTCAGAGCAGGACTGACCTCCGGATCGAACTGTTCATACTGTTTCCGCGCGAATATCCGCGCTTTGTCTACGGATATCCTTACATTACCGCACGGATATATCAGTTGGGCACTGATAATTGGACAAGGATATCCGTTCCAGCGCGGATACCCACATAGGCACTGATAATTAGAAACAAATATTCACGATTTCACAGGTATCTGGAAGAATATCCGCCCGTATGTTTAACGAGCAGTTTGACCTGGGGAGGGTACTTAGTCAGTCTAAAATAAAGCTTTAAACTTTCCTTGACTGATTCCTTTCACCTCTCAGCGTCAGTAACTTACTTCAGAGAAGTACGACACAAGGCTTCAAATGTAACTTACTGTTAGTTAATGACCAAACTTGACGTGCCACTCGGGGAGTGGTTGTGAAGCAAGGTTACTGTTTAAAACCATGCATAACCTGAGGTACGATAAATTAATCTATGTTTGGCTACCTTCACTGTTGTATGTTGTAATTCTTGTCGTCTAAAGAAATGTCAAGCAAAGATTGCAGACAGAGGTGGAAAACCATAAAAATGGAGCTACGCCACGTTGCGTTTTCTGGTTCAGCAGACACAGATCTTTAAAGCTGATATTTGGTTCGTGTTGAGTTTTACATTATTATGATCATTGCATACCGGTAACAAAGATTAACAACATTTGATCACCAAAGACAGTTCAGAGAACGTGACTTGTAGCCTCCTTCGCAGCAACTCCGCTTGGCTATCGCTAAGCCTGACGCCGCTTACTTTGCCATCGTTTGGTAGGGTTAATCATGGTTTGGTAGGTTAACTTGCGTGTCTTGTGTCTTGCTCTCAGCTGCCTCTCCACTGGGCTAGGCAGTTAAAGACAGAACGCAAGAAGTTGGTATTACCACCTGTCTAAACTGTCAGTATTCTGTAGAAACCGCCTTGGTTTTCAAGGTACCCTTTACTTTTGCATACCATCCGCAGCGTCGTGGAAAACGTTTCCATTCAAAAGCTTCGATTCAAGTTACATCTTTACAAACTTTTCCTGAACTATTTTCACATCATGGAAAGTATATTTCTGATCAACGCCAACTCTTCTCATCTCCTCCACCGCACGCATCGCAGAACAAAAGTTATTTTGCAGGATAATCATAAGTCAGGGCACGTAGTCCGATTGATCAGCAACTCTCAATGAACTGCAGACGCTACTGTCACAGGCCTACATTTTGTGTCTTTCTCGGTGGCTACAAATAAAAAATATTTGATAAATGACTAGCCCACTAGGCTGAAATAAATATACTCAACTTTAATTAAGTATTGTCATAGTCCTAAGCATTCGAATGAATTGATAAACTAGTTCTCTTTGATTGGTTGTACATCAAATCTTGTGACTAGATTATGTATCAGCGGAGATTACCGAAACTTAGTAGCAGCTGACAATACCAGATATGTCTGAGGTTTATTTGGGCGGCTTTTTAAATTTTACCACGTTTATATGCATATTTACATTATTTATATCTGCTTTTAAAATGCTATCTAACAAACATTAAAAACAGTCAAAAGCATAGGTCACAAATGCATTAAGAAAAAATTGTGTCAGCCTCCAGGTAGGTATGTTTATTCCTGCAACCACCACACATGATCAGGTGACGCCATTTCTTTTAAGTGTTCTTCGTTCCTCAACAGTCCATCATTGTCTACCTCCCTAATGTGTTCAGCTTTTTCTTGGGACTAATAGTGCGATAGCTAAGTGGAGCTCGGAACACCTGTATTCAATCGTCAACAAGACAACCGATAGCGAAGCAAGCATAGGGTACTTAAAGTAACCTCTGCGTCGTTGTATATTATTAAAAGTCACGATAAAGTAACAGGCTGGGGCTGGGAAATGGGTAGTCAAGCAAACGTTAAAAACAAAAGTGGACAAAAATATATTTTCCCAAAATCAACTTTAGGCGTTGCGCGATGCACTCCGCATGATCCGCTGTAATACAATTTTCTACCACATTGTTAAAATTAACGACATCTAACTAAGGACGTTATGAGGTTTGTGTTCGCATCACTGACGCACTCCGCTTGACTTGATGACGAGGTAAACCACGAAAGGTAGAAAATGGAATATCCAAATTATGTATCCTTCAAGTATAAAGACTTTTCTGGGTGGAGGATAAAATTACATTTATACGAGTTAAGATTGAGCTTCTTTGATCAAATGATATCCTTTGAGTCCTGAAACACGGTCCTTTCTTTTGTAGAGATATTACGAGAAATTTACTAGAGATCTGATTACGAGTTGTTATCAGATTTACCGATAATAATTCTTTTTGCGCAGTTTTTTTATTATTATTATTTCAATCGTCCGTTAGTTTTTTCTTCTTATTATTATTATTAGCGTTTGCATAAAATCCGTTTTGCCGAGGTGACTGTCCTGAATTGATGATTGTGTGTTTCAGGTAAGCCAACCAAATGAACGCTGACAACGTTCGGTAAGTCATAAAAAAAAAGTTCCCTGAATGATACAGGAGCTAAGTGAGACACACGACGAATATTATTTCCTGGACTTCATACAATTCAATAAGCATTATGTTGACGAAACAAAGTGAAAAGTATTATTATTGAACGCTCATATTTTGGAATGGAGATAAGAAACAACGAAAAATCTCTCCTTGGCTCAAGAATTAAATTTATAATGGGCAGAAATTGTAAATACCTAAGAAACATTCTGGACAGCAATTTGAGTTTTGAAATTCATGCTGACAACATAAACGGCATGACGGTCGAAAAAAAATCATTTGTAAGACAAACCATGAAATGTTATTTCAAAGTTAGAAGGAAGTTGCCATTCAAAACCAACATTGTTGGTGCGTTTGAATAAGTATTGTTCTAAACTTTTGATCGTAGCCAATAGAAAACAGAAATAAAAACAGAAAGTTCGACAGACGGATGAGAGCTAAGTTGAACAAAAGGGAAAAAAAATAAAATATCAATAGAAAGGGGAAGGATTTTGGTCATTTCCCGGTGGCAATTGAGGTTAGGCAGGATTTTGACGTGTATTTTCCGGTTTTATCGGAAATCTCTTACCCAAATGCGTTGAAAATTTTTAAGAATAACTTTGAATTCGCATCCCTATTCATCATGGTGTTCTTAAACATTTTATTAAGGTACATTTTGCAAATAAGTAGGCGATCCAAACTTGTATTTTATAGGAGAAGTGCACTTTTGAAAAAACTTATTCCCGCTAAAAAAAAAAAAAATCTGCTTGGTCTGTGGGCATGCTTATGAAAAAGGATGAGATATACTTGAGTGCACAAAAATATGAAATAGTTATAGACGAATTTCAGCTATGATTCAATTGAATAGATGCTTCATGTAAAAATATCCAAAAGCATATTATCATGAAGTATTACATGCAGGAAGATACATTCTAATACAAGACTGAAACAGTGGCTGTTTTGTTAAAATTGTAAATGAAATTAGCCATACGCTCTTTGCTAGTTCAAAACTAAATGCATAAATCTTCTCCGCCTGATCGAAAGGATTTCTTTTATACAAGACCCACTTGGCATGTAGCTTAGGGTGAAATTGCACATAATGTCAGAACGTAAATTGGAAGCATAGATCTATTTTGAGGGCGAATCTTCGTGCCGAGGCAGATTTGTTTTTGAAAGCTGGGGCTGAGGTGGCTATCCAGGAACGTCGACTCGCTCTGCTGGGAAAAGAGAAATTACTTAAGGAGTTGTTGCAGTGATAGACGTGAATTGGGTTACGTACGAAAATCGATTTGGTACAGGCGACTGGCCAAAGACTGTATTAGTTCCGTGAATTCGAGTTCCAGCTGTTACATTTGGGGCAGGCATGCCTGCACACTACAATCTTCTTGGTTACTGCGTCTATTTTACTATACGCACTCTGTGTCTTGAATGTTTGGCTCTCTTCGTCTTGTGTTCCACCTTTCGTCAACAGCTCTCCTGTCGCTCACTGCTCGGTGGAAAATCCAGGCACCGAGAAGTAGGCGGCATCTAACGTTGATTGGTTACGGCGAGGTAGGCTAAATGAGGTGCCCTGTGCCTCGATCCATTGCTCTTCTTGTCATAACGATTAATTAGGTGTTGATTGTATCTTCCTCAAAAATTAAATATTATTGCATTTTATTATATCTCCTCAGAAACACTATTTTTCAAGACTTTTAATTATGTTGGCTAAAGAAACACTGTTTCATAACAGGCATAAGAAATGCTTCGGTGCGGCATTCACAGATTTGTTCGTATGCATGTTTATTTGCGGAGGGGGGCAGACCCAAAGTCACACTCCACCGCATCGTCGCGGTGGGACAAAAATTTCGTTGCGCCAGCGGAGGCGATGAGACATATAAGGACAAGCTATATGTACCGTTATCAGACTTTGTAAAACATGAAAAACTGTACTTACACTGGAAGATAAGTTTCCTTTAGAATTCGGTTATGTGTCGGAGAAGTAATAACATCCTGTTAGTGTGCTGTTATGCTTGTGGTAGGCGCACGATCTGTGGCGTGAGTCATACTTCAGTAAATTTTTGTTATGGAAAAAAAAACATGGTGCTACCAAACTGTTGCTCAAAAATTATCTGTTTTTTTTCTGAAAAGGAGTACCACAATTTGTATCTCATTAATTTGGTTTGCATACCTACAGCCAACAATTTTATTTTGCGTCCACCTTGATGAATGACACAATCGAACCTCCTTGACGTGTATAACCAATGAAAAGCGACAGGGAGCGACGAGGCCTTCCCAAATTCATTACGGAAAAAAATCGGGCATAGTTAACTAACAGTAATGTGTCGCTCAGTTGATTTTTTTTTTCAATGTTTTCTGGCACATGGAAGAATGAACCACACTTGTATGGGATTGCTAAGGAGTCCCTTATTTTTGGTCGGTGCAGGCTATTAATGTCATCACAGGGAGTTGAGACTTCAATCAAAAGGCCTGCCTAATTAAAAGTACCCTGCAATGATATTAAAAAGTTGTTTGAAGGTAGTAGACAAAGTTGTAACAAGAAAGAGCTGGTTTGTGCCTGAGGAATTAACATTTTCTAAGACCAAGCGGTGACGTCTGTGGTCCTATTTATTAAATCACACTTCCTCGAGTTACTCAAAATGGTGATGACTGACAAGATTTGCCGCCAGCTTGTCGTCATCAGGGGGGTAACCCACGTTGATTTTGTGTATTGAACGTTACGATCCGACCAATTTCTTTGGAGCGACGACAGAAGGCATACATACGGCGACATGTGAACTCCTACCAAACCATCTTAACCTTCGCAAGAGGCGGACTTTAAAAAAAAAAGGTGGCGCTGTTTTGTCAGCAAATTCATCAAACGGGTTTCTTTGTAATATTTGCAGCCATTTCGTTTTGCATGTTACATGAAACAGATCTTTTTAACTCGGAGAAAAGAGGGTCGGAAGAGCAGGTTACCGGGCATGTTAATTATTTCGAGAACATTCTTTCAGTTTAAAACTCACCATGTATTACATCAAGTCAATGCGATACACATATCTTTGAGCTTAACGGAGCAATATTTACAAACATTGAAGACCAATACTCCCATAGAAATGATTTCTGATGCCACGATAATTCCTCTTGATATAGTGACAAAACCTTTCTTTTCTTGCGACAAGATTTTTTTTAACAAGAACATTCTTTCTACTGCAAGAAAAGAATCTTTAGGCAAGAAAAAAATCTTGGGGCAAGAAAAAAACTTTTTTGTCACTTCATCAAGAGGAATTTTCTTGGCATCAAAAAAGAATTAGTGTAGTTCTTAAATAAAGCATAATAATTGGACATGCCCGCCCGATTTCTTGTTGTGACTACTTCTCGAGATATCTTCGGCCGTTTCGGAGAATGGGTCCAAAAGCGTGGAAATTCTTCACGAATATAGCCTCTTATTTTTACCTACTTTCCAATTTATCAACATAAAATTGCGACTTAAATCGGATAGTCCATATATACACATATACCTCATATATACTCTATTTTAAGAAATGGCTTAAGTATAAGCATAAAATTGAAATAAAAGAAGGGTTGGTTCGTACCCAATCAAGTATTTCAATGGACCAAATAGGGCAGTTCATGTAGTTGCCAATACGAGTCATTCTCATATCTCCCTAAACAACTAAAAATGGCGACGATTAACATTTGCTGCCACCTGGTCGTCCGTCATCAGTAAACGATTTCTCGTCGATTTAATAAAGTGAACGATGCGTTTCTACCAGTATCATCGGAGCGACGACAGGATCCAGTACATTCATATACAAACATTGATACAAACGGACTCAAGCATAATTTATAGCCCTTCTCCGAAAGGAGGTGGGCCTAAAAACGTGACAACATGTTTTTATAAGTTTTACGGTACTTTATTATTGTTGTTTTCTTTTTCCAGCCATGGCCCTGGCCTTAAATCGATACTTGTCCTTAAAAGATGTTCGCCTTTATTAAGGAAGTCATTTAGTTGAAGCGAGAGTGACATGGTAATCTGACCTCAACCACGGAAGTGTCGCGACATTACTCCGCTTTTCAATGGGGCCATAGAACGTCAAATTAGCGCTGCTACCATAAATGGATCAGTGTGCCTAAGGCGTGAGGCAAGCGTTGTCACAGGCGAGCCCCGCCCTTCATTGAATTACCCTTGAAATTGCTCTCTGTCTGCTCGCGAATTTCAGAAGAAAGCCGGATCTCGAGGGGTTTTAGCGATCGATGGAAACTCCCGTAGCCTCAACGTAAGATCGACGTTATCACAATCAGAAACACGATCTTAACTCGAATTAGTCTTGCCATACGAATTACACAGCTTAAATGTCAGCTATCTTGACCGAATGAATGAAACACTGGAAGTTGGCCTGCATTCAACATTGAAACTTAGTTGTTAGTATATCGTAAGGTATAGGCCTATATGCTATCACCAAGCCGAGCTCGACGACAGCAGCGAGGTGTAGGTGAAAAAATAGAGGCCAATAGGGAGATATCAATAATATAAGTCTATGTAAATGGATCGCAGACAGAATTGATTTTCAAAAGATTTCTCTCTTCTAATGAAATATTGTGGTCGGAAGATTAAAAAATCCGTGATAAAGGATGCATCTTTGTGTACTTGTAAGTACATACAGAAGTTCTGTACAGTTCTCATTAAAAATCTTTAATTTTTTTGAAATTAAATGTAATTATAGTTAATTACAGGCTACTTACCACGTTTACGAAATGTTTATGTAACTTCATCTGAACTAATGTATCGTACATATCTAATTATATATGTATGTAGTGAGTATAAATAACTTTCTATTCATAGTGATGAAAGTTTCAATATGCAAAAACAAAATGAATAACTATTGTCCAAAAACGAAATGCAGGGTAGTATGAAAATGTCCGAGGAGGAGAGGAGGGAAGAGATTTGCATATGGTTTGACGCGGGCCGTATCATGTTTTGGTCAAGCTTTAAGCGTGTTGATGTTTGCGAAACTGGCAGGGCAGGCCATGTCACATTGTACAATCTGCACAAAAGATTTTATCATCCTTTCGGGAATTTTACTTTACCGCAAAACAGCTTACCCGATTGTGTGTTGATCTCAAAGTATTCTTGCAATAATAGACGCCATTTTTGGACATTCTCCCTGAAAGTTGAACTGAAAGCGCAAAAATATTCCTCATAATTTAAATATCTCCGATTAGTGAGGCTACAAGTGGTTCACGTCGAGCGAGGAGGCGACCTTAGCCACGGATATCGGAATTTCTCCGAGGAAAAAAAATCCGTGGCAAGAAGAAAACCTTTAACCAAACCCACCAAATGTCAATCCAGTGGAACTAATACTACGTAAAATATTTTGTAATAGGATTTTTTCGATGAAGACGGCCTTTTGGTTGGGCTAGTTCCAGCGAGTGGGGTGTAATAGCCAGAAATTCAGGTTTATATTACAAAAATCCATGGTTACCAATATGCATTAAGACGAGCATAAAAAATATTTGGTCTCAAATCTAAGTTTCCGGTATAATCAGTTTGAAAAGCACCAGGGAATGCATGCGGTAATATAGGAAAATGAATACCTGACACCAATGTTTTAGACTTATTCGGCTTTTCAACGTGTTGTCTGAATGGATTCCCAAAAACAAAAACTACTAGCAACCTTTATGTTATGACATGGTAACGAAAACATGTATTTTAATTTATAACAGAAAAGCAATCAGGTACTACCTGAAACATAAGAACGGAAATCTGTAAGTAGAAGTCTCACTTACTTAAACAACGTTGGTACCATTGTTATTACGTTAAAACTTTCTATAACCAAAAAATTATCTATAAACAAAAAAATTTACAGGATCGTCATTTTAAAAACAAGGTCAAGTGTGTATTTGCACGTGAACTCCCATTGAAAATATACTGGGCCTTCTTGGCGTGCATTAACCTCCATTTAAATGAGTGCTTGTACAGGGCACTTAGAGGGAACTGGCCTCTTAAAAAAGAAGAAAAAAGGAAGAAATATCTTTCTGCGAAATGCACCGAAAGTTTTCGTTTTTCAGGAGGCTGTTTGCTCTGCATGAAATGCTATAAAATATTTAAAAACAAAATAATTAGGATTTAGAAACCCTCATTGATAATAACAGACACGTACACACATCATAAAGTGTGTGTGTACCTCTTCCAAACTACAATTTGTAACGGCAAGTGAAGTGTATGCTAGCCTAAGCTTAAGTAGGCTGGGTTAATGTAGGTTACGTCCAAGCAGGCTGAATCAGTCTTGGTTGCAATTTTGTCGCATTTGTCCCATTTGAGAGAACGTGCAGTAACTGGTCCATCGGAGCACATAAGTTCTGCGCCTTGACAATCTCTAAGCCACTCGGAAAAGAATTCAAAAATTCGTTTGGAGAGAAAGACGTGGAGCATAGGCACGCTATTTTTAGCATTTTACTCTCCCTTCTCTTCTTGGTACTCCCCAATCCCTGCCCATCATCTTATTCCCTTTCTCCTCCACGCATATACGGACTTATTTCGCCATCCTTGTTTACTGAGAAAACACGTCGGTATTTGAAAAGGAACGCTCCGTGTTTTACTGTCAACAGTCTTGAGGCATAAATGTCTGAATAAACAAGGTGCCCGTGTCTCGAGTCTTGCAAACACTTGTTCATATCGTGTTCGCGTAACGAACTTGAATGAGCTACCAGGATTAGTTATCATAAAGGAGCCGAGATCTCAGATATACTCGGTTTAAAATCGGTGAAAACTTTGAGGCTCATAACGCAGGACGCCTTTATGTTCACGGCGTTTCTCCTCTCTCATGAAAATCACCTCTTTCTTGAAAAACATTCTCGAAAAAATGCTGACTTTGACGATTTTTGCAAAGGGAAAGATTAAAAACACGGTGCTCGAAAAGTTACAGCAGTGTTGGCCGATTCAGGAAAATCGGTAAATACCGTGTAACAACTGTGGTTATCTTTGAATCCGATAGGGGTAACGTTGCATATAGTATTAATAATCTTATAAAATGATTAAGACGGGCATCACGGGGGCTATAATATTTGCCTCGTCAGCTCTGACGGTTTTGAGGATAGCCTCGACGCAGTTCATGTCAGAGATTTCACAATCCAGCAACGTGCAGGATCGGCCAGAAGTTATCCTTTACACACTTGCCCAACGAATCGTCGCTTTCTGGAAAAAGTTCCTGCAAAAAAAAATTACAAAGCAAATCATGAGCAAATAATGCAACCGAAGCAGCCGTGAAACTCGCAAGGTGCGGCTACCTTACAAAACGAAAATAAGTTGCACAGGCTTCACACCTGAGCACATGCGGACTCCCGCACCGCGCAAGAGAAGGGGGTACATCTATAAATTGGAACCATTTGCGAAGGCTCTAGAGCTAGTGGATCCTTTGTGGTCGACGCAGCTTCTTCATAATTTACGGCCGACCCCGTGCAATAAACCCATTTGGGAAAGCGGAATACGAGCTATCTTTACATTTGGCAGAACATGATGAGTCTTTTGGCTCGGAATGGGACCATTAGATGAAGTCTCACATTTTGGGTCAAATATCATGCTGCTCCTGTAGAAGTCTCATCGATTGATGCCATAGATACGCTCTTCATAACAACGAAGACAAGACGCAAAGAAGCGAGGTTCGCTTACCTCGCACATGAAACTCGTTCTTTTTCCGAAAGTAGCATTTTTCCTCTAACGCATTTTCTCGATAGACGCTCCAATTTGGGACAGTAATCACTTCTCAGTCTATTGCACTATCAGCCACCGTGGTTCGCCAGGAATTTTTCTAAGTCCAACCGCGGAATAATAATAACGTTTCCGTCGAACCCATTTTTTTTTCCTTTTTTTTACGCACATCGGAGATTACAGTACCGAATGTTTCACTGGATGTTTTGATATTACATCGACCCTTACTGGGGCTCT
>Ga0058701_10002637_pt1 | contig 13723 bp, 7 predicted proteins | sample AgamicOrMae_FD_97039 | JGI IMG/M metagenome (GOLD analysis project Ga0058701, IMG submission 97039) | Agave microbial communities from Guanajuato, Mexico - Or.Ma.e | ecosystem: Host-associated > Plants > Phyllosphere > Phylloplane/Leaf | place: Guanajuato, Mexico | collected 2012-06-04 | reverse complement strand
ACTTGCGCTATATAGCGGTGATGCATGCCAGCTCTCGGTAGACAAAACGGATCGTTTTAAAACGGATTCAGGGAAAGTGCAAAACTCGTCACGGCCCGTTAAAAAAAGTGAATTCTAACAAGAGTGAAAAATATCGGCTTTGCGAAAAGCTTCAACGCTTGCCAACTGGCATTCGCTCATTTAAATCGTTGCCTCGTAAAACTGCTCACTTGCATTACGCTGCTTTGTCTAACTGATTGGCTCCGATTTAGTGACGGGTAACTAGATCAGCGTTGCGGCATTTGAACCAACTTAAAGGAACATTATAAGACATATAGGTTTTGTTTGACACTCAGTTTTTTTAGATTATATTTCATAGGACATTTTCTGTTGAATCTTTTTATGGAGCAATTTTTTGTGTCGGAAATTTCAGGGTTGCCTCAAGTCCTGGAAATCAGGGAATTACTAGAATGGCGGGGAATATAAAAGTTGTTAGGGAAATTGGAAAAATTTGATAAGAACAAAAATGTCACGGAAAAACGGAGCGTTGCGGAAAGAAAATATAAACAGAATGGGTGTAAATACAACGCAGCGCTTTTAACTCCTAAGTTTTTATTTTACAAGCAGGGTGGCGGGTGAATAGAAAATGGCTTAGGTAACTTCAACCCCACACAAAGGTTTTACTAACCTTCAAACTGGGTTTATTTTACAAAAATTTGTAATACCCCTGAAGAGGTTTGAATTACGCAGTTATGAGGAAATGTTACACCTCAGGGGGTTTAAGTTACAACTTGGGCTAAAACCACTGCATCGTAATTAAACCCGTTCTGTTTACTGTGTATAATCCTCTCTTCTTTAAAATCGGAAAAGTCAATAATTGACCCGTTGAAAATGACATTAAATTTCGACAATTTCAGGGAAAAAGAAATCCGGAAGTCGAAGTTTTGTGGCACTCCTGGACCTTCTGTCTGGGGCATTTTTCATGACGGATATTTTCAGTGTCGGATATTATCAGTGTCGGACTAATCCGTTCGTTTGCCATTACGACACCGGAGACAATGACAGCACTAACAAGCGTTATTAAAATGGGGTCATGACTTACGACCTTTGACATCTCTTCGCAGTTTACAAGGCAGGTGTCAGGCGCGTCAATCCTTCCCGAAGTTGACGGGGGGCATTCGATAGCGCCAAACCCGCAAGCGCCAGTCCGTAACCGCCAAACGAGAAAAGTCGCAAACACTAAAGTTCGTATAGGTTAGGTCAAGTTAGGTTAAGTTAGGTTAGGCTAGGTTAAGTTAGGTTAGGTAAGGTTAGTATTGCGGTTAAGACCTTTGGCGTTTGCGACTTTTCTCGTTTGGTGGTTACGGATTGGCGCTTGCGGCGTTGGCGCTTTCGGCGTTGGCGCTTGTGGTTTTTTGGCGCTTATGACAGCTACCCAAGTTGACAAGGCTTGTGCATCCTGGAACCAATAGAATTCCCTATAATGGATTCCAAAGTTATACGAGGAATAGGGCACTTATTCTCAAATTAGCAGCTGCAGAGGTTACAGTACCTCGATCATGAGCGGTCGTCGGGTGAATAATGCGATAGTGTCAAGGAGATTGAGCGTGAACGATAAACGATACTCCATATCTGGGAGCGAACCAATAAATCACCCGTTTGGAGGTCGTCTGCGAAGAAAGTGGCTCATCACCAAAGCCTGTTTTTTTCCGTAATCCAATTCATCGGAAGCAAGATGAGCCCTTAAAAATCCTCCAGGCAAACAAGTCTGATAACACGCGTACCAATTCATGAAACGCCTCCACCGAAAATGGTTTTGTTACGGCAACTGAATTAGGGACAACAAATAAAATTTTTGTTGCTGCAACCAAAAATTTTGCCGCAGCAACTAAACGTTTTGTTGATCGAACCAAATATTTTGTTGTTGTAACAAAATATTTTTGTAATCCCTGTTTTAACAAATGATTTTGTTAGTGTAACAAAACTTTTTATCTGAAAAATTATCGTCTCAAAGAAAATATGTCTGTTCGCTACCCTTTCTCAGCTGATTGTTATTAGAGCAATTAGCCCCGCGTACTTTGCTCTTGATGATTTTCCTTGCTGAGCTGTTTTTGGGCTTGAAAACTATCGAGACCCATTAGGAAAACTTCTCACCAACTTCCTATAAATGGCTACTTTTTTTCTCTCCTGTAGAATTAAACAAACTTCAATTTAAATTTGTGAGAGTAGCGAAAATTCACTGAATTTCAGTCAATATAGCACTTAAATAATTTTTACTTCACTTAAAGAATAAAGAATTTTTTCAGTGGTGCTAATATTGCCTGATATTCTGTTAATTTTCACTGAATCTCCATGCTAAACTGATTTTGGGCTGGAAGACCAACGAGACCCATTCGAAGGAAAACTTCTTACCAACATCCTGCAAAAGGCTACTTTTTGCATTTTTCCCCTTCAGAAATAAAGATACTCTAAATTTTAATTAGTGAAAGAAGCGAAAATTTACTGAACTTAAGCCGCTTTAGCACCACTAAAAATTAACCGGTGCTACGGTGCTACATTGGCTTAAATTCGGTTATTTTTCACTGAATCTCAGAGAGACTCTCACTGATTCAAATTTAGAGTGAACTTATTTTTTGATCAGTATTTCTTACTCTGAAATTTCCGAAAGAGAGAATCATAACTAGTGATTCTACATTTTCACAAAAAGAAAAAAAGAAAAAAAAAAACATTTACTTAAGGTCATCCACCGATCGGCAAAAAATATTCCCAGCACAAAACTCCAATTTTCTGGCCACTGACATTTTTCTTTCCCTCTGCGGACCGCGACAGCCCCTTGCCTAAGGATAAAAGCCAGCCCTTCCTTTGTCTCAGTAAAGGTTGTTGACAACAATCAAGGTTAACCAAGGGACCGTCAAATAAGGTTACGGCCCTTGCATCTCACTGCATGCAGGTGGCGGCGACCTAACACAAGAGGTAGGAAATTCCACCTCTTTAATTTCCAGTGCGCGAGCTGGCAAGGCAAGCTCATACGCCATTTAACCCCCGCGACCTCTTTCATAGGCCCACGATTCCACATTCTGCTGGAACCACCATCCCACTGGGGTCGACCCAAGTCTGGTAAGTGTCTAATATACGTCTATTGTGAAGAATGCGGCAGGCGCTGCGACAGAAGGCGCGGAGTAGGCGCGGCGCCCAACACTCTCCGCATACCACACTAATAAGTTGCGATGAGTAAGTGGACCTTTGATAGCCCTTAAGTTATTTTTTGAGAAGGGCAGTGGGCGAAGCGCGCCGAAGCGGGCCGAACAGAGGCGGAGCGACACGAAGCGCGCGGGTATTTCATTATGTACAAGTGGCTACGGGTTAACCTCTGACTTGGTGATGTGGCCTGGCTAGGCCTAGAGCCGCCGTGTCATTGCTGCAACCCGGTGACCTCAGCAAGCCTTGGAGGCCGCGGCCGGTTCCCAGGATGACGTCACGACCTGCTCACCGCGGAGCCTACTGTCACATGTCGCGCTCCATGTCGATTCTGACTCAATGCGTCGCCTTTTGAATTTTTCGGCGGGAGTGAGTAATATTCGATACCTGTTGGTGATGACTCAACACCCATTCTCGGAAGTGAGTTGGAGGTGAAACAATAACGCGGCTGTTCAGGAGTACTTTTGAAATGCATCCAAGATCGTGTTATTCTTTCTAGTATCGTTGAGCTTTTTCCAGGTGGCTTTGGTCGTCTACCTTTGAATGTCCTTGATAATTTTGTGGTACTCAAGGATTTCGTGCGAATATTCTACGAGACTTATTCCTAGCCCCGTTGATCTTTTATGGTCGCATATGCTCTTTGAGAAGTTCTTACTCCTTCCTTATTCTTACCTAGATGGGTGCCTTTGAGTCACTCTGAATTTGAATCAGTCTCTGAGATTCAGTCAAAATTCACTGAATTTCAGTCAATATAGCACCACTGAAAAATTCAGTACTACGTATCGTAGTTAATATACCACAACTGAATTTTTTCAGTAGTGCTATATTGACTGAGATTCAGTGAATTTTCACTGAATCTGAGACAGTCACTGATTCGAATTTAGTGTTGCATAGTCTTGGTACCTGATTGAAGGAACAGATTCTTCTGAGCAAGTCTCCTTTGTTTTGCTTATTTTTCCCTGGTTTGCATTTCATACTGGATGTATTTTGCTGCTAATTGCCATGAATGAACTATTACCGTATGCACTCAGACATGTATGTATAACCTTCAAACAAACAACTGCGTGTTCTTAAAATAGTCTCGGAAATATGAGAACTTTAGAGACGAGAGTAATGTTAAAGCGACGAATTCAACCTCCTCAAACGGTCTTAAAAATACCAGTAACAGCTTATTCAATGTCGGGCGGTTTACTCTTGAAATTCCAAGGGCAGAATTTTCTTCCTCTTGTGCCCAGCTATATTTTTTATTACATATTATAAGGGATTAAATTAGTCTACATTTGAATCAGTGAGAGTCTCTCAGATTCAGTGAAAATTCATTGAAAATTATTTCAGTGGTGCTAAATTGACTGGAATTCACTTAATTTATTCTGAATCTCAGAGACGTTAACTGATCAAATATAAAGTGAAATCATCGTCAAAATCATTACAATACTCATAACAACTAACATCAAAAATAATCATATCATAGACTAATAATCATTAACGGTAATCAGTAAATTAATGGTCAAACATTGAAAATTGCAATAGACATTAAAATTGTAATAGATATCAAAATAGACATTAAAATAATCATCAAAAAAGAAGACATTATCAAACTAATCATTAAAAAGAAGATTTTATCAAAATAATCATTTGAAAAGAAGACCTCATCAAAATAACCATTTGAAAAGAAGACATCATCAAAATATGCATTAAAAAAGAGGACATCATCGAAATGATTATTTTCTCAGAAGACATAATCGAAATAATCATTAAAAAAGAAGACATCGTCAAAGATAGTCAATTTAAAAGAAGACATCATCAAAATAATCATTTGTGAAGAGGACATTATCAAAATAATCATTAAAAAAGAAAAAATCGTCAAAATAATCATTTCGACATCATCAAAATAATCATTAAAAAGGAAGATGTCAGAATAATCATTGAAAAAGAAGACATCATCAGAATAATCGTTAAAAAGAAGACATCATAATAATAATCATCAAAAAAGAAGACATCATCAAAGTAAACATGAGCTGTTGCTGTTTCGGGCGAAATGAAGTGAGGCGGTATCCGTTACAGAGTGCATCCCGCCTCTGAGCCGCCCAGCATCCCGGTCCGGCCTACGGTTTCAGATCAGCCTTCGCCTAGATGCTGTGTGTGGTTCCGAGTTGGGTTCGGGCGCAAGCGGGAAACAAGAGCAGTGATCGCATTGCCAAGGCAAAAGCCTCTAATAATACTAATGATGTAAGAAGGCGTCGTTCTGGTCTGTTTTGAGAGTTTGTAATCTGCATGATTTAAAGGCAAACACTCGACAGGCTCGGAGAGGAAACAGATGTCATCGACGGTGCCCTGGGAAAATCAGGTGCTACTTGCGTGCGCTCGCCTCCAACACTTGAAAAACACGCGAGCGTCTCAGGAGCACCTTTTAAAGCGGCCCGACAGAGCGCACCGCAGCGCACCAGCTTCTTTCTCACTTTATCAATTTGCCGCAGAGCGTTTTACGACTGTGATTCACTTAGCAGACGTGCCCTGAACGACCAGCCCCCGTTTATCAGAACCTCTATCGTGATTTTGAAGAACTATACTACAAGGAAATGACTCATGGGATTAAAAGTCAGTGTGTTTGATTAAAACATCACTCTAAATTTGAATCAGTGAGAGTCTTCGAGACTCAGTGAAAATTAGAAGTGAATTTCTGTCAATATGGCACCACTGAAAAACTTCAGGCATTGACTGAAATTCAGTGAGTTTTCACTGAGAATCCCAGAGACACTCACTGATTCAAATTTAGAGTGATGAAACGAGCATACGTACAATCAGAGAAAAAAACGTCCCCTAAGCAATCACCTGGACAGCGGAGTGTTGCGGTTGCCTACCTTCGCTCTTAATCACTGGGAATAGTTAGTCGGTAAAATTTACTAACAATTGGTGAAAATAAAGTGCGACAGCCAAACTTGGCTAATAAACACTTGCAGGTTTGCTAGCAAACGTTACTGTTATACTGTTTACTGGCAAATCTGTTAACGTTTACTAGCCAAGCTGGCTGTCGCCTTTAAAAAAAAGAATAATAATAATTTTTAGTAATTTTACCAACCCAGTTTTCTAAAGGAAGAAGGTGATTGGCTGATGCCGAGCCGAGGTAGGCAACCGCAACGCATCCGTGTGTGGGGGGTTGCAGGGGGGACGTTTTCATTTGTCTATGATTAGTACAGGTTGATTACTTTTTAAGATAGATCAGACTGAAGTCACCTCAAACGAAAGGACACAGCGAGCGCTTTCTATTGATGCGTGTTTATCGGCTTATCTCGAAAACAATATTTTGAAATTTCAATGTATGCATTTTTTCACCTATTTCTACCTTTCTTCGGAAATACGAGCGCGAGTACAAGACACGCAACTTATCATGAGGTACTAGATGCCCAATGCTGTCGCTGTCACTCCACTCCGCTTGAGAACGTTAACTTGAAAGACGAAAAAATCCCATCTTGAATTTAAAATTACAGTTAAGCTGATATTTGGTCCTTCTCGAAAACTACAAATAATACGCCGCTCGTGTTACCTTCCTAAGGCCTATTGGTTGCAAGCCCCGCATCTTTCTAAACAATAGTTATGTTTTTATATAATGTGCGTCACCGCAAGGCAAAAACTACCGTAATTAAAAAGAAAGCCTGTCTCAATTGAAGTGGTTATCAAGAGTAATGCAACTTTATAGCGTGGAACAAAAACTATGGAGTTTTTCAAAGCCTCGTTTAGAATTTTTCTTGAACGCTGTGAGTACTGTTGAAGGTTTCATCTTTCCTCGGTTTGTTTCACTCTTGTTTAACCTTCATTATTACATGACTAACAAACGTTCAACCGCGCGTAATTATACGGTTGTTGTTAAGTGCCTGTCACGTCTACGTACCTCGTTCTTCGCTCTGCTCTACCGTCGCTAAGCCTTATGGCGCTTACTTACCGTCTGTAGTAACTATCAAGAAGTAAGCCCCAAGTTTGGCCACAGATAAGTCCGCTAAAATTAGGTTCTCTCTAAATACTTTCTAGTGAAATTCACTCGTATAAACCAAGCGGACTGTCTATTCACCCGACGTTCCATTAAAAACACATTCAAGCCTTTTTACGTGCGTTGAAGTCTCCCCCATATAACTGCGTTCTTGTCATTTGCCGAGCGGTGAAGTGTCTCAATCTTATGCATGTCGGGTCAATAGCAACCCCCTCCTAAACTGACCATGCCGGAGCATCAAGGTGAGTTTTTCTTTTATACGAGTGAATTTCTCTCGAAGTCTTTAAGATAGCTGGATTTTAACTCTCTCCGCTAACAGTAGATAAAGGATGTTGCTATTGACCCGGCATGCTTTAACTTAAGGAGACTTGAACGCACGTAATCAACCAAATGCATTTTAAATGGGAGGTGATTTACGGAACCCAAACTAATAAATTTTAAATGGGGCAGTCGGGTCGTAAACACACTCCCTTAAAAAAAAGACCACGTTTTGTTCAAAATCGGAAAATTATGTGTTTAATATTGGGGAAAAAAATATTTATAAAAAATCGGATTTTATCTTTTTTTTTAAAAAAAAAAAACGGGAAATTTTATGTTTGGTTTTTTCTGTTTGTATGGTTGGCAGCAGCAATGTTGCTGTGTATTTTTTGTGGTGTAAAGTACCTTGGATGATGATCCGTAGGCGCCCACGCCTTCCGCCGTGCATCGCGTCGTTGCAGCAGCTGGCTCCGTAGCCATTGAAACTTTTCACTTCCGTTTTCATTGTATCGGAGATCCAGGCGACAATCCAACTTTTGAAAATCAGGTTTGAGCTACGCCCACGCCCAACCCTTTTCCAGGGACTCTCGTACCGCGATGGCCGATGGCTGCATCGCCTTAAAGAGGATGTCTTTTGAAAGGGAAACTGTGTAACCCAATATTACCCGTTAAGATAACAGCAAGCTAACCTATTATCACCTAATCTTTTAAAACCTAACCTTCTCAAAGCTTATCTTAACCAGACCGAAATTCGGACTTTATTCTACTTACAAGGGGAGTACTATAACTGTCCGTCCCAGATTTTCTTGAAATTTTCAGGACCGCAAGATAGCGGTATGGGAAGATACGCAAGCCACAAACTTGCTGCCGAAATTCATTTTTAGCCCCTTAAAAATTGCGTTCAGTTTTGAACAGTTTTTTTTCGATATAATTTAAAACGATTATTATTCCTTGTAAAACACCTAAAAGTAGCGCCTATGACGCTGAAATTTCAAGGATTTTGCAAGATTTCCATTCGCTTTCAAAATACTGGCAATTTGTTCGCGTTTTTACAGATGTGTTGTTCAATTTTGAACACTGTATTAAGGTAAAAAATGTATTCTGGCAGCAAGTTTTGGGCTTGTGTATCTTTTCATACAACTATCTTAATGTTCTGAAAGTTTTAAACTGGAAAATTTTTCTGTAAACCGGAGGCCTCAAGTTAAGGTGCCTGACCTAACCTCTGCTACGTTCTCCTTTTCTCGCATTTAAAAAAGTAAAAAAAAGTGTTTGTCGTTACTGAAGTTCTTCATGACTATTTTTTCTTAAAGCCGATAACATTTTTTTTCTTTTTTGTAAAAGGCGTTTTCCGGATGGCTTATGAAGCCGACTAAAAATAGACGAGAAGTGATTCCACTCTAAACACTCTCCAGACCAAACTAATTTCTGTTTTTTTTAAAAAAAAGCTGTTGGAAGAAAAGTGATTGGCAGGGTTGAAAGGGATGATCTTGAGTGTTGTCTCTGTTGTAGTGGGCACATCCTTTGAGAGAAGCCCTTCAGGACCTGTTGCGTGGAGCCGGGAGACCGGGCTCGGACCCCGATAGGGCCTGCGTCCTTCGACCGAGCTCGATTCGACTCGGCTAGGCTCGGCTCGGGCCCTTCTCGGCTCGATCGCCTTCGTGTCATAATACCTTTACAGCTGGGGAGACGATCCCTTCGCTGGATTAGTCGCCAAATCCAATCATGTATCTGTCTAAGACCGAAACAAAGTTCGGATTGGAGGAGCAACCTTGTTAGATTGGCATCTTGGACAGACATAGGCCGCTGCGCTGGCCTTATTGAATACAGTGGCGAGAATTTCCTTTCTGTTATCTTTTCATATCTGTCAGCAACTCGTACACTCTCGCCCAAAAGGTTGCATTTTTTTACTTCTTGGTTATAATTTTCGTCGCTAACAGCAAGCCTGGTGGGGCGAGGCACTCGCCACCGATTTTGTTACCCATCATCGCGAAGCCTAGTGCTGCTTACTTCCCGGTTGCAGTTAATTCCACCGAAGAATAAGCCGCATAAGGCTTATAGTCAAATGAAGCGAAGCACAAGACAATCTAATGTAACCCTTTGAAGGAACATAACATTTTGATTTCGCTACTGTGTGGTATCTGCGGGGTTGAATTTTCAGCAAAATGCTTCTGTCTATGCCATTAGTTGCCGATAGGAAATTAAGAAGAACATTTTACCGTGTCACTACCTGAATTTCACGTGTCACATTGTTTGTTAGTATTTGTCCTTTCGAAGCGGAAAGAATACGAGAAATGTTCCTGTGTCGCTTGCACAGCTACAAACAGTCTCATGGGAAATACCGTGCCGTTGGGTAGTACCCATAGGAAACGTGCTCCCGGCAGGTTTTCCTTATGAGGCCCACCTTAAAACGTGCTATTTTTGTTTTTCAGGCATTTTTGGTGAACACTCATTACCTGACAGTGCGTTTACCGCTGCTTTTCTCTTAATTTCCATAAACTAGCCAGACAAAAAATATGCGTCCGTTTACGCTGAAAATTGGTACTTTAACAACCACTCCTATTTTATTTTATTTTTTTAACACAATGCCGAGTTTGCGCTGAGAAATATCTATATTGCTAAAATTTGAAATTATATATTTTTGAATACTATCAATACAGATTATTTGCTCGCACTTTCATAGTGTTGACTTCAGTGTCGCAAGATTTCGCGGTTTCGTCAATTATAACTTACCTCTTGAACCGTTATAGATATAAGCTTGTTCTGAATCGCTCTCGCATTCTTAATTTGAATCAGTAATAGCGTCTGAGATTCAGTTAAAATTCATTGAATTTTATCGCACCTTTGGAAAAATTCAGTGGTTCTAGTATATTGACTGAAATTCAGTGGATTTTCACTGAATCTCAGTCTCTCACTGATTCAAATTTAGAGAGCGAGCTGAGAAATCTAAAATCGAGGTTTTTCACCATAACTTGACTGGTTAAAAAGTTAACCGTGTTTAAAAACGCAGTCGCGGGATCTTTACACTGTTTGCGGAGCACGGTACATGGCTGGTAGAGACCTAGTGTTATGGCAGTGTGTCAGTTGGAAGCCGTGAATTTTATCCGACTGGAGCGCTGAGCAACAGAGCAGCCTGCGACCCCTCTGCGTCGTAACAAGAAGACGAGGTGGGTCGCATCAGTAACCCTACCCGTCGGGTCGGGCGCGGCGTGGCTTGGCGTAGAGTCGTGTCGCCAAGGAAAAGTTGATCCCGCCGAGAGGCAAGACTCACAGCGCACAGCCCCTTGGATCCGATACAATACTAGTGAGATCACGCGGGGCCGTGCGCGCTGCGTCGCTCTTTTGGGCGGGTCACGCCCAACATAACGTGGCGTGTCGCACTGCCTTCCTTGTCTCACTAAAAGGATCTCTTTGTCACTTTTGTGTCGAACTGGAAGGACGTTTTACTTTGTCACTTGTGCTGTCACGGAGGAATTTCCTCAGCAGCAGAAGAAGGCACGTCTTGTTTGATTCTTCCCAATATTTCGTCACTTGTCGCTCAATCATCCTCGCCAGCCGGCTACTTTACACCTTTCGGACTGCGATCGTTACTTAAGTGAGCATTGTGTTGGAGTAATTTGCCTGGAGTCGTCACTTGGAATGATAGCGAAGCGAAGGAATGGGCATCTAACTTCGCCTTTCGTGGCCAAAGCGGAGCGTTAGCCCAGCAAACCACAAGATACCTTACCTAGGTCAACCTTACGTAGGTTAACCTTAACCTAACGTAGGTGAGCCTTTCCTAGGTTAACCCAACCTAGGTTAACCTAAAATAGGTTAAACTAAACTAGGTTAACACCTAGGTTTCCCAACGTAGATTAATCTGAACCTAAGTTAACCTACCGTATGTTAATCTAATCTAGGTTAAACTACCGTAGGTTAACGTAACCAAGGCTAGTTTAAACCTAAGCTAAAGCTAACGTAGGTAACTAAAAGGTTGAATCATACAGCTAAACCAGAGAGGGAAGAAGTAACCTGAAAAACTATGGTAATGAACCTTTCAAGATTATTTGGCTAATTACAATTGGGTGATGTAAGCACAGGTCATAAATGCCATCCCCCCAACTTCCATAAGAAATTTATAGGAGTGGTCATGACTTTGGTGGCCCACTGCTTAAACATCGGATGGTTCTTTGACAAAACTAATCAAAAATTAAACCCTGTCATTACGGACTTATATGTTTCTGAAACTGCAGTCTAGCTACTTGGGATAATTGTAGGCTTCCCTAGATAACTAAGGTACAGATAGACTGGGAGTTTAGGATTGTTAAAGTTAAGTCTTGCATGTCGCTTTATGTATGCAACCTCTTCCTTGTAGAGGCTTGCAATTGCTTTGTGAAGGTGATACAGCCAATCACATTGATGGATGCCTCTTCAAGTTTCCGTTATTATTTTCATACATACTAAGGTCATCTTGTGAATGTGGACATCTCTGCTCATACGCATATTAGATGGTAATGTTGGTTGTATTACCGGAAAAGGGCATAAAAAATCAAGTCTTGAAAAATCTCGAAAACGTGGCTAATTTCGTCTTGGCATGATGGCTCCTAGCCCTTCATGACATGAGATACTGTGAAAGTGAATTGGTCCCCCAAAAATATTAGGGGAGATCTCCCCGAAGAGGAAAATCCCCAGAGATTTTTCCAAGGTGAGATTTTCAATCAACACTGATTTGTCTCCGGTTATCAAAAGGGGTTTTCTGTCATGCTGGAGACCCAAGTTGCCCGTCTCATGTTTCATGGCACGGACTCGCGCAGACCCCTACAAGGGCTCTCTGACTGTGTACACTCTCAGCTTGAAGGCAGCGTATTCCACCGCGTGTTCCACCCCGATTCCATCTTGAATTTTTTCACTAGGATTAACAACGTACAACTAAAGCATAGCAGTAAATATTGCTCTAGGAGTTTAAATTCACTCCCAATTAGTGAAAAGTGAGCCACTATTAGCAACGTAGTGGCCTGTTTTCACTATTTAGGAGTCAATGTTCACTCCTAAAGTGATTTCCACTATTTATTTTTAGTGCCGTAGTTAATGATACATTTTTATCGTGGGATGGTTTACTCACAGAAATGTTTCCTTGATGTTGTGACTAAACATTTCTTTTTCTTACCGCCATATTTGTTTTTCTTGGTTCTCACGCTGAAAAGTTTAGTAATTGCTTTAGGAGTAAGATTTCACTCCTAGTGAAAAGTGATCCACTAGTAGCAAATTAGTGGCTTTCTTTTCACTATTTAGGAGTGAATTTCCACTTCTAAAGCAATTTACATACAGTACTCCTAATTTTTTTAGCTTACAATAATATTTTTGCTTGCAATAAGAGAAAATTTTTGGTTACAAAAAAAATTCTTGCGGTAAGGGGGAAAAAAAGAAGCGTTTTGTCAATAAGAAGAAAACATTTTCTTGGCGTATCAGATATCATTTCTGTGTGAGTTTGTGGACCTTGTGCCTTGCTTCTTCAACCCACTACCGCCCAGCGATGCCGTTCGGAAACAGAAAGAAACATTTTAGATGATCTTTTTAGTTCTGTATGGTCGCAATTAAAAAATATCACCCCTCTGGAAACCCGAAATTTAATAATTTAGGCATTTCCCAAAGCCCAAAATTGCGTTATGTACTGGGAAAAATCCGTCGAATTTAAGCCAAATTTCGCTCCAAATACTTTTGGACTGTTAAGGATTAAGACTCTTCTGAGTCTGTTCGGCGGAGGTCGTTCTCCGGGGTGAAGAACCGATGACAAGTAACTCCGGCGACATTCCCGCGAATTCGCCTCACGAAGGTCTTAAGAACATTCTCAATTTTTAAGCGGCCGTTTAACGCGTGACGCCGTGCGGATAGCGCGGGCCGGTCGGCGCCAACCAGATGATAAAAAAAACGGAACGGCGCCGGCACCGGCTCTGCCCATTGGCTGCGGTTAAGTAGATTAGGCCATTACGAAGTGACGTCACTCGTTGCTAGTCCCGCACCACATAGGTGAGGCGCGCGGCGTGCTGGCCACGGGTAATGGGTACACTCCATTAAGACTAATTGTGCATCGGAAACGGTGGCGGGGCGGGGCGGGTGCTTGGGCAAGCGGAGCTGGACGCGCAGGGGCGCGGGTGGGCCACCAGCAGGGCGTTGCCACTCAGTAGATTGACGCTCACGGCTAGGTAGGGCTGGACGATATCAGGTTTTATATATCGACCAACGATATGTCTTTAGTATCGACCGTGACTCGATATATCGGAAAATCGATATCGCTGCCTAAAATCGACAAATATCGGATATCAATTT
>Ga0058701_10002636_pt1 | contig 13723 bp, 5 predicted proteins | sample AgamicOrMae_FD_97039 | JGI IMG/M metagenome (GOLD analysis project Ga0058701, IMG submission 97039) | Agave microbial communities from Guanajuato, Mexico - Or.Ma.e | ecosystem: Host-associated > Plants > Phyllosphere > Phylloplane/Leaf | place: Guanajuato, Mexico | collected 2012-06-04 | reverse complement strand
TATATATATATATATATATATATATATATATATATATATATATATATATATATATATATATATATATATATATATATATATATATATATATATATATATATATATATATGTATGTGTGTGTGTGTGTGTGTGTGTGTGTTAACCTAGGTTCCATTAAATTGGATTTCGAAAAAAATTGTTGTAATATCCAACGCCTAAAATTTGTGGCTTTGGACAAACCAGATAAAGAAGTGAGAGCAATTGTTGTGAGGCCGTTTCTGAGGCTTGCTAGCACACTAAAACAGAGCGTGAATCGCCCCTTTAGGGAACATAGGATGTGTTTTCTTCTCGTCGCGTTTGTTGGCGCTGCTGTCACTGGGCCCACGGGGACCTCGCCCGTCCAGCAACGGGACATGGTGGGGACCATGGGGGGACCATGGGGGGGACCGCGATCGAAACGGGTCCCAGCTTTTAACGCTTGGGCCCATCGGAATAGTCCCATAGGAATGGTCCAATGTTTGACGGCGAGATATTTTAGCTCAGTGCTCAGGGTTTACGAGAATTGGGTCAAATGGGCCGCTTGCAACTTTTTCCGAGTCACAGCGGGATATTCACAGGCAGGGGGAACAGAAATCGCTCAACAAATTGCCTGATATGTGAGAAGAAACAGCAAAAAGGGATGTTACTTTTTTTGTGGGCTTCCGGCGCAAGAACCAGCTAGCTTTCAATTATCCATTAGCAATCGCATGGGCTAGCAGGTTTTTTTTGTTCTTTTTTTTCGGTGGGCGGATGGATGGCAACTAGACCAGCAGAACAGTAGTCGACAAGGGACGAATACTATTAGATAATTCATTCAGCTCACTCGGATTTTCGGGAGTGTATTTTCCATTCATTGTCCACCCTTCATCGTCAAGCCGAGCGGAGTGACAGAAGAGGAAGTTAAAAGACAGACCAACCTAAGTTGATATTGCCTATAACCGCATAATTAAACGCAATTTCATATTTTGAATATAGGGACAGCAATAATACGCACGTTGGTACGTTATAGGCTAACGGTGTTCCGGGTGGGCAGACCAAGATGCTGGGACACGTGTTGTATATGAAGCCATATGTGGCTTCGGGAGTGGTGCTCTTATCCTGGCAAATTACAGTGTCCCTTAATTGCCGCATAAATGGACTGGAACATTTGGCTGATTCTGCGGAATGTATGTGACAGAGTGCGTTGCACAGATTCACACATGCTAAGCTCAAGCCACGGAAATTGCTTCAGGAGTGCAAATGCCGCACGGAGATAAGGGAATAATTTTCTAGTATTGCAGTTGCAGCCGCGACGCGACCAATATTTTACCAAATATGACAACCAATAGCGCAAAATGATTCCCTTCCGTAATGAACACATTCTACAGTTTACGCTGTAAAATAAATATTTTTTTTAAAAAAAAGGTTCGTAGGGAGTTACACCTGAGTTGGGTGAGAAGCTAAAACATGGGTAGTATATATTTTGCGGAAATATTTCAAGATAAACCTACGTCCCGTCCAGTCACATCAATGGAAAGCTCTCGCCGAGACGTTTCTAATGATATGGCTGAACGTAGGCCTATCTTGAAAAATAATCAGAATACGTATTTCTCCCTTCTTTTTCAAGATAGACAAATGTTCAGCCACATCAATGGAAAGCTCTCGCATAGACCTTTTCAATGATATGGCTGAACGAAGGCTTATCTTGAAAAATAACCAGAATACGTATTACTCCCTTATTTTTAAGATAGACCTCTATTCAGCCACATTTAGGAGAAGCTCTCGCCGAGTCGTTTCTAATGATACGGCTGAACGTAGGCCTATCTTGAAAAATAACCAGAATACGTATTACTCCTTTATTTTTCAAAATAGCGACATATGTTCTACCACATTAACGGAAAGCTCTCACCGAGACTTTTTTATGATATGGCTGACCATAGGCCTATCTTTAAAACAAAAAAATAACAAAAAAAGTACTACCTTCGTTTTGGTTCCGCACTCAAAACAGGTGCAGACCTTACAAACATGTGTTTCGTTTTTATTGTGCAGTGTCAAAAGAGGGTTATAACTAAATGTTATAGCCTCAATCATAAGTTGAATAGAAATTTTCAAAAGTCACAAGCAGACCAGTTTTTGATGACCAGGAAAGCAAGGCTGCGAGATGAAATTTTTGGTATAATTTTATGCATTTGAAATATATTTGTATATCTTAGAGATACAATAGTATCCCAGTGTGCATTGTTTTCCAAACTCTCAATTATAATTTGGAAATTATGTCACTGTCCCTCTTAGTGCCATTTTTCATAACATGAAAAATAATATAATCATACAACCGCGTACCACGTAAACGTTGACTTGGGTTCCTTGTTGGACCGCATCATTTTCATCCTCATGACTTGTCTTTCCCTTTTCGGACATGCTTATTGAACTCAACTAGTATTAGGCATAGAGTCGGCCAATTTTAATTATGCTCCTAAACTACAACGAATGCTTCTTAACAGTGAAAAGCTATGCGAGCGGGAAATCAAATTCGGAAACGCATGAACCCCGCACTTGTCTTCTAGCTCACCGTGTCGGTTTGGCACAGTGGAAAGTCGCTGCCTATCGAAACTTCACCGAGATGCTGTTCACGTAACAATACACAGAACGCCCCCGCCGAGCTATTGAGAATATTGTACTGATTCCCAGTTTTAGCAGGACGCTCAATAACTTGTTCTTCTACAAGACGCCAATACTAGCTTCTGAGCACCGTAAATTTTATGGTTGAGTTTTCTAGACCCTAGAGTGCGTCTTGTGGCCCAGACTTGAATACCGAAACAAAACACGAAGACGCGGCATGTGGGCGGCGGAACAAAGAGGCTGCCTACGGTCTAGGGGCGGGATGGAACATCCGTCATGATAAGAAAACGGCAAGTTGCATACAAAAGCAAGGAGGCCATTATACCTCGTCCATTACACCTAACATAAGTTAACCTGACGTGTACCTTAGGCTTGCGCAACCTGTGATATGGCAACTTGATTGTAAACCGTAAGTTTTCTTTGTTGGTGAAATGAAAATTTGGATAATGTTGGAGAGCAAGGAGAGAAATATGAAAATTTTATGTACAGTGTATTTGAATTAAAATCTTGACTATGTGATGCTGGATTAACGCCCGACAGTGAGCCAATACAATTCTTAGCGTATTTATAAATGAATCAGTTAACTGCAAAAATGACACAATACTTACAGAATGACTATTTTGAAGTGTACCCGTACATAGTGACAGCGCAGTTCGAGTAATTTCAATAATCGGACGCCTGGAAGTAGTCACAGCAATGCATATTGCGCAATACTGAAGCTATCGAGACAAGTAAATTAGTAACAAAGGTCACCTTCTGCATCAACCTGAATGGATAGTAACCCTCCTCTCCACATGCATCCGAAAGCCGTGGCTTTCGTTGATTAGGGCACATTACTTCACAGGACTTGGGCTCGCTCCGTTCAAGCGGCTTAGGGGCTGTTCAGCTAAACGGTGGGTCCCTCAATACAACTGCGAACCTCCGAGATCAGCACTTACAAACGCAAAAATCTTCCCGTTTTTTTATGCGCTAATTGCTAAAATCTAATGCTTCAACGCAGGGAGGAATTATCGGATTTTTACTGAATGAAGAGTGTTTTGAATCGGCCCACGTCGGCTCATGGTCGGAATTCCGAAGATCCGTGGCTTTGTTGATGGACGGATTTGGCTGACGGCTTAACTGAACAGCTCCTTAGTACGAAAGGTAAAACACGACATGGAAAATACAGAGAACAGTCGAAGGCATCAATGGCTGGTAAGTGATTTCTTTTTTTACCGATTTGGGTTGTTACAATAAGGTATTCAGATGGGAAGGTGTTCTCGCGTTTCAGTCAACTTCAATTTTGTTGTCAACCTAAATTCAAAAGAGCGAAATATCACTTGTTAGCCATATGCCCTCGACTGAGCTTTCATGCAAATGAAGAGTAAAAAGTAGCAAGTCTGAAGTGAGCGCGAGGGTTCCGACGTGATGCAGGCAATGTTGGTACAGAGCAGGCCTTGTTTATGTACCTGGGATACGAACGTGCTCTATCGTCCTCCAGCGATGCTGTATAGTACACGGAGAGTTTGCCAACGGCTTTAGAGATGGACCTTTTTCCTTTAGGAAGGAAGGGATTTGGGATAAAGAGACCTTCAGAAAGGCCCACTTCCGAAACTGCTCAATATGCTCCCAGTTGGGAGGATCTATCGGTGATTAGATGTAAAGGACAGAAACATTTTTATTATATATATATATATATATATATATACATATATATACATATATCGTAAATCAGCCTGTTTGGTGACGTTAGGTGCATTCAAGTTCATAGTAAGTTGAGCATTCGATGATTGATTACAGAACGTTAATGAATTGCTATGAGGTTTTTCAGAACCGTTCGTTTTGCTGAGTGCTTCTTTTTATTACTGCAGAATATCGTTATTTAACTTGAAGGGTTGCGTTAGAATTTGCTTTGGAGGTATGGCTAGCACGGTACAATGCAGTTTAGTTGACATTGATGTTGAGATCCTGTATGACGATGAATTTTAGGGTAGATGGTATTTATGAAGTGGTCTAGGTGTTACAGACTCTCGGGTTGGTACGTCTGTCGATACTCGCCTTGGCATTCCAGACTGTAGCCGACTCGGCGTCAAAAGACGAAAAGTTGACATTGGTTTTTTTTCTGAGCATTCCGTTGATCTATTTCTTCACAACCACCTTGTAAAGTGGTTTGGTTCAAACTCCGTCTTAAGTTGGGTAAAATTAAAAAAAGAAGAAAATACGATGGTGTAAGGAAGGGAGAGGAAGATTTGGGAAGGGGGTGAAAAACAAAAAAAACAAAAAAAAAAACATTATGTCCCCCCTTCCCCCAAGTTTCTGTTTTCGGATCCTCCGCTGTAAATGGCCCATTATATGGTAAATAAGCGTCAGACTCCCAAAAATCGATCCTTTATAATAACAATTGACGAAGTAAAAGCGCGATGCTCAAGCGATCAAGCCAACGTGTTCCACCACAAATCAAAGAACTAAGCGCACTTGGTCGGTTTTTCAAACGTACCCTTATGCTTGGTCCATTGTTGGAACCATCTCCTACCCTTTGATCGATTATTCCTGAGAGAATCGAAACGTATTTTCAAGCTTCGGAAGAACGTGAGCACACTTTTCTATTACCGAAAGTGTTTACTAATAGCAACTACTACGTGAAGTACTTCGGCATCGTAAAAAAAAGTCACAACCACTTCCTGAACTCACATAAAATGTTGATTCAAATTTATCACCACGCAGTTCGGTCGGCGTCGTGCGCACCCTCGCCAAGTTCCCACACCTTCCCATCATCGGTATTCCAGGAGCAACCTGCTAACCGAGCCCTGCGTGCGCAATTAAGCGTTCAATATTCCATGGACAGTTGTACCTTGCAGTGCCATGCAACTGGAACCGTTAAACCGGTGGACTCCGCCCGTCGGACCCTTCGACAACACTTGGCTATTTCCTGTTTGCAGCGAGCCTTACGCTGTGAACTTACGTCACTATCCGGTCCCGCAAACAAGAAGAGAGCACATTTGGGGATTACCTCCGTAGGCTTACATGTAACACTGTTCTGTTGTCCGTTCACCCCTATTGTCTCGAATTTTCGGGCGTTTATTTATAGAGCACAGCGGACAGGGAAGCGGGCTTACTCCAAAGAATTTCATCCCTCTAACAAGTAAAGGCCTGTGTCAAAAGTGGGACTATGGAGTCTCCATGGTAGGACCTTTCTTGGAAGGCACGTGTCATAAGTGTAAATAAAGATCGTGACCTTAAAAGATCTTCGTAACTCACAGTGTAAGAATTATATTGAACGTGGCCTGGTTTTGTTGCACATAGACCACAAAACTAGCAGACAATATTGATCGGAAGTTTAAGAAATGTGGCAGAGGTGCTTCTACGTAGGTCAACACTTCAACTTGTGAACAAGCCTCAACGATTGATTTGCTGAACTGGTGCGCGTAATTTTCCCTGGTTGATGGCTTTTTTCTTCTTTTTTTTTTGCAAAACCAAACTACAGCCTTGTGAACGACAGAAGCACAGTCTGTTTTTTAAGCGCAAAGAAGAAGGGTATCCCTTTTAGAGTGGAGTGAAAAATATTTGGAAATGAGAAGGGAAATGAATTTCTCAGCACACGCGGTTGCTGATACATCGTTATGAATCGTCGCACGGGCGCTAAGCTTAATCAGTAGAGCTCGCGCAGCTATCGACTTATTGACAAGAGATATCAAAATGGGATACACGCTTAAATGGTTTAATGTGGTTTGTAAGCATGGCAAATCCGCTTAGAGAACCAAATCAACTACAAAGGAATTACGAGACCGAAAAAGGCCTGTCTGAAGGTAGTAGAATTTTTCAGAACCTTTATTTAGGGAAGGACCGATTGCAAAGCGAGCTTTGTGATGGACTTATAGAGAAAGTCATCAAAAGGAATTGAAACAAGTTCACTTTAGCTTGACACGTTTTATTAAAAGATGTGGGGCCAAAATCGTCCGCGGTTCAAAGAGCTATCAATATCTTCCTCGAAAACAAGAGGGTGCATTAGGTTTTTTGATGGAATCATTTGAGGTTCATTACATTATTAAAAGCAAGTAATATTTAAAAGACATCCAAAAGAGACGATAGAACAAAAACCAATCAGGCGGGGATGACATGAGATGAATTATCTAGGAGAGTTCAGAAAGAAGCATCGGACAAAGGAATTTATGATTATATTATTGCTATTGCTATTCCTACACCAAGAACTTACTCGATACCTCATTCAAAAACTTTACTTTTCCTATATATTTGAAGCGCCTGTGATATTGAGGACACTTCAAAATTTCCTCCAAAGTTCTTTTGTGAGTTACACATTAGTGTCTGCCTGTCTTTCCGTCACAAATCTGACTGAAAAAAATCTGACGTAAACATTTTGAGTTTGCCAGCCGACATGTTTGTTTTATTGAGGCCTTGGAGGTTGTCTAAGAAATCTCATTGGTGAGTTGGACGATCAGACTCAACGCTTCACCGTGCATTTCCATGACATCAAAAGAAATATCTGTCCTGTAGCGCACGCAAGACGGAGTCCGCGCGGGCGCGCTTCCCAGACCGGATATGCCAGTCGGCAGCGGAAGTTCCGGTGAGCGCACTGCTGGAAGGCGCAGCGTGTGCTGGTCAATGGACGACACGGTGAGTGACGTTGGCCGACGAGCAGACGCTACTCTACATCGCAACTTGCCGGCCATGTGAAAGAGAGAAGGATATGTCCTCTATGCCAGACTAAGGAAAAGATTCTTCCGGAACAACTTGTTGAGCGTCTATGCCCTTTGCTACTTAGAGTAAATTCCTGTAAAGCACTTTCCAGGTCTTATGTCCTCTATCCCGAGGAGCGAGGCACAAACGATCCGACATAACAAGTTAACCACACTGATATCGCCTTTTTTTAAGCGGCTGCAGTCTGCATCAGTAATTGCTGTAGATGCGAGGAGATAAATTGTGAAGCTGACTTGTCCAAACCTACTCTAGATCAAGTTGACCTTGCTTTACATAACTATTGAGGGTCAACGACTTGCAGCGTACGCTAAGCGATGTTAACCTAGGTTAGGTTCATTATAATCAGTTAAAAAAGTCGAGCTTTGGACCCAAGCACCTGTTTTAGGGAGTTCTTACCTACTGTATTTCAGGTGTGAAGTGGGCAGTAAAAACAAAACACCTGTATAAGGGAGTTCTTACCTACTTTGGATATGAAAATAAAATGGGGAGTAATATGTATTTTCGTTATTTGAGATAGAACTATATTCAGCCCTATAATGTGAAAGGTGTCAACGAGAGCTTCCCGTTGATGTGGCTGAACTTTCTAAAAATCTTTCAAAAAAAAAAAACGTTCTAAACCCGTTTTCTCCTTACACCCAAAACAAACTCACTAGAACAGGTGTTCCGTTTTTGTGCACCAAGGTTAACATTACCCAGTTCAAGATAGTTTGAAATACGCAGCTGTGCAACGTTCATACCGCAAATCAACTACAGATAAAGCCAAACTAGAGCATAGCATTTTTTAAAAATACCACTTGCCAATCTTAACGGTGTTATCGAGCCTGTTCCGAGGAAACTTGAATGAGTCATTTTTAGCAAGCCTTGTACCGATGAGGTCCTATCACATCGTTTGATAAACGACACCTAATTTGTCTTCATAAAAACAAGCCGTCATCGATCAGGTGGGGCTTGAACTCGTTACGGCACTGGGTAAACACTCGGTCTATGTTTGGTCACAGTGAGGAAAGGTGTTTCTGGCAAGGCCCAGCGACGCTTTACGATCCTATACCATGCTCCAAAGCCTACAGATGTACATAAACATAGCCTACCCCTTTCGGCGATAAATAAGCGCTCTAATATAGGAACAGTTTACGCTGGATGTAAACACTAATCCCCAATGCCGCGGAGGATATTAATGAAGGACTAGTACTCTGCTTCGTCTCGTCCAACGCAGACATTTCTTTTGACTTGGTCCCAGACTTTCCAGTGAGAGCGGGAGGTTCTGGTCTGAAACTTTGCTGAATACTGATCCTCCCCGCGTTTCCGATTAAGGCCATGCATTGTCTCCGCCAGCGAAATGCTCAAACTTCCGCAAGAAAGTTGGGGTATTATTGTAATATTCATAGCAAACAATAAAAGGATTAACTTCGTTCGCGGTAGGGGAGAAAATCTATCCACTTCAGAAATTAAAGGCGAGTGTTTTCCGCCGATTTTTATAGGATCTCAAATGAAAGCATTTAGTTTTCCATCCCTCTCAAAATAAAGGCTTGAATGGCGTTCGACATGCTGAACTTTTTGTACTGTACTTGTTTTTTGACCTCAGTTCTAGTAACATTTTTTTCTTCTGAAGTGTTTTCTTTGTTCAAAATTATGTTTTTGATATTTTAGGTCACGTTACCGATCGGGTTAAGTAATCTAAATTTAGGTTCGTCCAGGTAACGTCGCGATCACTCCTTTTCGCTGTTGGCAAGCCTCTGATGAAGCTTGCATTTCGCGACAGCAGACCCTTGCCGCGCTGAGCAATAGACACCATTAGGCCTGACGGCTATTCGTTTAGGTGTCCTGTAACATGCTCCACTATCATTCCACTCTGCTTGTAACGAACGAAGAAACACAAGATAAAGAAACAAACTCCATCTTTGAGATTACAGTATCCTCGATCCCAAACACGATCCAAAACCATTGAATACAGTCGACCGAGTAAAAAGCTCTCGTCTCCTCAGTTTCGAAGAGGGTGGGAACCGCAACACCTTTCAATGTATCCCACAAGCTATCCTGCAGGCAGAGCTTACTTTGCAACGCTTTATTTTAGCCCGATTGCTTCTCCCTAGCAGCAAACGCAGAGTACGGAATATCTCCGCACCCCATGAACGAGCACCTATTTTCTTAGAAAATCCCTGTACTTCCAGAGAAACAAACGAGGCTGGCCCCCATGAAACCTCCGCTTGCAAAGACGTCTCCGTGAAATTGCCACAAGCTTGAGTTGTTCACCCAAACAAGTCTTGCCGTGTTCCGTCCTCTTCGAGTCCGGCCCGCCTCGTCACGGCCCGGCCGAGCCCCAACTTGGTCCTTTCCACCCTCTCTCGCCTCCGGGCGTTCCTCTTCAACTTAAAACATTGTGCCAGTTCTCCGTTTCGCTTTGGGGGCCCTTTCCCTGTGCTGAAAGCAGTCCTTTCTTGTACTTCTACACACATTTCTCTGTGTAAACTGATACTGGCGCATAACGCCACAATGGAGAGGTGCTTGTCAGGGTATGTCAAGTTGGGAGTTAACACTTTGTCAGCTAGAAAGGTAGTTCCAGCTGTCGGTGATTCGCTGAATGTGTTAAGGGTTGAGTGTTGATGCAATTATAAACGGTCAGTCGGCAATTTCTTCTCGCTTCACCACTTTGGAAAACATGGATGCGAGACGCCATTAGAGGTTCATACTAACATTTTAGATGTTTCCATTAGGACACAGCGAACTTTTAAAGGGCATGGAATATTTTGCAGGAAAATCTGACATAATGAAAGGTGCAACTTTAAACTTCTTACACCTTGGTTAATTTTACTTTTTTTTCATATGAGGCCTGACGCAGAGGCGCGCAAATGATACGCAGATTAAATTAGGTTGACCTATGTACATTTTAGAACAAAAAAGCAACCGTATTTTTAGATGACCAAAAGAAGAGATATCGAAAACTACCACACCAATCAACACTTAACTAATCTGCGTCAAGTTGCTGACCGCTAAGACAGCATGATATAGATTTTCCAACAACTGTCGATATTGGCTGCTAGTCTGACAGCTAAAAAAGTGCCCAAGTAAATATATTTAAAAAAAATAAAATCACTCAGGATTGTCCCTCCTATTGACATCGACGTTTTCATAATCTCGTGTCGCGAAAGATCTCAAATCAAATCATTCATAAACTGGTAATAAGGAAGCGTCAATACACGCAATAAGTAATACAGCGACAATTGCTTTTAAAGCGAAACACTACCTTTTCGTCTGTATTTCAAACTTGCTCTCTCCCGGTCTGTTTTGAAATCTTCACTTTACTGGTCCCATCGCGCTCTAATTACGTAATTAATTTTTACAAGGGGAAAGAAAAACAGAACGACGGAAATGTGCCTTCCAAGAGAGTCTAATAAAGTTTACTGTTCTGAGGCGGAAAAGTTTCACTGCCAAACTTTAAAATATTCACGTTATTTAACTAAAAAGTGTCTTTTAATCATGGAAACCTGATTTGGAACGGAGAGGCAACTTACGACACAAGTTGCTTTTGATCTGCGTCACCCACGCAACAAAGAAGCACTCGAAACATTCGAGCATTACACACTTAAAATGAAGGTTTGTTCACAGTTAATTATCTGCGACATCATAACTTGAACGTCAAAAACAAGAACTAGTAAATTAAAGTCGCTCAGGTACAAACTTCCATAAATTAGCATTTTTACTTCTCAGCCTAAAGTTAGGGGGGAAAATATACACGTGTCCTGAAAACCATGCAACAAGAAACCATCATTGGATTAGGCTCATTTCCCGGTAGGCTTTGACAAACTAATGCGCTCCCAAAGTTTTAGACGTTGCACTCTTGGTCTCGTGTGTTTCCCATCGTTTCAACCCTCCATAAAGTCACTACGAGGATTAACGACATACCAATACATGGGTGAGTCAACCTAAGTCAGGTTAATATAGACTGGTAAGTTGCCTTGTACCTTTGCTTGCTATCATATGGCTCCCACTAAACGTAATGTCGCTCACTTCACGTTCACAGGCTTCAGCGGCCGAGTAGTGAGCACCATCAAGATTACCTGGTCATGTTATGTTAACTTAGGTTAAATGAAGTGCCTTGTCCCTCGCTCCAGTTGGCATGACGAAAAAAGGCGAAAAACATAAAAATTGAGATGACAATACTTAGCAGTACCATATAAAAAGCACTTTTTCTTCTTCTTGGGATATATTTCTAATCAGCTGCAGAGAGTTGCCATGGCTTAGTGGGCAGAAGAGGTCCACCCATCACATGAGGGAGGGTTCAAAAACCCCTTTGGAAGGGTTTTCACTAGGTTAAAACCCTTATAAGGGGGAATTTGGTTCACAATGAATAAGTACAGAACGTAAATGAAAAAGAGGATAACTTGCCAAACAAACTAGAAATGTCATTCAATGCAAGCAGAGGTTTTCCATACGGATCGTCTTTGGACTGCACGCACGGCATAGGCAACCTAACCAGTAACTAGGTTTGCCATATCACCGTTTGCCTACGACATCACAGGCGCGACAGACAGACGGGCTCGAAACTATCACCAAACTTATCAATGTCAAAGTGGAGGGGAGAAATTCGGTCACTTTTGCTCTCCATTAGGCACGCTCCTTCCGTTCGCTAACCTGAGTTTCTTCTCTTCTCCGTTGCGGATCCCCGGGAGGAGCCCTGCGCTTCCCGTTTCAACGCGACTCTCAGTGATGTCTTGTACCCCTTCATCTTTTTGAGTACTTCCTTGTAGCTCGTCTTTCGTCGTGAAACTCCCGCCTCCCCTCTCCCGCCTTTCCTTTCTTCCTTCCGATACCTTTCTTCTCGAATTTCCTGAGTACCCTGAGCTTAACCGTTTAGCGAGCACCACCACACATCGCGCTGTAATCAAGTCTCTCGTGGGAGGTGAAGCCCGACAAAGTCATCCGTTTATTCCTCCGCTATTTAATATGGAGCCCTCTGCCCTAAAACAATATTTATTTTTCCGATAGACGTTGTGGTTTTTGATTCCAGAGTACCATCGCTAGAAAAGGCTGCTTCTTTGTATATTCTCCTTCTTGTCGTTGCCAAGACGAGCGGAGCGATGGTGGAGCGCGGGGCAAAAGGCACATAAACCTGTGTTTTCAACGGTCACTGAGTCTAATGCCGTTACGAGTGATATTTTTTGTTGGTCTCTTATACGGCCTCTCTCTTTCCCTGTTGGTACTGATTAACACGAAGAAAAATGGGTTAGTTAAGTTAACTGACAAATTAGCCTAAAAAAAGATAAACAACTTGGTCAGTAAATGTTACCTTGTTGGCTAGTAGATTTTACGAGCCCATTAAGTTTATACTACCGTATTAAGCACTTTTACTAGCACGTTGGTTACAATTACAAACCAACCTGGCAATATTTACTACCTAAGTTATGGGTCACTTTTTAACTATCTTTCAGTGCACTTAAGTAGTTTTTCTCATTGAACATACGACCTATTTAGGTAAATGCATAACATCTAAGAATGTATTCTGTCTCCAAAATAAATCGTAAATGCCTTGAGAAGTCTCTCGGCTGAGGTGTGGACCATTAATTATTAGATTTTTTAGGAAACAATTAAACTAAGGATGCAGTCTACAGTGTCACAACAGATATATCATACTGAGAAAAATGAGTGAGTAAAGTTTACTTATTAGCTAAAAAGAGGCACACAACTTAGTAAATATTACCAGGTGGGCTGGAAAGTGTGCCCGCAGTGTTGAGTCACTAACACAGTGTTAGTAAATCCTTAATGTGCTGGTACCATTTACTAACCAAGTTATGTGTCCCTTACAGTAATTCATTTGTAAGTAACCTTTACGAACCCATTTTTCTGTGATCATGTTTTTAATCCCTTTTATTCATTTTGTATGCATGGTAAGCCTATACAGCGAAATTCACCGAACACCTCTTTTCCCTTTCCGGTATTATAATTATATTTTGCTCTTGTTCAATTATAGGCTGCGGTAAATTAGATGTTAGTTTAAACCTTATTTAAAAATAGCTGTTTCTCCTCATACCACCAATTATGAAATACATGGACTTTAAGGGATATGACCGCAGGGTTAAGAGTCACACAGTCAGAAAAGGACTCTGGAACAATATTCCAAAAATGTTTCCAGCTTTGAAATTAAAAAAACCCACCACAAAGTGCAATTTCCACGTAAATTTCATTAGAGTTTTTGTATTATTGTTATTTTAATTTAAAAAAACGGGTTGCTCTTTTGTGCTGGTTGATGAAACTGGAAACGAATGAGAAAATGCACGATTGAAATCCCGATGTTTCAAAAATAATAATGATTTCAATAGAGCAGGAAAATGAGGGATTAAGGTTCTTTCTTACATTTCTTACGATTGTTAGCTCAGCAAAAAGTGTAAGCAATCACCAAGCCTGATGCTGCTTAATC
>Ga0058701_10002635_pt1 | contig 13728 bp, 4 predicted proteins | sample AgamicOrMae_FD_97039 | JGI IMG/M metagenome (GOLD analysis project Ga0058701, IMG submission 97039) | Agave microbial communities from Guanajuato, Mexico - Or.Ma.e | ecosystem: Host-associated > Plants > Phyllosphere > Phylloplane/Leaf | place: Guanajuato, Mexico | collected 2012-06-04 | reverse complement strand
GGGGGGGGGGGGTGGGGTTGGTTAAAGATCCTAAAACACCTGGGAAATTTGGAATTGATTTTTTTAGCCTGAGAAAAAGAACTTTCGTGTTTTTGTTTGCCCGCCCTTCCAGGAAATGATTATCGTTGTATGCTGGCAGTAGAATCGGACCTTAAACCAGTATGGAAACAATTGCTAAATCCTTGTTTGACCCCTTTACTTCGGATGTTTCATAAATGAATTTAATTCAAGAGCATCGACAATAAACATTAGTTTTCAGGAATGATCAATATTGTTTTCCCTATTAAGCTTGAAGAATTTAACAGTTGAAAAATAACACTCGGAAAAACTCAGATATGACTTGATAGAAAGTTCATGTGAATCAACACAAATATGATGATAAAAATCGCTGCGAGCACCGTCAAAGATGAAGCTTTTAGAATACATTCGAAAAATCCTGCAGAAGACTTGGGCTGTGGTGGATAAAGCGACCTCTCTGTTAGGATTCTGCTCGTGGAAAGACGGTGTGTACTTTAAACCAAGACTAGAGAAAAAATCAATTGAAAAACAAATATCTCTACAGCTGCCCGGAGTAAATGACCGTTCCTGTGCATAAAGTACCTACCGTACAAGCTTCATGTATTCTGACAAACCTTTACAAAACATTAGGATAGAAAAAAAGGAAAACATTTTTAAATATTTGACTAGTCACAAGGGTTAGTGTGAACGTTGTCTTTTTTTTCTTTCTCTCTCTCTCGACCGAAAAACTAATGCATCTTTGATTCGTAACAAAATTGGTTTAGCCCTAACGGGTATATTTATTTAGCTGGGCATTAAAAGAAAGGCCTCGCAAAATTTGTAATAAGTCTACACTAATCTCAAAGAACGCAACTCAACACTGTAAAATAACCAAAATTCGTATCCTTGATTGTACACAGTGGCTCGACTGGTGACCTTTCAATTTGACTCCTAAAACCATTTTCTTCCAATTCTCATAAAATCAAAGTAAAAGAACGAAACGAATTCAATGCAATTTTAAAAGGTTGCATTTTGCATGCCAAAAATTCAACACTGATTCAAGTTTTCACTCGTCATTTACCTCTCCGTACCTGGCATTCCTTTAAGAGGTACACAAAGGACTTGTATGACGTCCGTCAGCCAACAGGCAAGTTATAACAGCCGGAACCAAGGATATACAGGGAAACGTCCAAGACGAAAAATCAAGAGCCTTATGCAGGGGTATCAATGGGAAAGTTTCGTCAAAATGCAACGGCCGTCCAACACTTAAAGGGCGTATGAGATTTAACGGACGAGATTTAACGGACGAAGAGAAGTACTATTATGGGGGTTAGTATACGGTTTGAACACACAAATTCCATTGTGCCGAAATGAGAAAGACTGCTGAGCCGCATTTAACTGAAACTTCAAGATAAAAATTACTCTTAAAACTTAAAAAATTGACGCACGAATCGATGCGTGGTGGAACTTTGAAAAATCACGATCCAGGCTATGTCGTCTGTACCTTCCTACTCTAGACATGACCGAAAACGGGAAGTCTGAACCCATGACTTTTGGTGGTTGTAAGAATGACCACTTAAAAGAAATATTTCATGGTTAAACTTCTTTCGGTGAATTCTAAGTGTGTTGGATACATGCTATATAACGCATAACTTGTCAATGTTTTTTAAAAGTCCAAATGCCGCAGCGGCTGACTGTGCAATGGTATTCAAAGTGATTGTTGCTGCTAGGACGTGCGCCTAATGAGAGAGCGTTTAGTACGAAAAATAATAACCTCTCCTAAGGTGAGTGAAAGAGTTGAAAATAAACTAAACTTCGCTTACAAGACTTATATGGGGACGTTTCGAGACATTTCGTGCTCCCTTGTTAAGAAATGGGCCTCAGGAAGAATCCCCTAAAGATAAAAATATCCAATAAAACATTCGATTACTCTAAAAAAATTCGACATGCGTTACAACACCGAAAAGAAATCAATCGATTTCACGTTGCTTTTTGTTTTCTTTTGTTTAACCGTGGTTGGACTTAAAAAAAAAGTTCAAGCAAGTCGCGATGGTTAATACTGCCGTAGACTTCAAAGTGATTTTTTTTTTGTTCTTTTGTCTCAATAAAATGTGTTAAATGTGAGAAAAAAAAAGATTCTCTTTTCCTAGATTTTATTGCAGTAAAGAACGAGTCTCTCATGCGAGGGATTAGCCCTTGCTCCTTTCGCTTTATTACATTGCGAGGGTTAACGGCATAAACCTACGGAGCATAGATAAGATGCCCTGAGGCATGCTTCGCTACCGCTCAGCTCGTCTGTCACTCAAAATCAGCCTGATGAAGCTAACTACTGCCGTCAAGAATCAAGCGACATCAGGCTTGGTGACGATTGACGATAATTTACAGCAATGTCGAACAGACAGGCTGTTATTTTAGGCGATGGGTTAAGCTACCGGTATGTTATGGGCTTTGCCTCGCTTCGATGTTCCGCTCGTTAGTCACCAAAAGTGATGCCGCTTACGGTATAAGTCACTGTCTCCGACAACCAAGCGATATCAAGCTTCGTGATGATGGCTTCAGTTAGATGCCCTTTGCCTCGCTCGTCTCGACTGCAATCAGCAGGCAACAAATAAGTAGTCAAAAACGTATTGAGAAATGCCAGGTCTGCGAGAAGCGGAGTTGCCGTGGTTTGCTGAAGCCACATCAAGCGACGCACTGTCTGAATGAAACAACCGATTTACTGGTATTTATGTTTGGAATCACGATATTCGGTTTCCAAGGTTGGCGGCAATGACCCTCCGAGTTGGAGTCACGCCAACTCCCACCAGAGTGCGCTCTTCGCTGAGCGCTCTTTTCAGCGTGTGGTCAGGCAGCGGACCGTTCGACAAAGCGGGCATCAGAGTCCGTCGAGGGCTCGCGGCTTCAACATCCCAACATGCTCGGAAAGATCATCTTGTTCTGTGGCCTGTAAGTTTATTATTATTTTTCCAAAACTTATTACCACACATAAAAGTCGCGTGAGAAATACGAAAACGATTTGACTGACGCTTCTTCATTTAAAGGGCTTCATTTTTCAATATTTTGTGTTTCACCTTCCGTCACCCAGAGGAGCGATGGCGAAGCGAGGCACAATGCTACTAATCTAACTTATCACTTAATCTTCAGCGGCAGTTAAGGCCGTCGAAAAGTAAACCACACGGATGTCTATTGTTATTCTTCATGACAACAATAAACGGTTAACCTAGGGTAGATATCACGCCGTAGAAAATGCGAACTTTAAAACTCTTAGCGTAAAAATATTTTCAAAAGTACGTCTACTCACCCAGCCATGCATTTACATTGGAGACTTCAACGTTAGGGCCAATGACAAGAACGCGTTGATATGGGGGAGACATAAACGCACGTAAAAGAAAAGGCTAAAATGCATTTTAAACGGACCGGACGGGGGAATCGAGGTGAATAACCACTTCCTAGTTTTAAATCTGCCATATGACACACTTTAGGGACGGGCTCATTACTATCCAAGTAGGCGTTCCTAATAAGCTTTTTACGAAGTTTTCGAATCGGGCGGACTTGTTTAAGCTGGTGCCCGTTTATTCTTATAAAGCTGTTTTTTAAAAGACGTATAAAAAAACAATGTACTTTTCGAACAATTCGATATCTTGTGCTAAAAGTGGTTCTGTACTCTGTACTTGAGTCAGTGCATAAGGGCCAGTGGATTACGTTAATCTATGAAGAATTATTCGGAAGGTATCAGGGGTCCATTCCTTATTTGAACGTTTTTCACCAATATTATTCGCGGCCTAGAGAGGATCGAAAGTTTAGTGACTTTACAGTATCATATTGAATGGCAAAAGCTCGACATTACTTACAAAAGGATCTAGTCGCATTTTAGTCGCCTATCCCTACAATCTTTCGCAAATATCATTTACGTTGTTTTAAACAAAAAGTCAATTTTCAAAAGCCTTTGTGCCAAAACCTACCGATTCTATTCCTACTAAAATCTCACGGCAAACAAAATTTAAAAAGCAGATACCTCACACCTCCGTTTTCAATAAATCATGTCGTTAGAGCAAGAAGTTTCGAAATTTTTAGTCAAAGCGGAAAGATAGATGACTAATTAAGTTACTTAAAACAGCCTGGCGACACTGAATTCGAATTGCCCTTGGAAGACTTGACAGCAGTCATGACTGGACTTCGCCATAAGCCTCGCTAAGTCGTTGTCGGCTTGCGACTAAAAGCTTAAAAAGTTTACGGCGAAAAAAAAGCTGAAAACATAAAGGGCTTATAGCAAAGATAGCTTACAGCCTTTGGTTACAGTATGCGAGCGCCGACACCACAAATCAAAAACGAGGAACTGTAATCTAATTGACACGATATTTTGTTCAGACTCTCGGAATCGATAAAGATAACCTTTCAAAAAAGTCAGAAACGTTTTGTTTTCTGCTTGCTTGCCGTAGATATGTATTGAGAATCAATCTCATCTTACAATAATCATCTTGAAAAGTCGGCCATTTTCTTGTTAATTTTTTGGTAACTTTTTTCCTTGCCGAATTAACGGAAAGTCAAAAAAAAGGGATGAAAAATCTAGTCTTATCCGTTCACGACAAAAATACTTTTTTAAAAAATATTTTAGTACTGTTTATGAGCAACCGGACTAAGTTCATCCTGACTATCTTCAGGTTTATCCTAAACTACATGGAGACATTTAACACTGTCTATATTAAACAATATTTGCGTGTAATAAACATTATCAACGATCACCACACCTGAAGCCGCTTACTTCTCAGTGGCAGTAAGTCCCACCGAAAAATAAGTGGCTTCAGGCTTGGCAGTCGAGCGGAGAGGTAGCAAACGGTGGTAAAAGGCGCGTGACCAAAGCTAAGCCAGCATTTTCCCCGTGGATTTCTGTCGTGAATTCCTAAAATGCAAAGCAAAATAAGACGAGTGTATATTACACACAGGAGAATATGCCACCTATCGAATTTATAGAATAGCCGAGGTTCAAGTGCTTGGGGAAGGGGAATCGTTGTCAAGCCCTAAACAGCGTCCGGGTAGAACTCGTTTCACAACTTTGCTTCATTTATTTATTTTCTTTTTTCTCGCGGAGAGGAAATTTCAAATGTTGGCGCGCATATTCACCGCGAGGTGTAAACTGTTTTTAGCAAGATCGGAGGATCTTCTCGGTACACTGATATGTTTTATCAGCTGGTCGAACTGGTTTTGTGTGCCGAGGCAATTTATTTTATTTTTAATGATAAAAGACGTGATAACTCATTAACTCGTGTTTTGCAGCCTTCCGAGATCGAATGCGGGAATCCCCACAGTCGCGTAAATAACGCGTTCAGAGCCACGTGAAACTCGGAAGAGTTTGCTTAACAATCCTCCTTTAGAGTGACCGACGACGAAAACACGTCGATTTTCCTAATTTGAAAGCTTGCATTGCCTCTCTTGTGTTAAATGTTACGTGGTCAGGCCAAGTGTACATTAGCGGATCGAGGCATAATTTTACCTTACAAAACTTTCCGAAATATAATAGCCAAGCCTATTGTCGCCATCTCCTCGGAGGCATCAACCTTTCGTCGAGAAATAAGCGACATGAAACTTCGTGACAGTGAACGACAGCAAAGCGAGGCGCAAGGCTCTCAACCCAACCCAATCTTTAGCCGAAAGCAAAATGATGCACAGGGCACAAAACCGAGCCAAGGGTCATATTGGTATAAAATTAATAGATTGGCCTGGAACAGGTTTATGCTAAGCGTGGACTTCAGCCCCTACTGCATCGGCAAAAAGCATGACTAATGTAACTTTGAGCCTTTGAATATACGCCTCCCTTGTTAGATCGGCAAAAAATGCGACCTGAAATTATCCGAAATTACTCTACATTTTTAAGACTTTGAATAAACATTTTGAAAATGGGAATTAGTCGTAGAGTCTTAGGTGAGCGTGTAAGCTTGCACGCAGTCTTCGGGTCCGACCTTGGTTGGGTTTTCCACATTCACAACGCAGTCAATTCGACGAAACGGGGAACAACTTTCCATTTTTCCTCTCAAAGTTCCTCTTTCACTTGCGATCAGTGCCCAGAAAATACTTTCAATGTTAAAGAGATTTTTTTTTCTTTAAACGTTCCTATGACGTATTAAAATAGTATTTAAATTCTCGTTTTAGATAAGATTGAGTTCGGAGACCGCGGCGGACAAGAAGTCGTCCAGAGTGCGTATGCCTGAAAATCATCAACACAACTCGTCCAAAATTTGCCCAGTTCCAAAATTTCTCGATGAAAAAAGATAATTCGTTACCTAACAACGCTCTAAATGTTAGTATTGAAAATAATTAACCCTTGAGTTTTCATTTAAGTAATAAATATTCATTTAGGTCTTCTTAAAAAGTTAATGAAATGATAACGGGAGAGAGGTCAAACTCTTGACCAAGGCTAAGTTGCCGTTAAGTTTACCTTTAAAAGATACAAATCCACAAGACATATATTTGCCGAGCGCTAAATATTTTTAGTGAGTCGTTGACGCTCTTCACGGGAAAATTGGGGACTTTACTAAAAAAAAAAAATTAAAAAAAAAACTGTTACAAGAATAACTTTCAAGATAAAATGCAGCTCATTAACTTATCGTGCGATTTTTTTTTTCTACGCCCTAACGATTACCAGCCTATTTAGATTTTACGTAAGAAATTAGAAGATTACAGCATACTAACTTGTTCAACCAATGAAGACGTTCTGATTTGCAAAGTACAATGCGTGGGAATTTTTCAAATTTATTTGCTGGGAACTAATTTCGATGCTGTGAATTACATTATATTCTTCTCTACTAATACTGTATATTCAAAGTTCCGATATCTGACATGGCGGCACCTACATATTCACTTTACACGAACCTAATAGTAGGCAATGTGAAAGGTTCGGCCAAAGCAAGGTTCCGCGGAATCGCAGCTCGGAAACTGTTTTATAGAGAATACTTTATCACACGAAAGATAACTTCTTTATCAAGCCTTATTCTGGGCTGGTTTTAAATTTGGTTATTTTGAAATAAAATTGATAATGTTTAGTTTAAAACGCACAAAAGCAAAGGAAACGCAGATATTAGACTGAAATTTATACAATTCTGGAAACGATCCAATGATATTGAATCACACATAAGGAGGCACCTATTTTGAGGCAGATACACAATAAATCTTCGATTCAATCACTGCTTTAAACAGAAACCGAGCGAGTCGATGCACTAGCTTAGTCTATCTTAAGCCAACATAGTATACGATAACATAAATTAAGCTAACCCAGCCTACCCCAACGCGCTAAATTTTAGTTCAGACTCTATTCCTCAATAAAACCATATCGGCACCTCCATGGCAGAATCGACCGGTTCCAAGGAAGACCAGTTTTGAGAGCGCGCAAAATCCCCTTTTTCAGCTTTGACCATATTGATTGTTTTTCGTGTGATTTAAATTACAATTCACGGAGATCATATTCCAAAGGTCAGGGAAAATGTTGCGACATGATCAGTTATTTCAGACAAATAAGAGAAGTGTTCGCAACGAAATACGGCATTTCGAGCCCTTGTTAAACTAGTCTAGTATAAAATTACGAGCTTTGAGAGCTGGCTGAGTCTTCGACGGAGGTGCCGAAATGCTCCTATTAGGCTTGAAAACCAATGAATTGGCAGTCAGTCGGACACCGATTTTTGTTTGTTTCCTCCGCGGTGAAGCGGCTTATGACATCGAGGTAACAGAAATCCTTCAACCTGTGACGTCGGCGGTATTTCTCAAGAGCATCCTCAGTGCCGTGATCAGATTTGACGTCACAAGCAGCTTAGCCGCTGGGCCGCACTGGCCGCACTGACCGCACCCTAACGCCATTGGACTCGGAAAAAGCGGATTTCTCCACGAACCGAATAAACTTTACGCACACATCATTTTCCTCCGAACACACTTAACGGTAGATATCGTCGCGTCACTCAGATGCGTTTTCCACGCGAGAAGAAAACTTTTGCTTTCATTTTTTAAGACTTTGAATATTTTTTTTAAATATCTGAATATTCGCATTGAAAAAGAGCAACGAAATTACCGCTAATTCTAAACAGCGGGTAATGGATCCTTTTAGCCAATAACTGTGCAAGCCGAAAGGCATGTTTTTCCCCCTCCCGCACCTACCCTTAACTTTAAAATGATGATAGACTATGTGTTCCAAATACTGCACCGAGGGGTAACATCTTGCTAAAAATCTGTACACCGGAATCAACGATATCAGTTGGATATCAGTGGTATATTACACGGATATCAATAGAAAATTGGACGTAAACAATCCAACATCTGACAGATTTTAGCAGAATATTTAAAAATATCTTCTGGATATACCTGGATATTAGTCATACCAGTAGACAAAGCTCAGGGAGTAAAAGAAATAATTACTAGAAGACCCATCTTTGAAAACATATTCTACGTATACCAGTTTTAACTTCATGCGGAAAACATGTATGCAGTTACCCTGAAAAGGTCAGTTTTTGCTATAATCCTTCAAATCGCTGTAAAGATCAATGAGCAGCCCTCTTCGGGTCCTTCCGTTTGATATGAAACGACAATCATCTTTTTTGAGAGATGTTTAGTGCGTATATGATAAAAATGTTCATCCGGTAAGATGGCAGGGTTCCGACGCGAAAGCTCGCTCAGCCCATTCGGCGAAAACCACGTTTTACATTCGCATTTTCGGGGCGTTCAATCAGATTAGGACGCAACGGGCGACGTTTTTTTGTTTTTTGGTATCCCTTGATAAATTTTAATTGAAATAATCTGATAATTGCAAAATATTTGTCTTGGTCCAAATCGAAAAAAAAGCTAGGGCTACCCCTAGCTTTTTTTTCGATTTTGAGTCAATTTTTTTAAATGTGAATTTTTGGAGTTTTACGGCTGAAAATAGTCGAGGGATACTAAAAAAGAATAACAACGTTGCCCGTTGCTTTATAATATGATGAACGCCCCGAGAACGCGAATGTAAAACGGGAGATTCGCCGAATGAGCTGAGCAAGCTTTCGTGTCGGAACTCTGCCACAAGGAGTACCGCCTTCCTGGAAATCTCTGCACCGGATATCAGGATATCAGCCGGATATCAGAGGTATATCAAACGGATAAAGAAAAAATGACCAAATTTAAATTAAATATAGATGAATAAATACAAAAAAAAATTCTGCTGGACATGCCTGGATATTAGCCAGTTATCAGACGACAGTAGTCAGAGAGTAAAAAGAACTTGAAAAATCGATGAAAACAGCTATGTTGGGACCGGATCCAACAGCCGGGTATCAAGGATATCAATCGGATATCAGCCGAACAACAAGGCCGTTTGTACACCGGATATCATGAGTTGTCACCCCTTTTACTGTACCTACATACTTAAAAAAAAAAACAAAAAAAAAAACCGAAATTTTTATGCATAAGCCGAGTTTCTGAAAAATAACCGAAGACCACTTTTGACGCGTCACGTAAAATTAACGCCGAACAATCACTGTTACTTCGAGAAAATCGAAAAAGACAGCCAAAGTCTGACATCTGTATTCTCCAGATCGGTGGTTTTGTCGAGTTCACGATGTCGAAAAAATTGATTTGTAGTCGATTCAAAACTCATGACTAACGAGCGATGCCTTTCGGAAACAGCAAAAATCAGGCTTGCCGGGATTCCCAATGTTATAGCTCATCCCACTTTACATACAGTACTTCAATTTGTTCTAAGAACATGAAGCTAAAAAAAAACAGAGCAATCTTCTAAGAGGTCTAAAATTCAAAATTTGGTCAGTTTTTAAGAGTCCCCTTTACATTTCATGTCACAAAAAAAAGAGCCACAACCCTCAAGAGCAAAACTTCAACGCAAAGAGCTTTCAGTAATTTAAGATTTTCGCTTTGTAACCATTGCTAACTGTTCCAGTTTGGCCGTTTGGCTGTTCGGCCCAGCAAAAGTCCAAGGAGCCGACGTGAGTCAGCTCCTCCCGCTGTTCGACCGAATGGGCGAGCCCGTCTTCATGCCCAAAGGGGACAAAAACCAAGTTTACAACGTTCCCGAAGACTGGCTGGTAAGTAGCAAACACGCGAATGCAGTTGCGACACTGGCTATTCCGTGTTTTATCTCCAGCCTAAGCCAAACCTTCCTCCACAAAGCCAAGCGCAGTGCCAGAGGAGCGAGGCACAAGGCACGAACCTTACTTAAGAGTCGCCAAGCAGGGCACCTCATCTAACCTTGCTCTGAGCAGTTGTTGCAAGTCTGTGATCCGCATGAAGGAAAGGTCGAACCAGGCTAAACAACACTTGAGAATCCAAGTGTCGGGTGTATATTCAACTCATGCTACTTTTTCGTGGTTGCAGAGTGACCGATACAAGCCGTTGGCGTCGTCAGTCATCAACCGTTTCGGCGAAAACGCAGGAGAACACATTCCCGTCCGCAAAATAACTCTCCCCGATTTCGCGATTCCCATGTCACTCGAGAAGAGGAAGAACTTCTCGCTCTTCCTTCCCGAGCACCGAAGAATCGCGTCGCGACTCATCGACATATTCATGGGTAACTACAACTTTCAGCTTTGCGGACAACATTTTGGAACGGGGCAAAGTTCGGACGAGTTGTGTTGATTTCCAGGCATGCGCACTCTGGACGACTTCTTGTCCGCCGCGGTCTTCGCCCGGTCTCACGTCAACCCCTACCTGTTCGCGTACGCCTTCAGCGTGGCCCTGCTGCACCGAGAGGACACCCGCGGCGCCGCCGTGCCCTCCGCCGCCGACATGTTCCCTGACAAGTACGTGGACCGAGCCGTCTTCTCGCAGGCCCGTGAGGAGGCGGCCACCGTGCAGAACCCCGCCAGCAGGGTCAGTACAATCCGGCCTGAAACACATTACAGCCTTTTAGAACAACCTCTTGACTGCCCAATCAAGTGATGGCAAAGCGAGGCCCAAAACCCAATCCTCACCAAACTTCCACTTTTCGACACAAAAATCGACTCACGAATAATGGATAATAGTGACGCTCACGCAGATACTTGAACAAAGCCGCGCAAAAAAAGGGGGTATGGGACGAGTATATGAAATTATCATACTTTTTTTAAATTTCCTTATTATTATTCCTTTTTTTAAAACTGATTTGGGGACAAAATAGTAATTGGAGCAAAAGCAAGGGTTGAATTTCTGGCTAACAAGTATATTCGACTTTGTTCTCGCTTTTTTTTTTAAGAATTAAATTGAATCAGATATTGGCTATTATAATCCTCTAGGGACAGAGCTTTGTTAGTCATGTTTTGTACCTAAATCCTCATGAGAGAGAGAGGTTTTAGGGAAATATTTTTGATAATTTAATAATTCTGTGCTTTCTTTGAAATTAACTTGGACAGCAGCAACATTCTCAATATTATTGTCATTTCAGAAGAATTCCTATATCAGAATGAATGAAAATGCAACTTGATGTCAGCTACCACAAACTATCTTGCAATGTCCCACACAGTAAATAGACATCCACCATGAGAGTAATGTGTACTACTCTGCACTTAACATATTACACTCGCATTTCAAAAGACCAACTATGTATGGGCTTAGATTCCAAAGAACTGCTGGTTTAGATCATTCAATGAGCTAGTGGCTTAGGGTGACCGGGCTTTTGACCTTGGCTTGAGATGACCAGGCTAAAGATGACCTGTCTTGAGATAAACTGGCTTGAGATGAGCAAAACTGTCTAAAGCTTCCTTATCTGACAAAGGCAAGTCCATACCAAACTAGCCCATCTCAAGTTGGCTCATCTCAACTTGGCTCACCACAGGCTAACTCATATTACTCAAGTGCAAGCCTATATCTCATGCTAACCCAAACCTCAAACTAACCCATACCTCAAGTTAACCAAGTAAAGCATCTTAAGCTAGCACATCTTATCTTTGTTTACTTTACAAATCACAATGTCAATGGCCATAGTTCAATTTGAGCTTTTCCCATCGGTTGATTGGTGCAGGATATTTGAAAGAATGATAGTGCTAGCTGAGGCAAGTTGCCACTGCTAGGAAAGTGAGACTCTGAACTTACTTTTGATGTGTAAGGCTAAAGTCTGCAGCCAGTGGATTACTTACCCCACAATCCTCATTGATATGGACATGTGTAGTCTCAGCATTTTAGCAATAATGCCACATATACTGGTAAATGTTCTTTCCACAGTGGTAGCTTGTGCATCTCCCTTGTGAAGCCTTGAATAAAGGCTGCTCTTTCACGTCACATGCAGAATTCTGGGGCTAATAATACAAGAGTACATAAACCTGTGAAAAATACAGTCCTTTGCAATTCATACATCTAGGCTTCAACCTGTCTCATTTCCTAAGCTTGCATTTGGCCATCATCATTTCTGCATAGCTAGAATGACTTGAGCAACAAAACACAGAGGAAAGGAAACAGCAATCTATACAAGGGGCTACGGGGAGCACAACCTTTTCTTTTGGGCTGTTTACCAGGAAAGCACTGATGGGGGGGAGTAGATTTATTTATCTCCTATGACGGCAGTTTTCAGCTAGTCCGAGAGAACTTTCGTCCTCGTCATTAACAGTTGAGTCGAAAATGTGATGGCCGGTAACCCACAAGTTTGACGTTAGGAAACCGTATCCCCAAACAACTTGCAGTATGCGTTGTATATGCAATGCGATAACAATCCATTGAACAATTCGTTTCCTTAATACCACAAGGTAGAAGAGACTTTATACCTCTAAATTTTAAGAAAACTTCAAATGAAACCTCCGAGAACTATTAGCACTCGACTGTCATTTGGCCAAAGCCTTACGACGCAACATCGCTACCCGACTAAAACACATGACCGTGAGCGGCTTGTTGAAGTAGTAAAATATCGATAATATTGAAGTATTAACCCAAAAAGTAAAATGATACGAGCAGTTGCTTTGGTTAAAGGGATTAAAGTTATATTGTTCATGCTTCATGTCGCCCTCCACAACACATGCGCTTACAAGACTGGATGAATGGAACATTCATCCAGTTGCAGGTGCTTCACTTGCACACATTAAAAGCGGAATTTTAATCTGATTTTAATGAGATAAAGTTTACTCGGGAAGTCTGCATTTTGAATGCCATGAACAGAAATTTGACAAGTAGGCGTGCAGGTGATGAGCAGTGTCTATAATACAGAAGACCTTCCCGACATTATTGCGTAACAGTCAATTAAAGAACCTCTCGCAGATAGGTGAGATATTAGTTATGCACCTGACAGTCTTTGTTCTACACAAATATTCACTATTACCGTGTGAATTTGTAACATTGCCATCGTTGCTGAGCACAGTGTTGATGTAAACAAAGAAGTTGTGCATCTCTCCTCCTTCGATTCGAAAGCAATCACAAAAAAAGCACAGTTAATATTACTTGTGACACTTTCACTCACCGGAAACATTTTATCTTTAGCAAAAAATATTGATAATTGACTGATGAAAAGGATAAAATCAGACATTGATGACCTTTTCACGCTTCGTCTGCCATTTTGAAACGCCCTCTTATGAACTTCCTTTCCTCTCGCCGCTCTGCTCTCACTTCCCCCCGCACATAGATAAAGATCTATGCCCCGCGCAGGGTTAGAGAGCCTGTATAGTCTCTCTATGGCACTTCCGGTGCTCTTATTTTTACCCCCACCACCGCCTTTAGTTCGGGTAAGCAGCCGTAAGTGGCGCTGCAGTCGCGTTGCCAACAGTCCGGACGCAAATCAAAGAGCGCTGGCTGTTCGTATTTTCAATATTT
>Ga0058701_10002634_pt1 | contig 13735 bp, 5 predicted proteins | sample AgamicOrMae_FD_97039 | JGI IMG/M metagenome (GOLD analysis project Ga0058701, IMG submission 97039) | Agave microbial communities from Guanajuato, Mexico - Or.Ma.e | ecosystem: Host-associated > Plants > Phyllosphere > Phylloplane/Leaf | place: Guanajuato, Mexico | collected 2012-06-04 | reverse complement strand
TATTACATTAGTATCTGTAGTGTGACTTTGCTGCCTAAACAGTACATCCATGGTCTGAGCAGTAAAAGAGAGATGGCTGCACCAGTGTTCTAAAAACTTTTCAATTTTTGTAGGCCGTGCGTTGAAGTCTCCAGCACAAACTCGCACCCTGTGCGATGACTATTTTTTTAATCTGAATTTTAATTCAACTAATTGTAAGCTTTGATTCTTTTCTTCCTGGTCTCGAAAATAATGTAGCTGTTTTGTTCGTTTTTTGTTTATTTTTTTCTCTCCAAAAGTTGCAGTGTTATGGGTAAAGGTAAAAATTTTCTGCCAACGTATACAGATCTAGGCCTATGCCAGGACTTCAATCAAAGCCTATCCTACCCTTTATTTTAAAATGTAAATGTAAATATGTGAGAGGTTTGATTGTTGAGTGACCGTTTGATGTTCTTCAGTACTGCCGGCTGTACAAAATCTCGCTTTTGTTGTTTTTCTTAAGTAACTTAAAAAACAAACGTCTCTCTTAAATTTTACTTTTTGTAAAAATACCACCTTAACATTGTATGAAAAGACAAAAAAAAAACCTAAATCATATTTTCAAAACTCGAAAGATAGTAAAGGCGGCTATTTTTAGTTTTTATTCTCTTTTTATACATCTCCTAAACACACGAATATTTTTCTAGCAATGATAATGACTGACGTTATATCCTATCCGAAGAGGTCGCCACCGTTCGAAGTCTACTAAAAAGGTTCGCCTATTTTACACAAACTGCCAAGAATTTAAAATCCTAATAGGAAACCATAAATACGGCATTTGCTAAAGTTGGACATAATCAACTCCCACCTGAGTTTTACGCGCGGCGGTCGAATCTGCGGCTGTGAAGAATTTTCTGAATCAACGCGACTCCTCGCCACCCGTTCTTCCAGTCGGAACCATTCCCCTCCTCCGATTCTTTGTTTATGGCCCTCCCGAATCATATTTAATAACCCGCACGCATTTTCATATTTCTCACAAAGTTTGCGCCCACGAGACGTCAAGAATATGTTGGCTTGTCAGACCGCCTTTTGCGCGAGTGACACAAGGGGCGGTTTGGGCCAACCCGGCCTCTAACCAGATTCCTCGCTCGAAACCCGACGGAACTCCTCAAATAATCATACTTTTCTGTGGGAAACCGTCGCGGTGAGGACGGGTTGGAACAGTGACTCGTGATATTCAGACGGATCTTGGGAAACGCGATGTTCAGGGAATCCAAACCCGTACAGAGTTGAGAGTCTGGCATCTTTGTTGGTATTTCTCAAATACACAAGGCTTAGGATCAGTTTCTGTTCTTATTCGGCCAACGTGTAAAACATTCCAACCTCACGTAGCCTAAGTTTGATTGCAGAAACTGCAAATAATCGTTGAGATATGATTATTTTCTCGTTGATTCTCAGGAACTTACATTCACTATCTCTTCTTAACTTCATCACTTCTTAACTGTGTATTAAGCTAAGTTTGAAGCAAAATCGACGTTGAAGGATCCACATTGTAACCTGGACGCTTTGGCAGTTTCTTTCACTTCCCACAAAGGACGTGGGGCATCCTTGATCCTGACCTGGGGCTATATTTAAAGGACCCCGTCTTAAACGACACTATTAAAAGAGCAGTCTGCCCAGGATGTTTGTTGCCTGCGGGGATAGTGGCTGCTGACCTTACGATAATCGCCCGCGGCTCCAGGTGTGTGGAGGACATTCTTTGTCCCGAAAGATCTCTGCGGTGACCGGCTACGAGGGGACGGGGGCACTGCCAATTATTTATTTTGTGGTTTAGGATTAATTGGATTTTGTCCACGAAAAAAATGTCGCACTATGTAATCAAGTGAGTCGAATAGGTGTGACCAAGTCGTCAGCTGCAATGCATCTGGCCCAATTCGAATTGGAGAGTGTCCTATATGCGGGTCGCCGAATTGGACACAATCGGTTTTAGTGAGGTAGGTTTGTAGCTCGACGTAAACAAGGTTAAGTCAATGAGTCTAAATATACCTCTTCGGAATTTTTCAGTGCAGTGGTATTACGTATATGGTATAACCGTAAACACTGTCTACATACTCTTATTAGCAAGCTGCTACGTAAGATAGGCGAGTTAGAAACGGCAGAGAGAAATAGGCTAATAACATAGCATTGCGACATTATTTTCCACCGATGTATTAAGTTCATTAGTCTACACCCAGCCTTGCTTATGAACTACCAACCTGGCCAGCCATAGCTCACTATCTCATACGTCGATGCTAATATAATTTTGCACTGATAAAAATATGTTTCTGAGAGCACCAAAAGCAAGTTTGGGTTCGCCGATACAATCAGTGTAACATATGTAATTGGGATAGTTTTGAAGATAGAGGTTGCCATCTCAATGAACACTTACCTACCCCTTTTCTTTTATAATGGCTTTTCCAAAACTATCATTTAATTAAAGCCGTGTGAGATATTCGTTATACTTTCAACTCAAAAGAGACTCCGTACTTTTTAAAGCAGGCAGTGTTCGCATCACTGAATCACTGTACGTATTTTCAGTGCGATTACCAGATAATATATCTAGTTTATGAATTCTACAAAGGTATGAGTGCATTTGCCTTTAAATTTTGATATGAAAATATTTACTATATAAAACTTACATTGGCAGTTTTGCTGTCCTGGGAAGTATTTACTTAGGGGTAAAAAGGCATCTCAAAACCAAGTTATGATGGCAGTCTCCCGTAAAGTAATGAATTTATGTCTAAGAAATATTTTTTGTTGTGTTGGAAACATCTCTTCGGAACGTACAGAAAGTTAGGTTTGTGGAAAACGCAGCTTGTCTGACATTTTAGTTCACTCAAGCGTCCAACAGCTAAAAAAGGGCAATTAAACGAAAGAACCTGTGGAAAACTCAGTACGTTGCCGATGTAACCACCTCCATTCATTCCCATATTAAACCGGTTATGATGCAGTGCCCGAATCAGCCTCGCTGAAATGTCGACCAATCGGATCCAGCCGCATCAACATTGTCATATTTCCACAAGCACCCATCAAAATATGAAACCAACATAAAAAAAGGAACAAAACACTTGGTGTGAACGGCCTTCCAAATGTTTGAGAAAAGGACAAAAAATATGAAGAACAGCATATTTAATTGTGGAACGAGATACGCTGTAATAAGGAACGTTGAAAAATGTTGGCATATTTTATAGCTTTTCAAAATGTCATCTTGGCACCGTCCAGCTGAAGGCTTTATATCTTTTGATTCGAGAGATAAGACGGAGCACAGAAGGCATTTTGCCGCCAAAGATAGGTTTGAAATGTTTTCAAACTAGTTCTTTATACCCTCTTAAAATGAAACTCTGTCCAAAATTGGGCTTCCAAACTTTTTAATGTGATATGTTTTGTGTACTCGTGTATAATATATGTCTTTTTGGGGGTCCGCATTAATATCGTATCGTAAAATGCAAGTGGGGAACCTGTTGAAGGTAACTTTCGTTTTGTGTTCATTGATTATAATTTTATGGGGAAGGGTAACAGGTGTGTGTGTGGGACTATGGAAAGGTATGGGTATTTTTTGTGGTAGCAGTCTTAGTCCTCTAGTTAGTTGAATGTGGATGTTTGAGAGTGTCAATTTTTTCCTTAGTTCTTCTCGAAAATCTTCGTTTTAATCCAGAGAACTTTCATGCTTGTCTTTTACATTGGCACTTAAAAAGAACTTTGAGGCCATGCTGCAACTGCATTTAGGATGTTTAATTTATATTTATTTATTTCTTTTTCAGGTAAGGAAGAACAGCCATCATGCAATATCAACATCCTACTCAGAGTAGTGTAAGTTGCTCACTGATACATCCTTTAAAAAAAAATTAAAAAAAATGAAAATATTTTAGAGCATTGCCAAATAGTTTGAAGTTACACGTAGTATTTATTTTCAACAAATACAGCACATCAATAATTTCGATGTTTCAAAGTAAATGTGGTTTAATGTTTTTCATCCGTTTTCTAGGCGTTACAGTCCTTTTTCCTGTTCATTGCATTATTTTTTTGTGATTAAAATAGTGTTTTTTGATTTCGTTTGGAACTCGCGAAGCTTAGATATGTTCTAGCTCATACGGTATATTTGTATTATGGTTAAAAGCCGAAGATATTCCTTAAAAGCGCTGGATAAACGTAGAACCTTGAAAAATGACGAATAGATATCATCGGGCACTTTTTGTATTCGTAAATGATATTCCAATGCGGCCAGCCGCGTTCTCCAACTGTAGACTTGTCCTTTCGTAGTTCCGTGGTCCGCCAAGAGATGGCGCTGTGAGTCTCTTTTCGCACCTCCACGTCAACGTGCTTACAGTGCTTTCCAATAGTCTGTGTTTTTTGTGTTTTCTGCCAGCAAAGACCATAAGTTTTTATCGTAATCTGAAAAAAATATGTTCTCGGTTTGTAAGAAAAAATCTCAGAAATACGAGTACACTTGTTCATCGCAATTTGCGGTACCTCGACTTAAGTCTTAAAATTTAAAAACAGCTTTATTCGAACACGGGTTAATAAAGTGCCTTTTTAAGGAAGGTTTTTTTGTTTTTCTTTTGTTTTTTTTCTTTTTTTTCTTTTTTTTTCTTTTTTTTTCGGTGCTTCGGGTATGAATATGAAGGAAATGCTACGCATCTTTTGGTTGCTTTTCAATTCATTAAAAGCCATATGAATTGAAAGGTCACCGAGCTCTCTCATTTGATTCGGCTGTTAATGGGTTTATCTCGCTTCCCCATGAAAATACAATTGAATCACTTTTAAACTTCGCATCCAGAATAGATGTAAGCAGAGCACCAAATGTATATTTTAATCATTGATACAGCAGTTTGCACTGAAACAATAATGCGGCAGCTTGCGCTGAAAAATCTTCAGCTTGCTAATTTTTTTAACACTAATAACGGTGATACCTATATTGTTCGGAATAGTGCTATACCACATTCGATTTTAGGTGAATGACCATTCACTTCTATGTATTATTTCTTTTTGTTTTTAAGATAAACCCATTGCAGTGGTTACCATTAAAGCTTCCACTAAGCCCCTTTTGTGTAGAGCGTCGCTTCGTCAAACGTTGCTTAAAAAACTAACCTAATTAGGACACAAACCCACGTTAAAATTATTTTAAAACCCAACACAAGTGTATTACCTCTAGTGAGGCAGTCAGCTAGAAGCTCGGTGTTGTTCGCGTAGAAACTTCAGTCGCTACGGCAACTTGAAATCCGATATCGTTTTGAGAGTGTAGTTTCCGACCCTAGCTCATGCTAATTGTGGTGTACAACCCTTTAAAGTGGAGCCGCCTCTTGAAATGGTCATCTCTGTTTCAAAGCGTGTCCCAACAACTTCACACCCTTTTCCAATGGCAAATTCATTGTTCCTAAGCCCACTTCACTATCTTGATCAGGCTCCTGTTCACACCATTCTTACCTCCGGTCTGCCTTCGGCAACCCTCGGAAACCTTCGGCTCAGCCTTCGCCCTTGGGTCTCGCCGCAACCCCATCAGGGATTTATGCTAATGATGTCCCAGATGCACTCAAACCGTTCCTTATTTTCAGTCAGGGACTAAAATTCAGCCGCTCTCGGGGAGAGGTACGATGAGTAGGATTATCTTTCGATAGACCAGGTGTTGAAAATTAGACTATTGGATACAAGAAGCCCTCCAGGATTGAGACTTTTCGTTCATTTTTACAAGAATCTTTTGACGAATCTTTAAGAATCTCCAAAATGCTGCAAGATTTTCTGCTACGACTCGCATTAATTTTGGTAAATTAACGAGATTTCCGTAAATAAACGTAAATATATGAGAGAATCTCCGGTAATATTTCAGAACCTCTGGGAATATTTCAGAATCTCTGGGAATATTTCAGAATCTCTGGGAATATTTCAGAATCTCCGGGAATATTTGAGGATCTCCGGGAATATTTCAGAATCTCCGGAAACATTTCAGAATCTTTAGAAACCTTATTGAGAAACTGCAGGAACCTAGAGAATCTTCAGGAACCTATCAGGAACCTTGAAAATGTTACTACACACGAACAAGAAAGTTTGGAGCCTTCTTGATTCTATTATCCTTTCAGCATACGAAAAAGATTAAATATACACTTTTAATTTATAAGTTTGAATTTTCGTCCTCTTGTGTATCCCAAGTTTGATCCTCCATTGCATTATGAAGACGAACCACGTACTAGCAGTCAATGAAGTATTGCGCGCTCCAATTTTTATGCACCTCCGTAACTTTGAAACGAAGAGATATACGTAAGAAAAGCACGAAATAAAATCGATCGATCTTCAAGAGATCTATGAATTTGATTTTAGCTTTTTTATCGTATCTCGCTTCGTTCCAAAGTTACGGAAGTTTAAAAAAATTGGAGCACGCAATTTATTTATGACTGATAGTACAACCACGTTGATTAAGTTGAAATAGAATACGCTGAAAACATGGGAGTTCTTAGCTTAAACGGAAGATCTGAGACATCTCAAAAACCCAATCCGATAATTTTACCGCTAAAAATTCTGCTGTGTTTTAAACTACCTGACTTTGCTATTAGCCTCGAAGGAGGGAATTTCCAACCGATAAACCTATTTCTTTCCGCTGCATATGCACGTCGATAAGGCCGTCTCTGTCTTTCGAAGTTGCGTCCACAAAGGTCAAATGCGAGTAATCGGGACCTAATTTTTCAGCGCACCCGATCGCCAGTCCATCTGAAGCTCATAAAAGCCCCATTAGAGCTGCAAAACCCGTTAACCGTAACCGTTGCACTCCTCCCTAGGGTGTGACATTCCCCTCCCTCCCTCCCCCACCCCCTCTGACGTCACAGGTCGCGTGGGTCACCCGTCGTCAAACGTGCGGTGAAGCTACAACCAATCGAGATAGGTAGGCCTAGATAGGGAGAGATGCTAGGGGTGACGCTCGAACCATCAACTATTTAAGAACCAAATTTAAAGGACGTTTTACGAACGATTGTTTTCAATGAAATGCAGTTATGAATGGAAGAAAAAAACCAAGAAAGGGCCAACTTCACGTTAGTGCAGCTTGCACTTGCTACACGTTTAGAGTACCCGCAATGTTATTTTTCTTGTTACAGTGTAACCCATTTGTTGTAAAGTTAAAAAAAAAGAAAAAAAGGCGGTGGTGAGTGGGTTTGTTTACGCGAAAGAAAAATTCCAGGGACTTCCAAAAGGGTTTTTTACCCTTTCAAGCCTCCAAGTCAAGCTTGCGAGCTTGTGGTGAAAGAGGTGACGCTACGATGCATTGCGAAGGGAAAGTACTGTAAATCTCTACGTGTATGTAGTATACGAGCGATTGAAGCACTGATCAGGGAATCCTGTAAAATTGGTTCCAGTATTACCGAAGCTTGAAATTTTTATCTAGAACTCCTCCGAAACGGCATAAAAATGTGTGAAATTTGGAAAAAAATTGCTGAGAGAAATTTTGGAAGTATTAACTCCCAACATTTTCAGCTTTAACATTTCGCCTTGAAACCATTAAAAAAAGTTTGCATGCAACAACTCCGCTGTTAGTTTTGGCCGAAATTATGTTAAATCCTTCAAAAGCCACGCTGGAAAGAAAATAGTTTGGATTACAACAGTATAAGACAGAGTTTCGAAATTATTGACTCTTTTTAAGTTTTTCAAATAATGTTTTTTAAAGATCATCCGCATCTTTTTTTTCTGTTTTTTTTCTAGTGTTTTCTTTCTTTTTTTCCTTTCTCTCTTTTATTTTACCATATAAACTGTGTCTAAACCACACTACATCGTTGTTGGGTCAATATGAGCAGGCGTGGAAAAAACCCGTGCAGGACATCACCGCAAGTTTCAATTATAAATATTGTCCCGTTTATCGTCCTGAATACACGAGCCAATAAGAAAAGCGATTGTCAATCGCGCATAAAAAGGACGATATCGATCTGTGAGGACATAAAAAAAGTAATATAATCAGAAGCAATCACTCAAATCCAGCCTAGTTAGTAGCGACTAATTCGCCGCAACATTTAGCCCGCGTCTAGCCTCCCCCAATGATTTAGTGCCTCCCCCGTATCTTATTTAAGCATTGTGAGAACGAGAGCCACCGATAAATTAGACCACAAAGAATCGCTTTCAATAAAAAGTCCTCGGAGCGGAGCTGAGCGCGAGCCGAGCCGAGTCGAACAGCGCGGCGCGGTTTTTTGGGTCGCCCTCGAGCTCTCCCCCGAGTAAGGTTAGTAATCCTTGTATGAAACCAGTTGTGGCCCTCGCATCGCCCACAACAATAGGGATTATGACGATGCGTAAAATGGCTAGTCGAGGCACGAATGCCAACCTAAAAAAAGAAGGATTCGAACACCTTGAGCACGTCTATGAAAAATCGCTTTGGCACGCACAAACTCGATCCGTTTTATTTAATTGATTTCAATTTTTATGGCTTCGTGTGAGCTGCGCTCTCGATTTCTGGGAAAAAGTGTGATATTTCCTGGAATTTAGTTCGGAGAAACTAGTTCCTTACTGAGAATTTTGGAGGTTAGATTTCCCGATTCTTCTGTCGCATCTAGGCCAGGCTGAGCGTGGTGATGCAGAATAACGTTTTACAAGCCTGATGCTGATTACTTTCCGGCGGCCGCTGAAGTAAGCGGCGTTAGGCTTGGCGATACGCTATGGAATAAATAACGACTTTCGCCTCGATTATTGGCAATGAAAATCTGGAATTCTTGCGCCCGTTTTTTATAAAGGATGTCTTTTGCGATACAAGCGAGTACATTATCTTAAAAGGAGGTAGAGAAGGGCGTATTCTGTGAGGTTCATCCAGCATGCGTGTATAGTTTATTATCAACCGTCACACAACTCAATAAGCCAAAAATCTTTGCAAGCCCGACATAATACCGCGTAACAGGGGTAGAAAGGCCACAATGACGCGTGCACTACCCCTCATATTTCAAACTGATAAAGAAAAAAGCGATTGAGTAAATTTAGTGCGTGTATTTTAAACGAGGGTGTCCCTCCTTTTGAAAGAATCAATTGTTTTAATAGGTTGCCACAGATGCAATTGAAAATTGAGCCGCCACAAAAGTGGACCCCGCAGAACAAAAGGAGGGCTTTCCTTTGTTATATTTAGTCCCCGAGAAATCAACGCGATGATGGTTCCAAAATATTCTGCATCAAACATTGTTCTCTCATAGATTATTCGTCGCGGGATGTTCAGTAGAAGGTTAGTTTTAGGTGATGACGGCCATTAGTGAAGATGTCCTTTAACTGTTCGCTATAGTACGAAATAAGTTATTAGTAGTGTAGCCTAACAATGGTCTGCGGAGGGTAGCTATCATAAACACCAAATTTCAAATCCGTCAACGCCGCTATTACCAATTTTCAAAACCGCCAAATTTCGAATCCGCCAACGCCGCTACCTACCTAACCTAACGTTACCTAACCTAACCTTAACTAACCTAACCTTACCTTACCTAACCTTACCTTACCTAACCTAACCTGACCTTACCTAACCTTACCTAACCTTACCTAACCTAACCTTACTTAACCTAACCTAACCTTTGAATTTGGCAGTTATAATTATTGGCGCTTATGGACACTGGCGGGTACGGCGTTGGCGGTTTTGATATTTGGTGTTTGGGGTATCGTCCGTCTGCGGATAGATCGACTAAACTGCGTAGAGCGGAAATTTCTGGCAAGTTTTGATGACTTACCTCATTTTTTGCTTATTATGAGAGACAATAAAATATTTTCACAAAGAGCAGATTAGATATCAATAAGATAGTTACTGTGCGTGTGTTGTTTGAAACATATTTTTTTTAAATCTGTTGATCCCCCTCCCTTATATTATTGTCAAGTAATACAGAGGTGACTTTCAGAATGTGTTAACAAACCTTGAATAGATTTCTGTTCACTCTACCAAGGTCTTATGACTATTACCTTATAAGCCCCTACAAAAGTCCATTTGTTTTTTGAGCTATATTTGAAGGTAGATCGTTCGTAATGAGAAACCCTACACGTGTGTGCTTTAGTCAATGAGTCTGAAACGGGCCTAGGCCAGTATCGGCGCCGCATTGTCTCCTGTCCAACTGAATGAAGATAGTCTCTGTGACAACTCTGCCGATGCTCAAAAAGAAGATTCCAGAGATGAAATAAAAAGGTATCCACTTGTTATCTTAGCTTGGGCATCTGATGGCGAGGGCGATGTGGCCCGGGGGGTACGGGGCTTTGGGGGGCAAGGAGGGGGGCGCAGCAGGGGGCCCGGCGGTGAGCGCGATGCTCTCTTAGGTTGGGGGTCCCCTGGGACGCGGGGCCCATAAAATAAAGACAATATGACACCGCTGAGGCGTGGGACTGGCTGAGAGGCTCTGCCTGGCTAGGATCCTACGTACGACCTCTCCAAGTGTGCGTGCTGAAAACATTGCGACTTCTGTCCAAATTTCATACGACAAATACAATTCGATATCACGGTTAGAATCCGGTCTTAACTTAGATCTTTGTTGCTCTGTCAATTTGAAAGCTTACATTTTTTTGTCCGTATATCTAACTATTCGTCGCTAAGACGAGCGGAACGGAGCTTAAAACACTTATTGAACAGCAAGCCTGATGCCGCTTACTCTTCGACTGTAGGCTGCAGAGGTAAGACGTGTGAGTTGGTTTATGTTTCATTGGGTCACGAGCCTTGCCCCGGTTCGCTGCCGTTTGGTGACGGTAAGTTTAAGTTAGGTTCGTTTGAATCATCCGCATTGTGGAAAGAACGTTCACAGCCGTTGGCCGTAACTAGTAGAGCGAACTGGGGTTTGTTCTTGTCGCGTAAGTCAGGACGGGCGTCAACAAGTCACTGTGGCCGAGTGGTCAGTGTGTCCGCCTGACAGCGTGCTCGCCTGAGGTAAGGTGTCACACCTCACAATAAGGCTTCTGAACAAATTGGAATCTTAAAGTCAATGCATGAAGGCGCTGTTGTATGTATGAGGGTAATGGCGTGAACTTTGCTGTCGATTATACATAAATAGCGGAATACCTATTAGGTAAGAGGTACGGAGGCCTTTACATTAAGTTACTGCATAGAAAAGTTAGTCGTGACGGGCTGGTTGTCCAGCTCGCTTTCATATGCAGTCGCCTGTGTTTACATTCATAAGTAGTTATCACGCTTTATTCGAAACAGAAAGAGAAAGTGTACTAGTTAAATATTTAACCGTAGGATATTACGACATACTTTGGGTGTAGTCCGGATCAAGGATGAATGGTCTTGCTCTGATTTTAAGGTTCTTTAGCATATAAACAATTGAAACAGTTGACATTTATGTATTAGTTTACTTTTGAGCAAGCTGGTTAACACTAAATTTGAATCAGTGCGAGTCTTTGAGGTTCAGTGAATTTTCACTGAATCTCAGAGGCACTCAGTGATTCAAATTTAGAGTGAAGATGTTTAGAGGCATCAGCACGGTCCAAAAAATGTTCTGTGGACAGCAGACATCTCTTTCCACTACGAACTGTTCAATGGAAATTATGGTCTAGTGTGGATACGCTTTTCATTATTCCATTTAAATTTCCCCATGAGGTTTGTTTGATTAACGATATGTTAGTTTAGGTTAATCTGATGTTTGGTTAGTTTAGGTTAAGTTAATCTAGGTTGTTTTCTGCAGGTCAATTCATGCTAGGGTAATGTAGGTAAGTTCAGGATTTTATTCAGGATTTCAGGTTATTTCAGATAACGTTAACCCAAAGTTTGGTGTTGATTAATTTAGGTTTGTTCAAGTTTGGTTAAATAATGCAATAAAGAGAAGGTTTCAGTTAAGGTTAACTTGAGAGTTAAACTGTTGGTAAGTTTTTGTTCGGTAACTTTACATGTGGTAACTCGTGGTTGGAGGCTAGTTTAGGCGACGTTCATTGAAACCATATTTGCAGTGTGTTAGGTGAATTTCATGGAAAAAAATGGTTTTGTTACGGCAACAAAATTAGGGACAACAAATAAAATGTAACCAAAAATTTTGCCGCAGCAACCAAAAGTTTTGTTGATAGAACCAAACATTTTGTTGTCACAAAATATTTTTTCATCCCTCTTTTAACAAATGATTTTGTTGGTATAACAAAACCCTTTTTCCGTTATGTGGCAAATTTAGTCAAGGTTAGAAAGCTCGCAAACCGCTACTCCTTACTCGCAATAATCTACTATAGCTCCAAACTGCACAAAATATTCATCATGCGCGAATGGTCTCTCCTGCGAGACGCCGCCGAAAAGATGTCAGAGGGCTTTTTCTCTCGTCACGCCCAAACGCATCCATCGAAAGCACGGGTCGCGACGCGGTCCCCTCCGCCAATTAAGCCCAGTGCAGCGCAGCGCAGCGCAGCCCAGAAGCAGCCCAAGAGAAGCCCAGGTACTTGTCATGTCCCCTGTGATCCGGATGAGACCACTTGTGCGGCCAAGGTGACAAGCCCCCTATGCCACGACCCCATGCGACAACGACCGCCGAAAACTGATGCACGACAGAATTCCAGACGACTGCCCACCAATTGGAAGCGATTCCGAAGATGTTGTTCAACAAAGGGCCGCGTCGTCGCTTGTCGCCATGATTGCGGTGATGAGGGGGTGGCTGCGCCAGGGTGGTTTACATACAGATTGTTCTTCAGCCAGATATCTTAGCTGGATGATCAATCTGAAAAGAGGACAGGGTTCCCACGTTCCAACCACGACTTTTTTCTGCGATTTCCGGAGGTTTTGTCCGCAAGCGGATATTGTGCTTGTGCTACGTCTACACTGTCGATTTGATTGGTTTTTAGCTCTTGTACACTCTATTTTTTTAAGGTTGCATTTTCAACCTTTTGGTTCAACCCTCAAGCCGAGGGGAGCGACAGCGGAGCGAGGCACATGCCACGTAACCTAACTTAACCTAGGGTAGCCACGTAACCTAACCTAACTTAACCTCGGGTTGCCACGTAACCTAACCTAACTTAACCAAGGGTTGCTACGTAACCTAACCTAACTTAACCTCGGGTTACCTAATGAAACAGTCGCCAAGCCTGATGCCGCTTACTTCTCGGCGGCCGATTTAGGGCCGCCGAGAAGTGAGCGGCATCGGGCTTGGCGACAGCCGAGCGGAGCGCTAGCGAAGCGAGGCACGTAACTAATTAATTCTGTTAAACGGAAAGGGGCTTTGGTTAGGTTAAGTCAGGTTGGATGCTTCTTGCCTCGCTCCGGTATCGTTCCGCTCGATTTGACGACGAAAGCAGGTTGAACCGGGTTAAAGTTGGTACCTTAAAAAATTAGAGTGTATCTACGACAGAGGAACAAGAGGCCTAACCGTCGGCAGACCGCTGCTACAAAAGTCGAGAGCGTAAATGGCTGGTGAGTAATTTTTTTTAAATTTAGGTTGGCAACACTATTGAAATCGACTGCCTCTCTCTATCCAAATACATAAGTACTACCAACACAAATTGGAAAAAAAATAAAATCATGTGTTTAGCTGCCAGACTGCATCATTCGTCGATGGATTATGCGCAGACGAAAATTATCACCTCGATATATTAGGCCGAGGTCCTATTATCATTAACTCACTACCGCCCAGCGATGCCGTTCGGAAACGGAAAAAAATATTTTAGTCACTTTTTAGTTCATTTTTGTCACAATTTAAAGAATATTCCCCCTCTGGAAAACTTACTTATAATCATTTAGACATTTTTCAAAGCTTAAAATTGCGTATTTTAATGAAAATTATCCTTCCAATTTCTCTGAAGCTAAATTTCACTCCAAATACTTTGGACTGTTATGGGTTAAGTTAGCTTC
>Ga0058701_10002633_pt1 | contig 13738 bp, 8 predicted proteins | sample AgamicOrMae_FD_97039 | JGI IMG/M metagenome (GOLD analysis project Ga0058701, IMG submission 97039) | Agave microbial communities from Guanajuato, Mexico - Or.Ma.e | ecosystem: Host-associated > Plants > Phyllosphere > Phylloplane/Leaf | place: Guanajuato, Mexico | collected 2012-06-04 | reverse complement strand
AATATTTTATTGCATTTTTTTTTTGTTCACGTACGGTTCTATTTATAGAGGCGACTCTCCTGTGCACGAATTTGGCCCAGAGACGTGCAGGCAAGCCGGTGGGGCGCAACGTGCATCTTTCTAAAGGCGTCTAGGATTCCACCACATTTCTTCTAGTTCTTAACGAAGTGCCGCTCCTTCTGTGGCCCGACCTCTCCTGTCAGATCCTATCTCCAAATATCCGTGAACATTGTCCTCTTTTGGATCACCTGTGGGAACGTTCCTAGTGCCCACGGATAAATTTTCTCTGATTTAAATTTAACAGCGCTTTCGATTCTATTGAGACTACCGTCGAGACTTTGTTCGAACCTTAAAATAATCACTTTTTGAGAGACCGAACGGGAATTTTATTTTGAGTCTAATGTTAAGCTGCATTAAAATAAATAGAAGAACGATATTTTACGATGTATGATTTGGTGCGAAACATATTTAAAAACCCATTTATGGATGAAACAAATGTACGATAAACATTCGACCCTATTTAAAGCAGCATGTGGCAATCAACATTGCATTTTCGTGGAATAGATTATTCGTGAGCTTATTAATTTAGTGCAGCGGTGTTTTCTAGGTTATTTCATGTAAGTCCTACTTACATGGTTATTTCAGGAATATTTTAATGTAGAATACGTGTTACAACCTCAACAAGAAGAAAGAATTATAAAATACACAAAAAAACGATAAGTGAGACAACAAAAAGAAGTATTTCTAAACATAATGATTTTTTTCGCCACTTAAACAAGTTATTTATTAAAGTAAATTTGATTTTTCTCTCTTGGAATAAAAAGTGTATTGGAATCATGAGTCATCTTGAAAATACAAAGGCCAGAATCGAGATAGGCCTAACTCTTGCAATATAACAATATATTCAGTCTGAAAAGTTGTTTTTTTTTTCATATTTAGACTAAAATTTTGTTGGTGATCTTTCTTCAAGGTAATTTTTGTCGATCCCGCAAACATGTTGCAGAGGATTAAATAAATTTCATTGAAAAAAGAAAATATGTTGATGCGTTCATAGTTTACTGAGGACCATGGTGATTCCCAGATTAGGCCTTCTGTTATACGAGAAACGGTTTCTGATTTCGTTTCAGCAAGCAAGGTTCCCTACTGCAAGTCAATGCCGCATACTTTTCGCTTAGCTTCTTTTATTATTTAGCAGCTGTTCTGTTTTGAGTGGGTCGAAATGGGGCGTTTATTATAGTGGGCTTAACACCAAAACAGCGTTAGCTTAAACTGAATGGCGATGTGACCTTCAAGCAAGTCGCTATTTTTTTGACAATAAATCAAGTTTTCGCGGTTATTCGAAATCCCGCCGATCTGTGCCCAAAAAAATGATTTTTTTTAGGAGCAGCATTTTTGTTTCTGCTGGACCTTAAGGAATTACTACGGAGAAAGTAGACGAATTCTCTCTTTGGGAATTTGATTTAGTTGCGTACTTAAAGTTTACAAACGAGAATTTCTCGTCTTAATTTTGTTTGTTGTTCTTTTACTGAGTAGTAAGTCGAAATCCCAAAGTTTACCCACCATTTTTGGTTTTAAGTGACAACTGGTTCGAGGCATTTGGAGAAACAGCAGAACAAGTATTATAGGGCCTTGAATGCAAGTTCCCCCACCAATAAGCGCTGCACAACCGGATGCACCTCTGCAGTTTGAACAGCAGCTGCAGCTGCAGACAGCTGGGCACCGGCAGGCGGTACTCGCTTGGCGTGTATCGCTCGCGAACATCGTCTACCTCCTCCTGTTCTCCTGGTATCGCGGTCTAGGAAACTCTCCTAGAAAACTCCTCACTCCACTCTGAGCTGCTGGGGACCCCCACTCCTGTCCAGACCAGCTCTCTAGACAGCTTCTACCGCTTATATATTCACCTAGAACCGGCGTAACCTAGAAATAGATGCTGGCCGATAATGAAATGTGCGTTCTTCGAGAGATAAGGTTGCTTGTCTAGGATGAACACATCTCTTGAAGATACATCGTCTTCAGAGGCGCTATTGGAATCTAAAAACTAGAAAAGATCTCGCGCCGGACGGGTTAGTTCATCAAGGATATTGTTATAAAGATTTTATCGAATATTCGTTTTTTGTGTGTATGCGTAGGAATAAATTAGTCCTCGTCTATTTTGGAACTATGAGGTCAGCTTAGTTTTGCAACGCGTTTGTTTACGACTCTGATTTTAAACATGGTTCATTTTTCAGTGAGTTATTCGTTTTTAAAATCCTTGTTGGTTTCAGTTAAATCGTTCCTTCTTCTTGGAGAGCTAGTTTTGCTACTTTCCTGTAAATATGTAATCATATTGAATGAAAATCCACCGGTAAAAACCACTAGCTATTGATTAAAAAAAAAGCATTTTGGAAAGGTTTTCAGCCACGCGTCGTGAAGCTTGTAGGCCAACAAAATTGCAGTTTCCAAACAGAACGCAAAACTTTAAAAAATGGAAACAATAAAAGCATAGTTGTTGGAAACTTTAAAATTTTCGCCGATATTTTTCCAAAATCATCTTAAAAACAGGTATTTTTTTAATAGAATGATGGGAAAGTGTTGTTTTTTTCTGTTTATCTGAATCAGGTAACCTAAGATACGGCCTCAATACTGGTTGAGCCATAGCACTGTTTTATGTACTACGATAGACAGAAAAAACGTCCCTCCCCTGCAACCACCTGGACATCGGTGCGTTGCGGTGGCCTACCTTAGCTCGGAATCAGGCAGGTGATTGGCTGATGCCGAGCTAAGGTAGGCAACCGCAACGCACTGATGTTCAGTTGGTTGCGGGGGGGGACGTTTTTTCTGTCTATGATAGTATATACTGCTATGAATATGTTTTCGTGGGGTTTACCTTTCACCGCACTTTACTGATATAAAGTCAGAATGGAAAGTTATGGCTTTGCGGACTGGTTAAGGGCAAAACCATCTCAGACGCTTAAATAGCAGATCAAGATCGCCGGTTAATTACCACTCCATAAGTTGAAAGTTACATTAAAGAAATGAGGTCGGTAGCAGTCCATATTCGATTCTGCCGTCGATGCATTTATATTACTAACAAACCTGGCAATTAGGCCCATTAATACGAGCTACAGCTTCCAAGGTGTTCCACCAGCTCGCGTGAAATATCAGCTTCATAACTGGACCCAGAATCGCAGCAACGGCGTGTAAATGGGCCACTCACAAGGACTGGCCAAGGAAGGACAACGGACTAGACGCACGGGTCTAGTTGGGACCCTCTCGGGAAGCAAGTTAATCTGTTAGATATTTAATCGGTCGCAAATCTAATTAGCGGTCACCTTTAAACGGGCGTGTCTTGTGTTTTGTTACTCTGGACTAAATAGCTTTTTCTGTGTGTTATGTGGGAGAGTGGAAGAAACCTGTTGTTTGGAGTACACGACTGTAATGATCTTTTCTAGATTTCGCTTAAAATACCGGGACGATTGAGTTAGATTTGAATTGTTAGTTTCCTCAATCCTTCGATTTTATGCGGATGAAAAATGGTGATTCTTATGTAATCTATTTTTTATCCAACTAATCTAATTTTAAGTGATCCAGCCAAACCAATCATATCCGAGCTTTACTAATCCTAACCGATATTATCATAGACTAATCTACCGTACTAGTCACCTAGCTTAACGTAACCTATTCCATTGTAACCAAATCTAACATTACCTAGCATCCCAGGTTGAAGTATCCATGTAATGTCCATGGTAATATCCTTGCCAAAAAATCCGCTTTCACTTAAAAATACTCGAATGAATATCCATGGTTCATGGATATAGCGAAGACACATGGTTACCCATTTGCGTATTTTCAATAAATGGATGATGCGGCATGGATATTGCATGAACACTTCAACCGGGATAATTTCGCGTCAAGGACCGAAATTGCATCTTAATCGTCACCACTCTTCTAGTTAAATCAATAGATTTAAATATTTTACAGACTTTCCATTCCTACAAGATCTGGCCTGAAATTCTCCGAACTTCTGGCCTAGGTCATTTGTTCCTTTTCATAATTCTAAAATTGATACCGCCGCTACAGGTATTTCAAGAGCAAATTATTGATACGACACGACAAGCGCCTGACAATATTCATAAGGATGTTGCTCTCCCCACCAAATACGCCAGAAGCAAGTATCTTCCTTCTCGAAGGTGCTGTGCACAAGTTTGCATCACCAATTTAGGTTTACACTTTTCAATATGCGTTTGCACTTCCAATTTGCGTCCGTTTTCCGCGGAAGACGTATCGTTTCCGGTAAAATTAAAGGGTTTCTTCCACTATTACAACAGTGAAACCGAGCAGTAAAGGTCATCTTGAAAGGGCCCGGAGCTGCGTTTGAATTTTCGCGCGTAGAAACAATTTCCGGAAATCGGAACCTTTCTTCCTGCGAACAAATCTCGCAATTTCGACTTTGATAACTTATTAGATGCAAACGAGCATGCTTTGTTATTTTTTTTTATTTTTTATTTTTTTTGGTTACCTACGACCTAAGCAGCAGTCTAAAGAGGTATTAATTGATTTTAACCATTTAAAAATTCAGCTTCGTTTTCAAGTTACGCTCCGAAGTCAGGAAGTAACTGGTTACTTAATTCGGTCCATGTTTTAGCATCGCGAAAATAAACAGCTCGAATTTTTCTGCATTATACTCTTCGAATTGTGTTTTTCACGCGCTTTCACGTATCGTAAGAGCATTTTTTTCTCTTTTTTCACACGGCTTACGGGACCATCTCTGTGCCTGCGACCCGGCTGGTTCCCATACCAAGTGACGCAATGCTTCAACTTGGCCAGGGATATTTACTCCCCGTTATAATTCCTTTACAGGCTTTTCGTTGTGGAGTCTCAAAGCCAGCACCACTTAAATGCGTATATGATGAGGACTGTTGAGCTCAAGAAGGTAGCAAATGCACCCAAGGGGCCGAATGGAATCATGGCCGTATTTAAGCCCATGAAAGCTCAATTTTAGAACGATTGAAGGCTGAAACAGGAAAGCTCGCTAGCGACGAAGATCGCCAATGAAAATGCGACCAAGTGACCTAAACTTGCACACCATAACTTGACTTATCCTAAGCTAAGTTATGCTAACACATCATAACCTAACTTAACCTTTCCTTACTCAACCTAACCCAACTTAACCTAACTTAACGTACCCTAACATGATCTAACTTAACCCAAGCTAAGCTCTTCACCTAACTTAACCTTACCCGAATTCACTTAACTTACAAAAACGAACCCAACACTAACCTATTTTAAACTAAACTAACAGGAATCTGAACCCAAACTGACTTAACCATCCCAAACATGTCCCTACCTAACTTGCCTTTCCTAACGTTGCCCAACTTTATTTAAATAACCTCAACCTTACCTAAGCTAGCGTCAATGATAAATCGCCATCCAAGTTCGCAACATGTTACAAGTCGTTTTCCCCTCGTGACTTATCATTCAACACTAAAGAATTTTTCATACCCTTTGATATTTTGGGAAATAAAAAGCAGCACTTTTCGAGGGAATTGAAATTTCAAGTATTTTGGAAACATGAATCACATAACTCTCGGAGCGTTTTTTTAAATGAAAATGTCGGTTTTTAATGGTGTTTTCTTAGAAGAAACCTGCCTTTTCGCCTTAAGTAAACATCTCTGTGGGTGTGACAAAACTAAGGAGATGATCAGATGTAGCAGTGAATCAGAGGTCATCGGCCTGACCGGCGATTTTGTGCAACGAGAGCTGAGATGAGATACGTCTGAGGGAAAGATACATCTTGGCCTTGTCGGGAGCTGGTGCTTTTTAGAAACTTCCATTTCGTTGTTTTCATTGGCTTTGCTTCGGCAGCTCGCGGACAGTCCGGGGCCAGCCGAGCTGCGGGCGAGCCGAGCTGCCGGCCACGCAGAGAGCAAGACAAGGCGTTTTTGATAAGCACGCAGACACGTCCGGAGAGCCACTATTGTCTAGAGACTTCTTTTGTCAAAGATTTTGATATCATCATTGTGTTTTCCGTCGGTAGATTATTCTCTGATATTCACACTTTCCTTTTCAACAGAAGCCAGAATCATAGTCATCACCTCGAAAGAATACATTGTGAATATAATCTTAAATTTAAAAAGACTCGCCGCAGCTGATTGGCATTGTTTTTTTTCTTTTTTTTAGTGTCTATTGACCCGACTGCCCCGATTAAAATGTATTAGGTTGGGGTTCGAGCGTTCAAGTCACCTCCCATTTTAAATGCATTAGATTGGTTACGTGCGTTCAGGTCTCCCCATATTAATGCACGGCGGTACAATGGCAACACCCTTAAAAAAATTAGCAAATCCATTATATTCTGCTCCCAAAGGAAATTAATACGGTAATTTTATTGTATTTACTGATTATTGCCCCTTGAAGGGCTAGGAATTTTTAATTTAGAAGAATTAGGGAAAAAATTTTGCTCAAAACTATTGCGAAATGGTATTATAGAATTGATTACAATTTTTATGCACACTAACTTAGGTGAGGAATTTATGCAGAAAAAACGTGCATTTTCTAAAGATTTGCGTTGCTATATAACTTTTAATTTTGTAATATTGGTTATGCAAAAAGGTAATTTAGTCATATTTCTTAAACTGTGGGATGAGATATGACTTTGCTGATTAAATAAGCGTATAATTGGTATTCCGCTGTTGAGAGTGCCTTGCTTTACGCGTAACTTTTGTTACGTGCATCGTCTTTGTCACAGAAACCTTTGCGTGGTTACAAAAGTACCGGACGTCTTCCTAAATGCGTTTGGTCTCTAACACCTGTGAAATGGTTGCTGGTGGTTAGCGAAATTACTTCTTCCGCTCTGCACTAGACTTGTCCCATACATGGAACTCTTCTAACCTCTCAGTCTCCCTAAAAAAAGTGTTCAGCATATTGTAATAACAAAACGAGGAAAATGAGATTTACTTACTTTTACTCAGATTTTACTTTTGTACTGTACATTTCCTAGGGAAATCTCTATTTATCATGTCGATATTAAATTTTTTTCTGGTCACCGGAGCTCATGAGTTAACCTTGCGTTGGAATCTCCATGTCAAAAGTTAGTTGAGGAATAAAAGATCTCAAAACATAGTAAAAGCAAAGCACCCGTTTCTGGGAATGCTAAACCAGTTTATACATATAGGGATCAACTAAAACGGGGGTAGTACGTATTTTAGATATTTTTTTTAAGATAGACTCATGTTCAGCTACATTTGTGGAAAGCTCTCGTCGATACATTCTGAATGATGTGGCTGAGCATAGATCTATCTTGAAAATTACCAAAATACGTACTACCTCCATTTTAGTCTCACACCCAAAACAGGTATGGCATTCGCTAAAAGGGTTGTTTTGGTTTTACTGAAAATGGAATTTTCTTTCGCATTTTGTATTTAAAATAAAATATATTCGTACAAAGTTGATCCTCCTTAACAGTGAATCTACACTTCATTTTGTGGTTGGTAAAGGGAAATTCAACTAAAATTACTACAAACTTTGTGCACACTCACTCTTAAACAGAACCAGTGAAACTCGGTTTAACAAGTGACAATTCACGGAAATCAGTCGGAATCACTTCTTCACTGAATTCCGTCATTCAAGTGTTTTAATTTGTCAACCCTTAAAAAAATGTATATTTTAATTTTTGATTTAGCGGGTATCAGTTTTTGTTTGAAGATTCTTCTAGTAACGATCGGAAACCGAAGGCCTGTGCTAGGTGTAACCGCATCCGAGCGAGCGAGCGGCGACCACCAGAGGGCGCGTGCAACAATGCGTTGAGGCAACTGTTGAAGGTCTGGTCACGTGACCCGCACCCAAAGCAAGTGCCTCAACAGCCTATACCGGGATCCGACCAAAACTGAGCCCATGTGCGGGACATGGGCGCCTGACATGAATCACTAAGGACTTGGTCTCGCGGCCGCTGACGCGACAGTCGTCGCAAGGTGCCTGCCACGAGGTGTCTGCCATAAGGTGCAAGCCATCAGGTGTCATACCGCACATAACCTACAAACACTAAAAATTAACGAACCATAAACGTGAAAAATTGAGGAGGAAGAAGGCCTGAGACAATTCGTCACTTGAAATTGTTATTTACGGAAATCTGTAAAATAACCTATGCATCAAGTTCATTGTGGCTTTAAATTTCCAAAAACCTATGTTTTATTCTTGTTTAGGAGCCACCCATGTATTACGTTACGCTCGGGGGAGGGGGGGAGATGGGTCTACACATCTTTGAAAGGGAGAAGGAGGTCCAAAAGTGGTCTGCATTATGCGCATCATAGTCTAATTAAGGGACGGCCATTATTTTGGATGTGTGTTTCTTTTGAAGAAATGCTTCTTTTAATTCTCTTTTAACTCTTCTATTATAAATCTTCGTTAAATTTTGCAAATAAGATTTTTGCATTGAATGTTTTTTCCCCCAATTATTTTAATTGTCACAAAACTAGCTTCAGATTATCCGATTATTGTATTGTATACATATCACGTTAATAAATAGTAGTCTTAAATTTTTAGCTAACAATTTTGCTTGCAATAAATTTAGACATTCGCCGTTTCTTTAGAAGACCGTCCATATCTACGTCTTTGTAGTTGGTTAGGGTAGGGAACAATCTTATCAGCCTTATGAGCTAAACCTGCATTTAAGGTCACCGGAAGGGGAATGGAGTCAAAAAGCGACCGAAATAAGGCGCGTAGTATACTTCCCCTAATTTTTCTGCTGGAACACAGCATAATATTCGTTGAGGAAATCGTGTTCTCCACCAGTGATATCGTCAGAATCGTTTGTTGAATGCGTTATATTTCGCGAGTTGTGCGTTGCTGCTCCTGCGCCCTTATTAACCTTCGTCCAACGGATCCACTCGCCATAACATACATTATTCGTTTGCGTTCATTGCCGCGTTGGGTAAGAGTACTCCAGCGTTGTGTCCTTGGGTCGGTACACCTGATGACGGTCATATGACGTGCGTTCACCGCCTTGTGGCGCCGGCGCCAACACCGCTTTGCGGTTCGGATACCTAATATCAGGTGACGGGATAGGCTCCGATTAAAGTCGCCTCTAAAGGTTGCAAATTCCAACTTGTTCTACCCTGCACGACAAACGCGAAACACCTGTTTTAGGGAGTTCTTACCGGGTAGCTGTCATAAGCGCCAAAAACCACAAGCGCCAACGCCGCAAGCGCCAATCCGTAACCGCCAAACGAGAAGAGTCTCAAACGCCAAAGATCTTAACCGCAATTCTAACCTTACCTAACCTAACCTAACTTAACCTAACTTGACCTAACCTAACTTATACGGACTTTGGCGTTTGCGACTTTTCTCGTTTGGCGGTTACGGACTGGCGCTTGCGGCGTTGGCGCTTGTGGTTTTTGGCGCTATCGAATGCCCCCCGTTCTTACCTATTTGTGAGTGAGAAAATGAAACGTGGGTAATACATATTTTGATTATTTTTCAAGGTTGACCTATGTTTAGCCATATAAATCGAAAGGTCTCGTCGGGAGTTTTTCATTGATGTGGCTGAATATCAGTCTATCCTAAAATATAAGGGAGTAGGCGTATTGTAGTTATTTTTCGAGATAGACCTGTGTTTAGCCATATAAATCGAAAGGTCTCATTCAAAGCTTTCTATTGATGTGGTTGAACATAGGTCTATCTTGAAAACTAAGGGAGTAGTGCGTATTTTAGTTATTTTCCGAGATAGACCTTCGTTCAGCCATGTAAATCAAAAGGTTTCGGTGAGAGCTTTTCATTGATGTGGCTAAACAAAGGTCTATCTTTAAAAATAACCAAAATACGTACCTCCGTTTTATTTTTACTCTAGAAACAAGTTGAAAATCTCTTTGTTTTGTGTTTATAGATTGTGTGATTTATTTTTTCTTCAAATGATTTTGGATCCAGTAATACCTGTTTGGAAAGTTATAAAATTAAGGAGCCCTCTTGCTCTGAACAAACACCCTATTAAATGCATTGATTTGCAAAAAATAATTACCTGTTCCCAGGTATAACGGTCAGTGAAAATATACTGTTTCACCTTTTTTCTCTTTTTTCGTGCGAAGGATAATGGATCAACCGGTCAAGGCAAATGTATATCGGGTAGGCCAAGGTGGGCTGCACTGGACGAGAGCTTCAGGCATCACAGAAACGACAATACTTCAATTATATTCTAGACCTAGACTAACTAGAAAAGTGTAGCCTACACTAATTTAGCTGTCTAAACGTGGAAGACATAGCCTCTACCCGTCCAGTCGAATTTGCGAAAATTAGTAGCTGAAGTGGCTCAAGCGGTCGGTTACCTTCAATTTGAAATGAATTACGAAAAAAGTGGTTGGCAGCCATGTTTCTTTTTAAGTGGGGCCAATGGTAGAAATGAATTAAGTATGAGTTTGCCTAACACGTATTTTTGCTTGATGTTGGACTTTTTTTCTAGACTTTTTTAGGAGGTGAAAGGGTTAGTCCTCGTAACTGTGATATTGATTGACTGTCACTCGAAGCCGGCATTCTGCGGACTGTTTGCAAGAGCCCAAAACTAGATGACGGTAACCCTGAAAATTTGGATAGTCATTTTTGCGATTACATGATGTGTATCGAGAATAATCGAAGTTGCACAATGGGCGCGCTTAGTTAAAGCGATTGTTTATCTGTGACGCAGCTGCTCTGTTTTAATTTGAGTTGGCAACACTGTCAAGAAACAGTGACGGGATTCCGACGCATTACGTACTGCCAGCAGATATCCTAGGGGGCGGTGGAGTCGGGACGGAGCAACCCACACTTGCATTGGGAAGGTTTGACAACCTGTGCGCAGAGAAACACAGCACTGTTGCCAATATGCAAATTTATTCGGACCGAAATTCTGTGTATCAACCGTCTTGCTAAAACGATAAGTTTGAGCTTTTTCAAACTGGCGACCAGTTTTACTGTTCGTAGTGAAGAACTGTATGGTTGGTAGGTCTAGCGCACTGTTGCCATATTTTGTAAACCCGTCATTTTAAATATTGTTAACTCTTAAACCGGTAAAGTTAACCTACTTATCAGCCTCATGTCTATTTGCTCCAGTGCGACCTATAACATACTCGATAATGTGAGGTTCTCTGATAATTCTCGAGTCAATCGCCGCTAAAATCTACCATTCGCGAAATGTCGCAACCCTGTAACGTAGGGTAGGACAGGTTAGAGGCCTAGATATACTAGAGAGGAGACATTGGGCAGCCATTTTTTTTTCTTCTCATGGGACTATGACTATGAAATGCGTCGGAGCTTACGGGGAAACTTCGGAAACAAGATGGCGGCGCCCATGGTTTTCCACCCTCGAAGCTTCCTCTCTAGTACATCCAGGCCTCTGCTAGGGCAGATCACCTGGAGTTGTAGCCTCAATGAAAATGCATCTCGCCACTATAACGATGATTCTGTTGCGAAATCCGGCCAACAATAATGAGGTCTATGATTGTGTAGCTGGCCACTTACTCTGCTTAAATGATAGTCGTTTTATGCTATGTTTGTTATGACTGGGTTATGTAAGTGTGATTTTAGGAAGCTATATTGGCTAGCTAGCTACTCTACTTCCCGCTGGAAGTGCTTTGTTAAGAACCCGAGGCGAATTAGCTATGATTGCAGCGCAGACAGACTCACACCGACTCATGCCTATGGAATCCCGCGCCAATTCAAAACTTATTCATTTCCTATCGATATGGAATCGCGAGATATATCTCTTTTGTTTCGAGAATAGTAGGCACTTATTACGATTGTTACACAGATAATTAGCTGAGGATTTTCCGCGTTTTTCTGCAAAGCTGCAACGAGACCAAGGCCCGAGAAACGCTTTTGAAAAGAACTGTTCTTGAATTATGTTTATCGTGTTGTTTTATTATGAAAGACTAATTTAAAATCAGCCTTAATTTCAATGTGTTTTTAAAAGCGTTTTATTTTTCATTTTTTTTTTCAAAAATAGTTTTTACGCAGTATATTATTCTGTGAATCGCAGAAACTGAGTTTTTCGAAACATGTTAAAAAAGTCGCAAAAAATGTGAAAAAGTGTGCTCACGTTATTATTACTGGTTTATCTATTTACTTATTTTCCGGATTTGTTCAGACTTGTATTAATCTCTAGATGGATAGGTGTATCTCACCAATATTTGGGCAAAACATTTGTCATTTACAGGAAGAACTGGAAGATATTCTGTAAACTGAACGATAGACAGCTCAGCAATTTTTGTTTTACTTACTGATTAGGTTTTGTTTTTGTTTCAGGTATGTTCTTGTGTAGAGATATTTCGCTGAAGTCTTAACGTAAGTTTTGCTAATAACTCTCTAACTGATGAACATTGATGTTGTAGTGCCAAACGAAGTGGCTGGTTCTCAATTAGTTGTCTCAGTATCGGTAAAAGCCATATCATTTTTTCCTCTCCTTTTTTTCGGTCCAACACTTACAAAATATCCCCATGCCATTTCCAAATCAGTACCTACACTGAGAAAAGCGGGTTAGTAAAGTTTACTAAAATTAGTAAAAAAGCGACAGCCAACTCGGATTGTGAATGTGTGAATGTTACCAGATTTGCCAGTAAACGTTACAGTAAACAGGACTGTGTAACGATAACGTTTACTAGCAAACCTGTTAGCGTTAACTAGCCAAGTTTGGTTGTCGCACTTTTTAGTTATTTTTTCTTATGTTTAGTAAACTTTACTAACCCTTTTTTCTCAGTGTATTCCAAAAGTACTCTGCCATTTTTTTCGTTATTTCAAAATCTTCTTCGTTATCTCACGCCATAATTCATTTTTCACAACAAGCTGCTCTTCGCGTGATTTCTCTCAAAATCCTCGGGCAGACGGTTCTAAATTTATATTTCACGCCTTCGTCTAATCCGCGGCAAATATCTTTAATCCATATTGAAGCTGCGAGCATTGAACCGTCAAGCATGTTGAACATTAAGTAAATGAAATTTTGTCTGAGCGAATAACGCCTTGAGAGAACAACAAGATGTTGATGAACTGCAAACGACACGGATTACGGGGAATCGAGATTCATCCTTTTTCTGGGGACCACGTTAAAACGCCAGGCGGCGGCGCGGCGCGGCGCGACGCGGCTACGTGACGTTCCAACTCCGATTTTGCACGTATTCAAAACAGTTACGACGAAGGCGCGCTCTCAAACGGACTCGTCTTTTCAAACTGGGATGCTAAATACGAGATATTCCCACAGAAAAAGCAGATTCGGTAAGCCTAGCTAGGCGCGCGCTTTTTTTCTACTTCTTTTCCTCCACCCTCCGTCGTAACGAGATGAGCGAGGCCCGAAGCATTTAACCTATCCAAGCATAGGTTTACCTTACGTTGATAAATGTAATGTACAAACCTCCAAGGTTAACCAAACGTAGAACCTAGTTTAGGTTAACCAAACGTAGAACCTAGTCTAGGTTAACCAAACTGGGCTAGTTTATGTTAACCAAAATAGTACTCTAATTTAGGTTAACCAAACATAGATTAGGTTAGCCTAAAGTGACCTAGCCTAGGTTAACCTAACGTCAGGATTGCTAGTGAGTCACGACTTTTATTGACTTAGTGTCACTTTTATCGACTTTGTGTCTCCTGTAATAATTTCTGTCACTATTAGTCACTTCTCCGTAAATTTTGTCCCTTTCATCACTATTTCGAAGATCCTTGTTTGTTAGTCTCATTCGTTTTTTTTTTGTTTTTTTATGTTTGTTTTTTTATGTTTTTTTTTTTTTTTTGTGTTTTCTTTTTTTTTTTT
>Ga0058701_10002632_pt1 | contig 13738 bp, 8 predicted proteins | sample AgamicOrMae_FD_97039 | JGI IMG/M metagenome (GOLD analysis project Ga0058701, IMG submission 97039) | Agave microbial communities from Guanajuato, Mexico - Or.Ma.e | ecosystem: Host-associated > Plants > Phyllosphere > Phylloplane/Leaf | place: Guanajuato, Mexico | collected 2012-06-04 | reverse complement strand
GTTTTATGGTTTCATGTCGTTAATGCTAATTATGTATCGAAATAAAATTTTACCCGGAACGTTAGAGGCTGAAGATTCCGCGTTTAAACTATGTCAGTCTACTTACGTGCTTGAGATTCTGCATTAAGGGACCTCTTGCGGAGGCTCGTGAACAACAGTATCTGATCAAAGTCTCATCAATGCAGAGTGAAAAGTTTGATGACCTGATCAGGTTTTTGAACTTTTTTAATTAAACGAGCATATTTTTATCAGGGACCTTTGTTCGCGGAAAATAATATGCGGTATCCGCCGTCAACTAGGGTCAACTGACTAGGCGCACTGTAGCCTAAGCCTAACCTCATCTAAAGCGAATTTTCTAAAGAGGAGAATTTTACCGAAGTCGTTTAGGAAAAAGATGTTTTCACCACGCAAATTTGGCCATTGTTCGGGTTTATGGGCAAGGTCACTTAAAAACGCACAAGAGGGATGGGGTAAAATTTTATCCTCCCTCCCTCCCTCCCTCTCTTCTTTTTAGAAATTTGACACCATCTTCAATTGTAGTTGAATACAAACTTTCCAGAACAAATTATCCCTGCATACACACTTTTCAGTGTTCCGTTATAGGTACTCTGCCCCAGAATCCCCGCATTGCGTGAAAAAAAAAAAACAACAGAAAAAAAGCCACGTCAGGAAAGAATATCCAAAATGAAACTTGTTTGGGGCACGCGGTGGTAAGGTGAATATCTCTATCACATCGCAAATACTCGCGTGCCCAAATCCTGCTGGTGGTACATTAGATTTTCGATTTAAGCACGGCTGTTCGTAGTCTAATCCTTGTTTTAAAACACACGCTGAAAATACCGATAAGCCCAGTCGCTGTCTGCTATTAAAATACGGTAATCGGTAACGGTAAATAACTTTTGACTGTAATTAAATTCTTACTTCACCTGAATTTTCTGACTTTGAATCTATGTTTATGCATAGTTCTTCAGCGAGGTGTTATTTTTACCATTTGAGTCAAGCCAATCACTAATCAGACCTGATCTTATTTTATTCTAAGCAAATGTAATTGCTTGGTTCTCCTTAAACCAGAAGCGGTGTTCTTGAAAGCTGTAAAAATTATGATATCTGAAGGAAAGCATTAAAAAATGATTCAAAAAGTTTTTGTTTTAACTGCAGCCGTCACCACCAAGGTCGCGGCACTCTATCCAGAGCTCTCGGAGCGGGCGCCTCTCCGAGGACGTCGGCGTACCCCCGAACCTCCGCGCGGGCAGCCTCAGCCCGAGCGTCAGCTCCTGGCGACAACCGCCTATCGACAACCGCCCGCTGGATCTTTACGTCCCCCGCGGACATCCCAACGCGACGGCGACAGCGGTCGTCGCGCCATCCTCGTCCCTCCGACCAAGCATCGCCTCCGTGCCCATCACCGCTCAAGTCTCCCCAATCATCGAAGACTCCCCCAGGTCGCCCTCGATTTGGGAGGCCTTAGCAGGCTTCGTCTGTTTCTTGGGGGACTTCGTCTCCACTTCAAGAACAGAAAAGCCGAAAAGCAACAAGTGACCGCAGGTTATGTCTTGGGGAGAGGGGAAATGGTGATGGGATGCTGATGCGGGGTACCGAATTTTCATTGCCCACTGAACTGTTTCTTTGCTGAGCAGCGAGATGGGTCCAGAACCTTCACCATCAGCGCTATACATTCTTCTTTTTTGGATATCTGGCCTCTCCAAAAATGTGGAGTCGCTCGGATCAAGAATGCGGTTTACAATTATGTGGTTATCTGTCATAAGCGAAAGACATGTCGTTCTGGAGGCCGGTGGGAGATTTGATTTCAGCTCAGTTTCTGTTAAACAGCTTCATACCTTCCACCGCTCCTGTGTTCTACAGATCGTTGAGCTTATACCGCACGCGACCTAAAAGGTTAAGTTGCTTCCTTTTGAACACGCTATTCCGGCTGTAATCACATAGACATCAATACAGACAGGGATATTGTGAATCTACGTGAACATTCAGCTTAACTAAAACAAATTTGTTCTTCGCAAAAATTATCCTAAAGAAGTCCACGAGTACTCCTATTTGCAGCCTTAGCGAGTCATATTTTGTGATACAAGGCTTCGAACGTTTTCAATCAAGGTTTGAGCAGGCTTTTTACAAAAGAACCCAGCAGAATCTTTACAAAAATAGCGCTTGTATTTGCTTATCAACGCCACTATTACTTCCGACTTAATTCGAGTTGATCAACCGTTTTTTTTTGTTTTTTTGTTTTTTTAGTGAAACGCAGTGGCGATGAAAAATCTTGTGTTCGTTCAAATACTGGTAGGCCATCTAAGGATGCGCGCTCCACAAGTTTACCCCTTGATTGTTCAGTTTGTCATAATCCTGGCATTGGAGTCGCTTGTTTCTTCTCCCCCCCCCCCAAATATTATGTCGGAAACACGATCTGTGCGCTACACAAAATCACGAACTGAAACTTTGTTGTGATGACATTTACGGCCTAGTTCTAAGTAGTAAATGTTACGAACATTCTTTTTCAACCGTAAAGCAAACAACTGTTTGTACAGATTTTTTTGGGAATACCCCAAGATCTTTCCCTGTCGTTTGTTTGACAATCTACTTTCGCGTCATAGATATGACAAAAATCTCTGATACTAGAGAAGCTTTTGTCAGTTGTATGTAAAGCGGATGATCACTGTTTGTGATGGCCTCATTTTCGGCCGCTTCACAAACAGGACGTTTAAAACACAGTACGGTAAACAACACTGAACGCCACTCGAAGTATTTAGTTTATATAAAACTTTAAACTTAAGCAAAAGAGTACAAATTTTTATCGATACTAATGTTTTGAGAGTTACTACTAGTGCAGTTACTAACAGCAGGCCTCAGAAAACAGGTGCAGGCCTTGTGACTATCCGGAGCTGCAATGCCCGCAGGCATAACGCTTTAGATGACGAGCAACATTGTAAAATAGGCAGAATTTTCCTCGATCTTGTGAAACACCTTCCGAATCCAAATTGTGCTGATTGACCGCGGAGCAAGGCGCCAGACACGGAACCTAACGTAACTTCCCTGGTCGAACTGTCCGCTTGGATATCCGTAAAATTACGCATGTCCTTGTCAAATTATCCGTGCAGCCACGGATATCCGCAGTAAACCGCATTCCTACATCCGTAGCACCGATATCCGCACGGATATCCGCTTGGATATCCATGTTCCGAACATCAGAGTGCGAAGTTTACTGTGGTTAATATCCGTAGTTGCACGGATAATTCGACACGGACATTTGTAATTTTACGGAATTGGATATGCAAGCGGATATCCGCACGGACAGTTCGACCAGGGTTAACCAAGGTTAACCTAATGGTCACCAAGCCTGACGTTGCTTCTCGGCGACAGTGACGCCGATTGTTATACGCGGCTCCAGGCTTGGTGACAGCGGAGCTGAGATTTAGCGGAGCAAGGCATATGGCTCTGAACCAACCTAACTTAATCTAGCTTAGGCTTACCTAAACTACGCGGTAATCCTGTCGTTAATTTTTATAATTAAATGGAATATTAAACCAGGATGGAACACAGATGTGGAAAATCCAGCCTTTAAAAAAATGAAAGGTATTTTTTGTTGCTTGAAGAATCGAAACGTGTCTGCAGGCTTCAGCTTAGGAAACGGGCAGAAGTCTTACTGGATGGGAGGAAATGCTGGCAAGCATGGTCTATTCCCCTCGTCTATGAGACAATGTGAGAGAGAAGATCATCAAGTCGTATTTCAGTGCGTACAGGAAAGGGGACAAAACAACGATTGATTATGCTCGTAGATAAGTGTTATTTCTTTCAACTTTGTAGGGATCCTAAATGCCTGGCTGCGCATCTAGGCGTGAATTTACTAAGACTTGGCCCACTTTTGTGTCGCTTGAAACCTGTTAAAACCTCTCATATCTCTTTGTCTCTGCTCCCCTTTTACCACGAGTTTTTATACATTTTCAACCGTGTTAGTCTACTGCGTGTATAACATTTGTATATTTTAACAAGAGTGCTCTACTAACAAGAGCATGAAGCGTTGTAACGATCTATTGGCAGACATTGCTGCCTGGTTGTTTGTAATAAAATGAAATCTTATTCTTCTAGCTACATTCATGAAAAGGCTGAGTCTCAAGTGTGCAAGCTATATTAAACTGTCTCTCTTGAGGACGCGAGTCAATTACCTTAGATTAGAACTAGATCTATGCCTATTGCGACCATCTTCTACTTTGCATTTGCCGCCTCCCAGGCACTGTGCAGTGTCTTTAAACGAGCTATTACTACCGGTATTGATCTAGCGGTCGGCTCGGAATTCTATTTTAACTACGATTTTTCCTAACAATTGAGCTAGATCAGTAACTTATCCCTCCCGTCAGAAAATGCGGTGGAAAAGTACCAGGATCGATTTCCACCCGCCCGCCCCACCACTTATCCTCACTTCGGCCCATTTTTTGCCCCCTGCTCTCATCCTTGAACTTCTGAAAAATTGTACAAGGAGGTTCACGCTTTATTCAATAATCGGCAAACAAAACGGCGAACATGTTATGTTGGGTGCTGTTTCACTCCGTTTAAAAGGCACAGTTTTAAAAAGTCGAATAGAAATAAAAAGTAAAATTGTGTTACTTTTTGTTTGTTGTTTTTCGTTGTTGTTTTTTAGGGTTGGCGTTGGCTAGGATATGGGTTACATTATCTGTTACTCCGCCTTAACGATTTGCGTCTTATTTAAGTAGACTCACGCGAATGATACTCGAGAAAATATCGCGGTTTTCCCAGATGTTGCTTAAACCGTCCACGCGGATGGCCAGAAGATTCGCGCTGGAGTTGGGGCATTCCTTTGTTTTACAAAAGCTCTCATTAAGCCTTACAAGATCACAATTTTCCGGCGGTGAAGTTGTTAAGCACTATTAATTCGCACTTTATTACACGAAATAAGACTATGGGGGGAGGCAGTTTCACCCCCAACCTCACCTGACCTTCTCGAAGTAGGGTCGACTATGCAATGACTTATAACTTGCGTTTAAGCTCCAGTATATCTCTTTCCATCAGAACACTCGAGATTTTAAGTGTTGAAACGACGAAAATTTTTGAGAGACAAAAACTCAGAAAATAAATGTACCATTTTCAGAAATTTCGATTTTCTTCTTTAAGATTTGCAAATGAATCTTTGATGTTCCAAACCTTTTTCGCCTAAACACTTAGAAAAAAATCTGATACCATTTTTGTTCACCCGCGGAAATGTTCACTCTAAACCTTAATCAGGATTTCGGTCGTACAGTGAATGATAAGTATTTTGTTTTACAACATGGTTTAAGCAATCCAACAAGTCATAAAGTCTTATTTTTATGTTTAAAATTGCTAACTTCCTGTTGGTATCGTGTTTATGAGTGTAAAGCCTGCGCTCATATCAACCTAGATTTGACTCTGGATAAATTTTCATCTTTTTCATCGAACAGCAAGTATGGGGTATTTTTCTACTTCCTTTAGAAATTTTGCCAAACATTTGATGCTTGACCATCGCCCTCTGCGAACTTTTTAAACGAAGCTTTTATTATTAATATTATTATTAATTCTAAATTGTCGAGGCTTCGAGATTATTCTCTCATTGTCAGCCAGTGTGTCTAGCAGAGCCCAAAAAGTAGATGAGAAAAAACTTTATAAGCACATTGGCTCGCCGCAGCCAAAAAAAACAAAAAAAAAAAACAAAAAAAATCTGGAACAATTTTCTTGGTGTACCCTACTTTTGTGCCAAAAGTTCATTTAGCGTGCAAAATCTGATTCTCATTGGACCAGTCTAACACGTTATCGGACCAAACATTGTACATCCTCATGTGAAACACTTTCTATCCTAACTTTGAAATTATATAGAGAAAAATAAAGGACGTACCGTCATAGATTTCGTAAAACATTGCGTACCTTTAAGTTCTCTCGGAACTAAAAGTGCTGCTTTATCAGTAACCAGATCCAAAGAGCTCGGGGAGCAGGTTGCATCACTGCGTTTATTGATGACCAATGATGATCACATTTATTAAAAAAACAAAATAATAACTGATACGGGTCATCGTTTTGAAACACGTTAGGAGCGAGTGCCACTCTTATATTTTACTGATCTCAACTTTTAAATAATTCTGCAGAAGGCATGCTGCTTGAAAAGTAGAGCCAAGACTGGCTTCAAATCGTAACCAACAGTTACGAATGAACGCGTTTAAATTTCCTGCAGTTCTGAGTCTTACAGGTATTTTAACAGTGCAGTTTATGTGGTTTAGTACAGTGTTTTAATCACAACTGGCTTTCCTCTCCTCCCACCGAGTTTTCTTGATTTGTGTAGAATGTTGACGAGGAGTTTTGAATATTTTCATTGTTTAAAACAGATTCTTTTTACCAGTACGTCTTTTAGCCTGCGTCTCAACAGTCCGTGATTATTAGCTTATCTTGAACGTATATACTGTATTTGAGTACTTTTGGTTTTTGGTACCTGATCTTTTTAGTTACCCTTTCCCTCGTCATTCATTGCGTTCTTTCGGCCTTTTTTGACGAACAGTTACAGAAAAAATTACTCTCGTCTCAATCTGTGGGACCAAATGTTCAATTTCCTTACTGGTTGTTTGGTTAAAATACTTTTCAGGTGTGTGATATACCGTATTTGTATACAGTATTCTGTACGTACTTAAACCTTTCGATTTAATGTCTAAAAAACTATTCACTACCGTGTACCGATAAAACTTTGCCGGCATCAGTATATTATTAGGTATTCCCATCCGTTTGATGTAAAGAATGTCGGTTGTCCCTCTAACCCTGATCGAACTGTCCGTTTTACAGATAATTTGGACACGGATATCCGCACGGAAATCCGTATAAATATTCATAATAGTCAGAGGGTGCGGACATTCATACGGATATCCTCGCCTTGTGGCGAGAATATATATCAACACTGATTTCCGTGCAGGTGTCCGTTTCGAATTATCCGTGCTACGGATAGTTCGACCAGGGAACCTTGAACCATGAGACTGTCTCATGCTTGAACCAAATCGAGCATGAGCCATATTAAGAAACTATTCTAATATGGAAAACGATATTTTTCGTTTCAATCAAGTACCGCGGTTTACGATTATTAGGAGAATATTTCCAAGATAGCCATTCTCCTTCCTCCCTGGTAAACATTTAACCCTTGTTTCCGGAAATGACCTGGTCCCATAAGGAATCAAGGGCAAAGTTTTCAAGTCGGAAGACGGACGTGAAATTTCTTTTAAAACCAGTCTACCTAAATTAAGATCAGTCGTTAAAAAACAGCTCTTCTGCTAAAACGATCCCCGATTTTTATTTGAGAAAGGTCTCCTCTGCTTTGTAACCTTTGCAACCTGAACGGATATTAGTTGGGATTACTGAGTATCAATACCATGTGTTGACATATTTTAACTGATACCGTGTTATCTTTTTAAGGCACTCCTCCTTACATCTTTTTAGTTGTTTTTGGAAGTTGTTGAAGTAATCGGTGAATCTAGGTATTTCTGAGACCAATCAGTAAAACATTACCGTTACCGGTAGTACGATACACTGAATACCGAACAGGTACGGACAAGGGTGGTTTTAAGGTCATACGGTGAAGGTATTTCGAGAGAATTTGACGCGTTGCCCATTTTACAGTGTTTTTGGCATATTGTTATCTTCTTTTTTTTCTAACAAATAAGCTACATAGCTTTCAGCTGCTTCTCAGGCCGTTGCGAAGCGCTACGTTTCACAAACCGCCCGTGCTGATAAAGAAACTTGTGTCGGAAATTCGCGAAAACCTCTGATGACAAAAGCACGACAGAATTGGAAGGTGTATGGCTGTATAATGTTAGAGCGCTGAGTGGAAAGAGTAATCCCTTTTTTTCATAATTTTAGCTTTGCGTCTTAAAAGTAAGTTTTTGGTTCATTTCTGCGGGATAACGATCGTCCATGCAACATCACGGGAAATAATACTGGCCGTTAAACAAACAGACTTCGCTCTGTTTATCTAAATCTAAGCTATAAATCTTAATTCTCTCTAACAAGGCATAGTAATTACCTTACGAACTAGTTGGTTTTGCAAGGCAAAATGCGCTTTAAGGGCCATCGTCATAGGTGTCCAAGTCACTATCATGTGGGCCCTGGTCCAATCCCAGCGTAACAAGCAATGAGCAGGCAACTCACAACATAGCTCTATCGGGCTTTAACGAATGATGGTGCTTTTAAGGGATATACTGGTATGTGACTCGTCTATCTGAACCTTCCACGCAAGGTGAATCTAATAAATTTAAATCCAAGGATACTAGAGATTTGATAAAAGACAAGTATGAACCCTCGTCGAACTGTCTGTAGGGATATCCGCACAGATATCCGTACTATCTAGGACTATCCGCACGGATGTCCGCTTAGATATCGGTGTCACGAATACCGTGGATATCCGTGATTGTACTGTTAATTCGACACGGACATCCGTAATTTTACTGATATCTGCACGGATAGCTCAGCCAAGAAATAAAAACTACGGTATGGAAAGGGCCCCAACGGAAAAGCGGTCGTTTGCTAGGGGTGCAAACGTTTGCTGATTCCAGTTAGTATGAGCGATATTCGCCGTCCCGTACACCGGTGTGAGAAATTTAAGTTCGCTTATTAAAATCTTCGTATGAATTATTAATTTTTGATTCAAACGGGTACGATTCACCCTAATAGACGTATCTGAGATATGGGAAGCATAATTCCCCTCTTGGCGTCACCAATCGGGCAGCTAATCTGTTCGTTCCGATGGGGATTGACCATTATCAAACGATGGCTTTTAATGAGTGATAATTGTGTTTTACATACATAGTTTTTGCTGTGTGAAAGGATCCGCGCGAGAGTATATCGCGTCGTCGTTTTCAAACAGCCCAAATATCTCAGCTGTTTTATGTATGCGTCACTTTTGTGTGTTGGCCTACTTTTTTTTAAAGGCGATTTTTTAAGGCCACTGGTGCATTATCATAAAAATACTTTTAAAAATGGCATAAAAAAAGTTTTCCTGGGAGTTCTTCAAGCAGAACAACCCTCGCAGGCCTCGTGCTGAACAGCCCCTTTCGACAAGCTGTTGTATGGACCCTCTTATTTCGAAAGTGCTTTCACAATCAGCACTACTTATCAAGACGCAGAGATATACCAGTAAGTTTCGTTCTGTTTGAAAACGTGAGGACTTCTTTTTTTTCCATACAATAAACATTTGTAGAACTTTTTTGCACTACTGTGTATTCACTCGATCAATGGGATACCTCTACCTCCAATCTCTTATGTACCGGGTGATTCACGAACCCCTGGATACTTAGTTCAGGCAACACCGCATGCGCCGGTTTGCGGTGGGCTGCCTATTTCCCGTTCTGCCGCCGAGAACGTCAGAAGTTAAACGCAGCTGTAGTTTCTCGATGCATTTTGATCGCGCAGCAAATACTTAGCGCAGTATCGATACTTTTTACATACTTCATTTGATTTAGAGCGTTAACACTATGAGTAAAACATTTTGTAGTGCAATAAATTTGCCAGCCTTGCCCTCTCCTTATCTCTTGATAGTCGTTACTTCAAAATCCACGGAACTCATTCGCTAGTAACTAATTTACGTATCGTAAGCTTATGAGAGCGGGTGTAACTAAAACTAGCAAAAGGGTAACCGAAGGTAACTGACAAGTGAGCTCACCTTAAGCGATCTTATCGAAGCTAAGGCGTAACAAACCGTAAGCCAAAACGAAATTCAACACAACGAAAGTGCGTGACACGGCTTCGAGACGCGGTAGCACTGCGTTTCGATGTTTCTCGTTTTAAGGGGATTAGGAAGGTTCTTGTTAATGTTTCCTCCAAACCCTGGTCGAACTGTCCGTAGCACGGATAATTCGACACGGATATCCGCACGGATATCCGTATGGATATCCATGTAAATGGTCAGAGGGTGCGGAGATCTATACGAATATTTTCATCCCGTGGCCATATACTTGGATCACCCAGATATCCGTGCAGATGTCTGTGTCGAATTATCCGTGTTACAGGCAGTTCGACCAGGGAAACGATCTCGAAGGGTGATTTTTTTTATTCTCGAATATCAGATTTTTTCACTTTGCAATGCCCGCAAACACGCTTTGTCTTCGTGGATACGCAAATCTCCCAAACGTCTCGCTTTCTCAAACTTCCCTAACACGCGAATCTCCTTACGATTATCTCTCCAGCCCCGCGTGGCTCGCGTCAAGTTCGAATCGAGGTCGAATCGAGTATCCCAGCGCGCAGGGATATCTCCGCTAACGGTGTCAAAGTACCATTTCGCGCCTAAATTTATCGAATAGGCGCTATTCGTCAAACTTTGACAATATCGATACCGGTACTTCCTCGATTTTTGTGACAAAATCAGCTCGAATCGAGTACTCGAATCGAGGAAAAATCGAGTACCCGAATCGACGTCGAATCGAGTTCGAATCGAGGATCCATTTCTACCTGGGCTTATTGTGAAAAAGCGTAGTGTGTAACTCCGAAATGAGAGCAAACAACGATAATAGCTCCACGGTGGGTTTTATTCTGTCACTTTCAAGCCGTCGTATACACGCGGAAACCAGATTTGATGTACATATGTATACTCTCAGCTTTTCTACCTGCCAAAACCTTAAAGGGTTTCTTTGTCTTAGCTTTGGGATGCACTTTTTTTATTTTGTAAATAAAAGCACGAATTTTTATACTATCTGGTATACACGCTAAAGCTGAAACAGTGAAATGTCACTATTTCCCCTACAAAATTGCTCCACTGATTTCATTCAGTGGAGCAATTTCGAAAGGGAAACAATGAATTTTCACTGAATCCCGTTGACTTTGTCTGTTTCAGATTTAGAGAGTATTGATGAGATATGACTTGCATACATTCCACCCTAAATCGTTTTTATTTGGACAAAGCTGCACATTCTAAACGAAACAACGCTCTCTGCTGTTGTGTGTTTCTAATTAATACTGTTATCGTACGTACTGTCCACCTTGTCATGAGTTTTGTGTTCAACTTCTAAGCAAACGGTCTGTTTTTTTAAAAAAAGAAGCTAAATGAAAACATATACTGAAAAAAAAACTTGTGTTTGTCCTTTTTATCGCCTGTTATCATCCATACTCCATCTTTTTGGGAACAACCAAAAAGTTAAATGTTTCCTAAACAACAATAACTCAACAAAAAACGCCTTTTCCCGCGTTACATCAGTAGATTTCATTCCAGTTTGAAATGATATATTTGTATTCTGTGGCGGCAGCGTAACTTGAGAAGAGGGGGGCAACTGACCCACCCCCCATTTTTAGACCTTACTCCACCAACCCTTTCTCTTCGTAAGCGGTGTGGGTTTTATGATTTCTTACGAGATTGGATACATCTATGGGCATAGGAAGGGGGGGGGGAGGCGCCCCGTTTACAGTTAGTACTCCGCCTGGTGCCCTAGCAAGGTTTATATATACTTGGTTGAGAAAAAACCCTATAGGCGTCGAAGGCGCCGTTTTCATTACTTGAACAATGGCCGAGGGCAAAAACATGATCGGTGTATATCCTAATGCCCCTAACATTCCCTTACAACATTTTTGAAAGTCCCTCGAGCATTTGAACAACAAAGTAAACTGAACCATCTCATAGTATTCAAAGTAGAGAGACTGAATCATCCTACCAGAGAGTGGACAACTTACGAGCAGCCATCGAGCGATCAGATTGGTTCGGATCGAAAATTCGCCCATGGGCGGTCACATGATTCCCTCTGTCGTCATGCGATTGGCGCGGATCGAAAAATTATCCGGTCACGTGGTAAGTTGTCCACTCTCTGGTAAGGTGTTAATTAAAAATAACTCCTTAGGCTACTCTGTGGTAGGATTCAGTCTCTGTAGCTCAAAGGCTTCTCGTAGAGTTCGGAGCGTCCTTCTGATGGTAACTACGGCAACCAAAGCGCCGTGGTGCTGCGAAGTACCGGTACCTGAAGCAGCGCAATACACCATAGCGCGTTTGGGCGCGCTTTCTTATTTGGAACAAACAAAAGCGCCCCGGCCCCAAGAACGACATCCGGGATCGACTGGAGTGCATCTGCGTAGATCTTCCTACAGTAAGCACTATCCGGTGCAATAAAAGCGTTCAAGGCTCAAAAATCATTCTATTCCCTCGGAATGCCGCCTAAATATTATAACACACGCCCCGAGGGAGTAGAGCGACTTTAGCGCCTTGGACGCTTTCTGTTCACCTGATAATAAACACTTCCGGGCGGCTTCAAGCATCTAAAAGTGTTAAAGCGCCGGAAATCGACCTATTCTCCCACGCGACGTGGCGACGTGTAATACAAAATAAAGCCAGAGACGGGCGCCCCGAGGAAATAAGGCGATTCCGGCCCTTTGGACGCTTTTACTGTACCTGATATCACACATTATAGGGCGGTTTCAAGGCGCCTTTTGGCAATGCCCTGGAATAGGGGGCGCTTTTTGTTAGTTCAAACCAAAGAATTCGTCCCCATAAGCTAAAATGCATTTGCGCTGCTGCAGATACTTTGCAGCACCACGGGGCGGTTTGCGGCCTTGGTACCCTCTAGCTCCAAAAGCGTACGACCGCTCCAAGAGCGTCTTTCAACAGTACAATATACGACAGTTGAGTTAATTTTGCCAGCAAGAACATTATTTAAAATTTTGGATCTAGTTATAAGTAAAGATCTACGGAAGGTCTTTAGTCCCACGTAAGTGACCACTGCGCATCCTCTACTTATTGTTAGAGCCCTTAAAATATCTAGGTCCATCTACATTGGTCGCGTGTTAAGATTCTAAGGACCTTTAGTCGAGGGAGGTGAGTCACAGCGTCGTCAGAACTTTGGCTGGGTCCAAACTAGGTCTAAACGGCACTGCCCGAGTCCGAGAAACAGTGCTCTTTGCACTGTTTGCACTGAATTCAGTGTATTTTTTACTGAATTCAGTGGCACTGACAATGGAGGCACAGAAAAAAAAGCTCCAATAGCACTGAATTCAGTGCCTCATGACTGAATTTCAAAGCACTGACTTTTGTAGCACTGAAAACAGTGAGCAGGGGTTACTGAATTCAGTGGATTCAGAGCACTGACTTTCACAACACTGAAAACAGTGGGTAAAGGTCACTGAATTCAGTGCATTCAGAGCACTGTCTTTTACAGGACTGAAAAAAGTCGGCATATTCCACTGAATTCACAGCACTGCTGATCCTGCACAAAGAACTTGCGCGCACCGAGTTTTAAAATACTCGGAGCCTAGAGTACGCGCATTCTAACAATAAGAAGATGTATATCAACGAAGTTAGGCTTTTTGTGGGCGGGGAAGTTTGAATTTTGAAAATAAAAAGAACAGGTGATCAATATGGACTAGGGTTGTGGAAGTCAACCCCCCCCCCCAAAAAAAATATGATCTTTTGTATTTAGGCGTTTTTCGACCCCTTGATGCTACCCCGAAAAAAGCAGGCACTTCAGAAATGGCTCGGACGTGTATTCATTCTAGTTAGGGGGCGGATGTTGGGGGGGGGGGTCGATCCCCCGAAAAAAATGTCATTTCATCTTTTGTATTCAGGAGTTTGTTTCTCGACCCCCTGATGCTACAATGAAAAGATGGCAAGCACTTATAAATGATTCGTACTTCTATTTTCTTCTAGTTGGGGATGGATGGTTGGGGGGGGAGCCTTCTCTGAAAAAAAATATCCTCTCATCTAGGTGTTCTTAATAAATCTCTTCAAGATAATCCACTGAAAAGATGGAGGGCACCTTAT
>Ga0058701_10002631_pt1 | contig 13740 bp, 6 predicted proteins | sample AgamicOrMae_FD_97039 | JGI IMG/M metagenome (GOLD analysis project Ga0058701, IMG submission 97039) | Agave microbial communities from Guanajuato, Mexico - Or.Ma.e | ecosystem: Host-associated > Plants > Phyllosphere > Phylloplane/Leaf | place: Guanajuato, Mexico | collected 2012-06-04 | reverse complement strand
GGTTGGGCTAGGTTGGATGCCTTTTGCCTCGTTCCGCTATCTCTCCGCTCGGCTTGACGACGGAGGATAGCACCAAATTTAAACCAAAAGGTTGAAAATGCTACCTTAAAAAATTACAGTGCATCCACAATACTGATCACTGCTTTCCGATTTCGATCAGAACATAATCGCAGAATTTGTTCTTAAAAATGTTTCTGGTCTAGGAAAACTTCTCAGAGATAAAAAAAAAGAAAAAAAAGCGTGATCTCTTGTTGAATACATTCAAATATAATAAATATGTAATAAGTATACAAAATACATCGAAATAACTGTACAATTGATTCAATAGCAGAAGGGCCTTGCGGATAAAGGTATACCGTATGCTTAACTCAAGTAACATGTCCTTGAATCAAGCCCACTGCACGTCTGATTCTAGCATATGTATTACTTCGAGCACACGTACCTGTATGCTTGAATCATATGTACTGGGGGCTTGATTCAAGCACATTATGGTTAATTTACGCATAGGTTAACTTGTTATATCCCCAAGGCTCTAATGCTTGTATCAAACTCAGTTTTTTCGGTGTATGTTAAATTTATTCAAATGCATGTCACGTAATAAAAATACTAAAAAACATTGTTTTAAAAAATAATAGAAAAATATATAATAAAAAAAAAGATTCTAATTGCACATGTTTTTGTAGGAACACTCAAGTCACGTGTAATAAACGCACTAATCACATTTTCGGGGCACCACAAAAACGTGTTTTCCACCAAAATAAGGGAAGTCCGTTACTCTGAACTCTAAACTTTCCATCAAGAAAACGCCCTCGACCGAGATGGGGCAAAAAAACAGCAGGGGAATCATTTGACGTCACCTATTTGAAGGAGAGGAGAGTAAAGTACCTCGAATCGGATCCAAAACGGGGTCGGCATATCCCGACCCAAAAACCGGTTCGCGCGCTCGTCACTAGTGACGTCACGAACACATGCGAGCGTGCGTTACACTGCAACATGCCGTCTGGAAGGTCTAAAATCAACGCGTGACTAATAAACACATTTTCCAGCGATCGATTGAAAAATCAAATTTTCCCATTATCGCCGATTTGATGTAAATTCCTCGCTTGATGATGAAAAGCATTTAGAATCACGGGACTTAACCACAAACATGTTTTATGTCCGCGAAACTCAAGTTAGCACTAAAAACCGGATCGACTTTTCCCAATTCACGCCCAATTAGAAGATACGTGACTCACAAATAAGTGTTACTGAAAAATAATCTTACTCTTTGGAATTCACAAGCAGTTCAATGTATTTATAACGAATGCTATCATTGAGACAAACTTTTTGTATCAGTGAATATTAGATTGTAAATTGTCAATTTGAGTTTATCGTAATATACAATCCTTTACAGCCAGCTGAATAGACACTTCTTTTACTATTTTACAACTAGAATGTCATGTTAGGTTACCTTCGGTTGCGTTCAGAGCCTTGTGCCTCGCTGCATTGTCATTCCGCGCGGCTTGGAGACCACAGGTCGAACGCAGATGCACTGTAATTTTTTAAGGTAGCATTTTCAACCTTTTGGTTTAAATTTGGTGCTACCCTCCGTCTTCGAGCCGAGCGGAGAGATAGCGGAACGAGGCAAAAGGCATCCAACCTAGCCCAACCTGCAAGCCTCTTGCCGTATACCAAGTTTTGGTATAGTGCCTTGTGCCTCGCTCCGCTATCGCTCCGCTCGGCTGTCGCCAAGCCTGATGCTGCTTACTTCTCGGCGCCCGCTCAGGGGCGCCGAGAAGTAAGCAGCAACAGGCTTGGCGACCGTTTAGTTGGGTAACCCTAGGTTAAGTTAGGTTAGGTGCATTGTGCCTCGCTTCGCTATCGCTCCGCTCGGCTTGACAACGGAGGGTGGCACCAAATTTAAACTAAAAGGTTGCAAATGCTACCTTAAAAAATTACAGTGTGAAAAATTCGAACTCTCTCATTAACAATGCGATAGAGTAATTAAGTAAACATGATGGGGCAAGGGAGGGAAGATGACGGTCAAGGCCAGAGTCGTTTAGGGGTTGCTTTGAGAGACCGTGTCCCCAATCGCGGCGAAATCCTTGAACCCGGCAATTGGATTGCTTCGGACGAATACACTGCAAAAAAAATGGCACACTGCTTGCATGAAGAAAAAGGTGGGTGAACTTGACGCTTGGCGGGACGAGTCTCAACAGAACATTGCCCCGAATAAACCAACGTGATAGCGAAGTCCTTCCGATAGAAAGCTAAAATGTTATTTCTCTAAAACTCTCGTTTTCCTCCCCACAAAAACTCGGGTCATTTCCCTTGTATAGGAAAATGCCGACGACCGGATAACAATAATACTTGAGTTTCGAAGGATTCGGAAGAACCCGCCGACAAAGGGGTTTATTAGTTCGCAATATCAAAGGTTTTTGACCTTAGCAGCGTCTGGCTTTGCAAATCAGGGTTCACTCATAACGCCAATGTCAATATTTTTTTCGAAGTGACTATTCACACGCCGCACCATTTAACCCATAACAGCCCAAAGTAGTGAAATTTAGCCTAAGAGAAATTAGAAGGATTGTATCCACCGAAAATACGAAATTCTAAGCTTTGAGATTTCCCTAAACTGTTTAACTGCAGGTTTCCAGAGGGGTGATTTTTTTTAAAGGTCGTGGCTATTCGCCCATCGGGGCAAATGTATGGAGACTTAACGCACGTAATGCATTTTAAATGGGAGGTGACTGGAACGCACGGAACCTAACCTGATACATTTTATATGGGACAGGTGGGCGAATAGCCACTTCGTTTTTTAAATTGTGACAATACTGAACTGAAAAGATCCTCTATTTTTTTGTTTTTATCTTTTTCCGAACGGCATTGCTGGGCGGTAGTGGGTTAAAATGTATTAGATTATTTTCTGTGCGTTTAGGTCACCTAACATTTAAAATGCATAAGGCTAGTTTCCGTACGTTTCAGTCTCCCTTCTATTAACATAGGCGTGCGAATAGAACTGACCCCCCCTTTTTTTTCTCTAACACAACCTGACGTACTTCGACCCAATATGTCCAAAATATTGATCAGGAGAGCTGAATCATGTATGACTTTCCTACACTAACGTCAATGACCATAAATGAATAACACGGATACGCCGAAATTCCTTTAAAAAGAAAGACTTCCAACTAGGAGTGGGGTTTTACTCTAATCGAGGGTTTCCATACGCAGAACGGAATATTTCTCTCGAAAGAAAGAAGTGCAGGGAGTTTCCCCGGTAGGCCTGTATCTTTCCACGGAGCCGCTCACAGCTAGGCTCAAAGCCACCCGCTTCAGTAACTGGAAACTTCGGACGGAGTTCCCAGTTGAAAGCTGAAGGGATATTCCAGACCTGTTCTACTTACTCCGAAAAGATCGAAATACCCACGGTTAACGATAGAGCAGCGGAAGAAGGCTGCTGTTCGGTTGGAATCGGTTTCCCAGTGCCACTCACTGAATATCGGGAAGAGCTTTTCGTACTTAACAAACTCCCCCGCACAAGTAGGTCCACACTAATTCGGTGAAGTCTCAAGTCTCCTCGAATGTGGGCACCTCCTGGTATACAGTTGAGATCATAATACTGTACTGTCACCCTTATATATGCAATGCCTATTTGAAAGGCGACCAAGACTTTTGATCTCAACTGTGCATACCTACATTAAATTAAACGAAGTGGCTATTCGCCCGACTGCCCCAAACAAAATGTATTAGGTTGGGTTCCGTGCGTCCAAGTCACACCTCACATTTGAAATGCATTACGTGCGTTCAAGTCTCCATGTATTTTCGCCGACGGGCGAATAGCCACGACCAAATTTAAAATCCTCTAAGCGGACTGAACATGACTCGATTGGCAAGTAAGCAGACTAGTGGGAATCTCCGAATCACCGTATTTAAGATACGAGTTAGTGTATTGGAATATCAATGATGTATCAGTGTAAAAAGAATAACAAATATTCAAACTAGAATCATTATTGCTAAAGCGTAAATAACTTACAAAAAAGTCTTACGAAATTTTCAAGGAAATTTGCGTCTTCTCCGCTGTGTGTTTTGTTATTTCGCACCTGCGTACGCGCTGGGGCTTTCTGATTACAGTACATTGATTTAGCGTGGCGCCAGATCTGGTTTTCAATGTAAACAATCAGAATTTATCCTTTTTTTCTTTATAAAGAGTGAGATCACCAATCGGAATAGTGTATTTTATAAAGTAATCCCAAAGTAGATCAATTAAAATGAAAAAATAAATAAATTAGGAACTTGCAGCGTAGTTGTGCTGCAAACAAGGGTTCCACAACAAGACTACTTTGTCATTACTAGACCAACTGATTCACGAGTGCAACTGAACGCTCCTCAATTTGTAAACATTGCGGGACGAAAGATTGGCTGTGTTTATTGAAGAGTTCCGAAAAACAATAACACATATCCCACTTGCACCGTTGGATGGGTCTACGTAACAAACCTAACCGGAACCAAGCATCCAATAAACACTTAAAGTAATTCTATTTACCTGAGTTGTAAGTTATGATAAATCGAGTTCAAATCGTACTTCGATAACGTTTCATGATTAGCCATGTCAAACGAAAGCCCTCGCCGAGCCTCTTCGTTTTGGTTTATGGCTTAAGTCTTCCTTAAAATATTATAAAAAAAAAGATCAACCCACGTTTCACTTCCAAAGCAAAAGCAGGGTAGGATAATCTAAAACATGTTGTTGTTTTATTTATCATCTGATGTACTTACATAACCTCCAAATAAGGTCAGGTCCACATAAGTCCCATTGGACGAAAACAGCTGAGATCCCTGGCACGAGCGATGTTACATCACAATCACAACTGATTAGACTGTATCAAAAGTAAACAAACTCGTGGGGTACAATAACCAAAAATTGCGTACTGTGTCACGTTTAGACAGACAGCCGCGTCGGGAGGGATGGCGTCCGGCTCGTGCGAGGCGAGAGTGGAGGGGGAAGGCGTCACCACGCTTGCTTCGGAAATCCGCGCGCGGGAAAGGTTCGGTTCGCTCCTTGCTACGGGGTTCAGTCTCTCAGCGGGTTGACTTGAAGGCGGGAAGCGATTTAAAGACGGCGGTGCCCGCGGAAGCGTCAGTTGGGTCCGGGAGGTCGAAGGTTCATCATCTCACAGTGCAAACATGAGTGCTCTTCTCGTCAAACGATTTGAGCAGCTACGTCTGCAGGTGAGCTTCACTAGCGGCTGGACGTGATCAGTGAAGTGACAGTGAAAAAGTGAAATCAGTGGACAGTGCGGCTAAACCGGGTTCAAATTGGCACGCAAGATGTGTTGAACAATCAAAATGAAGTATATTCCAGAGGAAGATTAGAGGATTTTAATTGCCGGCAGGGCGTGCACCTGAACTAATGGTGCAACTTATCAGTGCTTTAAAAATTATTCACCGAAATCTTAAAAATTAGTGACTTTTGAATGTTATTATGGTAATATGAGTATTGTAAACAATCAAATGAACAATATAAAATATTGGGCATTTTAGGGAAGTGCAACAGTCTGGGCTATCGGTTTAGACGTATCGTATGACTTTGAGATGCGAATACCATATTAAAATTCCTTATCTTACTCGTGGGAGTATTTTTTTATTATGAAGAATGACTAAATACGTAACTGAATTACTTAATACGGTTACTGATCAGAAGCACAAATTACTAAACCGGGACACGAATCCCTCATCAGTGACCTAATTCACACTTTAGTGATATTTGTCATACCAGTAGACCAGTCAACCTGATCATCATTTTCAATGACTACTGATCAGTAAAGAATCTGCGTGCAGTAGCAAATCTAATATAAATTTGCCAACGAATTTTAATATATGAGCCCGTTGACGTTTTTGCATTGTCAGTTATAGCACGCGTGCTTGGCTGTTGCAACGCTCCTTTCGGGTCTGTGAACTCGAAGAGAAAGGAGAGCACACAGAGGTTGTGCCGATTACCCAAGCAGTTGGTAATCAAGTCTGCACGCTCGATTCGCCACACGTGGAGAGAGGCAAAGAGGCCATATGTCGTAATTTCGTCAAAGTTCGCCGAGGTGAACTCGGAAACTGACAGAAAAAACCCCCAATGTAAAAGAATCGATCACGAGCTGAAAAATTCAAAGATGGGGCTGTTGACTACGTCATCTTCAAGTTAACTGCGTTTAAATTTGATGTAGTCGCGAAATGTGGCAATACTTTGAGGCTAAAAACTAGTCACCTTTTTTTCTGAACGGGATTTATAGTTGACTGTACGTTTGGAACGGCAGAAGAATAACTTTCTGACATGTCGACATCGCCAGGTGCTTTTGAAATGCGGGAAGTTTAGGATATGCTCTAAAAAAATATCGATTGACAATTAATCAAAAGATTTCCGCAATTAAATCTATATTAGGAAATCGAATTCATTGCCCGATTCGGGTGAAGTTACGTGTGGTTATCTCTTCATGCGTCAATATCGAAAGAAAAAAAATCTTTCAAAAAATATTTTTAACAAAGGGCGTTTCATGTTGTATATTGTTGTTTTAATATTTTTAATGGCTCATTTTTGGCAAAGACGCTATACATACATTGCCGTTTTTTCGCGCTTCAATAATTTCAATTTAATTTAAGATTAATCAGCATAACATATAAGGCCGTTAAAATTACAACAACCTTTAGGATTTAAATCCCATGATTTTACTTCGCTTGCTTGTTTCCCCAAGAGAAAGCGGATTTGATAGTAAGGCACTACCGTATTTAATTCATGATAATGCAAACATAATTTTATTTATATTTTGGATAGTTATAAATGAAAATGCTAGGTGTTAATTGCATTTTGTTTAAGGCGGACCCCTTTTTCAAAAAGCCTCGCATAAAAAATGTAAAGATTGTAACGGGATTTTATGACGTGAACCCTTAAACTGAACTCATTAAAAACCATCCCAGAAATTGTCTAGGCTACTGTTACAGTGCTTTTACAGCGAATTGGCGCAAACCGGCGAGTTATTAGGCAGCCTTTTATGCCACTGCATGCGCAAAGTTCATTCAAGATCCACAAGATTTCGTTTCTCTCACGTTTTGATTCAGAGGGCTTATTCAGGACTTAAAATGTATTATGATTTCAGGCGACACGACATTCTCTCCTGGTAACACTCTTTTGATTAACAAAAATGAAGTATATTTCCTAAAAATCAAAAGAAACTTTAAACAAAAAAACTAAAATAGAAGCTATATAAGTTGACAATTTTAACAAGTACAACGAAAGTAGCCATTCAAAAATTGCCTATTATTCAAAGCGCAACGTTAATATCGCTGCTGAGAAATAATTAGCAAAATTCAAAAAATCTCTTGGTTTAAAAAAAAAAGTCACCTTACTTGAAAAATGAAAATAGAACTTGACAGAACTACTTTATTCTATAAGAACTGTAGTTACGAGAATTCTTTCTCCCTCAACTAAATAAAAAGTAGAAATATACAGCGATCTTTCGCAAGTCCGTAAACTACACGTGCGTCATATACCGAAGAATTAATCGTAATTTCGCAGTCAGAGTTTATTTTCCGAATGATCCGAAGTAGAGCGACTTATTCAGGTAATTGTTTTTGGAGTTAACTACGATACTAATCGGAAAACGTGAAGATGTACCGGAATTTAAATCGGTTCTGCGGCGCGGCGGTATTTACGATTGAGTGTGACTCATGGGCGACTCGCCAAGTCCTTGACCACGAAAAGAGTTGCAGACACTGACCCGCATCACCGCTCAAATCACTACGGTACTACTTAACGAGATCTCTCATTATAAAAATTCAAAACTGACAACATAACCTGATTGAATACATTTGCATAGAGAAAACAGCTATCGTGGAGAATGGAATATGAGGTTTTCACGTTGAGGATATTTATTTGCACTACTGTTGCGTATTCGCACGACGTAGTGCGTTTAATTCGGGTAGACGCGGCACCGCTGAGGTGGGTCATTGGGTGAGGTTATGTTAGGTTACGATTAGTTGGGATTGCTGGGTTTAATTACATAAGGTTTGGTAAGAAGAGGTTGGGTTTATTGGCTTGGTAAATTTTAGTTAGTTTAGATAGGTTAGAAAAGTTCGTTCAGGGATATGGTTAAATACGAAAGTATAAGGGAAGATATTTTAACCCACTACTGCCCAGCGATGCCGTTCGGAAACAGAAAAAAATATTTTAGAGGATCTTTTTAGTTCAGTATTGACACAATTTAAAAAATCACGCCTTTGGAAACCTGAATTTTCATAATTTAGGCATTTTTCAAAGTTTGAAATTGAGTAATTTAATGGAGAAATCCTTCGAAATTCCTTTAAGCTTTGTTTCACTCCACATACTTTGGGCTGTTATGGGTTAAGATTCAGAGAGATTTTTTGGGGTGAGGTTAGTTGCTCTTCAGCGGCTAAAATATACCAGCATGACTTTTTTCAGGGAAACTTTAAATCTACACCCTTTTCCCGGGTTTCAGACCTGACTTATTGCGTTCTCATAACCCATAACAGCCCACAGTACTTGGAATGAAATTTAGCTAGAGCGAAATCTGAAGTTTTTTTTCCAATAAAATACGATATTTTAGGCTTTGAAAAATGCCTGAACTATTAAACTTCAGGCTTCCAGAGGAAGGATATTTTTTAAATTGTAAAAATACTGAACTGGCAAGATCCTCTATTTTTTTTTGTTTCCGTGGGCGGTAGTGGGTTAACTCCAATCATTCTTAAAGAGTGTAAGTCTGCAGCGCAACTCAATGAGGGAGTTCCGACAAGGGGTGGGACAGATCGGGGGGGGGGTTAGGGAGGAAGAGGAGGGGCGGATCAGGTTACGGAGGGGAGCATCTCGTCAACAAACATTACGTCATCGAGACGACAACCATTTAGCGGGATTCCCAAAGCGCAGAGCACGACCTCTCAAAAAAGCGGGTTAAGGTGGCCTCTTCTGCGAAGACGATTTTCCGACTAAGAAACTCACCGAAGATACACAACTGGCTTCTAGTATAGTCGCGTAAAAATGTCCTATCACTGAGAGGTTTTCCAACACGGTATGACCTCTTCAACTCACAAGGGAAAATGAAGGAAGATGGAACAGTATATCACCAATACTTCCCTATGAATGTATGGTTGTTTGGGTTAAGTTTTTAAAATAGGACAAAATTTTAAGACTAAATTCGAGTTTTTAAACTGTGCGGAGTTTTTTTTTGGGGGGGGGGATTCTCTAGCAAGAAAAATCTCAAAATGATGTTGACGGCTTGTTAAGAAAAAAGATCAAATCGACAAGCAGGTACACAATATTTCAAGATGTTTTTAACGTATTACCAAACATTCAAAAGCATCGTGAAAACAGTTGTATGTATTGTCTGCAAGAGGCCTTCTTTAAATATTTAAATATTTTATATTAAACTAATTACGTAAACCTTAAGAATTTGTTTACCTTCTTAAACCATCTTGTCTCTCCTGAAATCTGTTTTAATAAACTCTTAACCGCGCATCGATTCCGCGTTCAGAAACAGCAAAATGATTCCTAGAGAAATTTTCTCTTCATCTTAAAAATATAACACACTTTTAGAAAAAAGGGAGAAAAATACTAAAATGTCAGTTTTTGAAAGAGTTTTCGTATTTTAACAAAAGAGAAAATCCCGATCAAGTCTCCGAGGAAAACTCGAAGGAAAAAAGCTTCGAAACGAGTTCTGCTTTTCATTTGACGGGCGTTCCTCTTCAAATATTTTCCTAAGGCAATACTGAAAACGTCGTTTGATCCATCCGCACACACAACGAAAATACATCTGATATTACTTCCTTTCAGCGAACTTTCCACGTGGAACTTGGCGGAACCATTATTGGAATGCAACGAAAGTCAATAACCAAAATTTTCCTCCTCTCCTTCCATCACAAGATATCCAATAAGATATTAAATTCAATCTCTCACTTACTATATCTAACATAAAGGAAGAGAGGCATACTTTATTAAAAAAAGGAACGTAGGAAAGAAAGCTATCGCTGTCACTGAATCAACTATTATTTGATCCAATACGTGGGAGCGAAATCATATTTTAATCAGCTGCACTAAAAAAATAAGATATCTGTTAAGTCTCGAGCAAAAGCTTAGGCAACCTACATACAACAAAGTCAAGTGGGTTGCCTAACGCGCAGAATCTCCTAGATAAGTAGCTTCTGGACCTCTGGCATTGTTCTGGCCGATTTGGGTGAGAGTTACAAAATCAGAAATAAACACAGTAATTATTTTAATCAAAACAATTCAACTGGAACTTAACGACTATTAAAGACAAAATCGGGAACTTAAACGAAATAATAAGCGAAGCCCTTCAGCGATTACCATGTTTCCTAATTAAAAATTATTCTTGGAATGAAAAATCGATACCGCGACTAATTGCGTGGCAACTTCATACAAGTTTGTTTTTCAAAGAGGCTAGGGATCAGGTTCCGCTGTGAAATAATTATTCCCTGAATGTGGGGTTCATTAAAAGAACGTTCTCTGTCGTTTTCCATTGTAGGGTCTTCTTTCAATCGATGAGCAGGGAAAGAAGAGCATGTTTTGTTCGTGACCGACTATTCACAGGCCTTACGCAAAGTACCTTTTTGAAACGAGAACAGGAGTACCAACCGCCGCGGTTGTTTGTATAAGCATGTATCTGACAGGAGATGTTTTTGTGTTTTCAGCCTGCAGTTGAGCATGATATCAGCCCCCACTGGACCCCTTCAGCCCCGGCTGCTTCACCTCCTTCAGTCCAGAACTACTCGAAAAAGGCGTCCAGTTCAGCTGAACAGATTTTCAAAGATGCCGGTCTCAGGATCCGAGTAGCGACTGAAGCTGATCGAATCCCTGTCACCAAATTTCTACGAGAGAATTTCTTCAAGGATGAGCCTCTGAACATTGCAGTAAGTCGGACAGACTTTTTTTGTTCAATTCCAATAAAGCTGAGTGGTGCGGCAATACATCCTTGGTCGAAATCGACAGTAAATGTTCTATTTACAGAAGCGTTTTAAGGCATGAACTCACGATAAATTTGCAAGGTCGGATTTTTTAAACGTGTTCCACCTTTCATCGCCAAGCCTTTGGGCGCTACTTTTTGGTGTTTTACGAGGATTGATTGTTGGTTTTGAATAATTTTTATTCAATTTTGAACGCTATTTTGAAGGTAGTTAAAATGAGTTTCAGCAACAAGTTTTGGACTTGAGTATCTTTTCATACCGCTATCTTAAAGTCTTGAAAGTTTCAACGAAATCGGGGGCGAACAATTGTAGTAATCCCCTTTGTTAAGCTAGATTATTCCTTAACAGCCCAAAGTATTTAGAGTGAAATTTATCTTAAGAGAAATTCGAAGAATTTTCCCCATTAAATTACGCAATTTTAAACATTTGGAAAATGCCTAAATAATGAAATTTCTGGTTCCTGAGGGGTGATATTTTTTAAACTGTGACAATACTGAACTAAAAAGATCCTCTATAATATTTTTTTTCTGTTTCCGAGCGGCATCGCTGGGTGGTAGGCACGGCTAAGGTTCATCGATATGTGGGTTGAGTTCGGCTAGTGTAATATAGTAAGCTACACTCGATTCCGGTCAGCTAAATCGCGTAGTTTCCCTTGCGTATGGACTATTATCTCATCCGTTGGTGTGTTTCAGATTAAGCTTCTCACCTCGGGCCATGGGGACGTGTGCGAGACGCTGGAGCAGTACTGCGTGAGCGACATCGGCGAGGAGACTGCGTTCGTGTGCGAGAGCACGGACGGCAGCGTGGAGGGCATCGCCGCCGTGGGGCTGTGCGGCATCATCACGCGGGCCAAGGAGGAGGCGCTGATGCGGGAGCTGGCGGGGAAGGCGCCGCTTCCGCCGCTACCGGAAGCGGCGGGCCCCGAGGAGCGCTTCGCCCGGATCGACCGCCTCCTGGAGACCGCCATGGCCGGCGCCAACGTCTTCGGACGCATCCCCGACCTGGATCGCCTCCTCGACATCAAGATTCTCTCCGTGGACCCGCACTACCGTGGGAAGAGGGTCGCTATAGGAATATGTGATAAAATCAGGTTAGTGCAGGGTGATGAAAACCTCTTTACTTCCCATACCTGTTTTGATACGGATATCTAACAGGGAAGCATAAAGAAATTGGGTGTTGCTATTGACCAGACATGCATTATTTTAGGGAGACTTGAACGCACGTAACCAACCGAATACATTTTCAATGGTAGATTACTTATACGCACGAAACCCGACCTAATACATTTTAAATGGGGCAGTCGGGTCAATAGACACTCAAATAAATTCGGTCATTTTCGAAGATACACTTTTGCGCGTTTTAATTACCGTATCAGCGTAAAGGTCTCACGGCAAATATTGGGTAAATGAAATAAAATAAAAAGGGTTTTGGTCCGATCTTCGCATAACTTTGTTGAGTAAGTTTCTCCAATTTCAGCCAAAAGTATTTTTGCATGCCATTTGTGTAATGTTTGACCGATTGGCGTTTTGGAGGATGGAAAATGTTTGTCTACGTTTACCCTACATTTCCCAGCCTTCAAAAGGCAATTCGGTCAAAAAATAAACGAATAGCGAGCAGAAAACGCTTAGGCGGAAATGGGAGCACCTTATACCTTCCCAGTTTGGACGATTGAACCAACAACTCGTATTTTTCAAAATCTGTTTAAGTTTTTGATAAACGTATCTTCGAAAATGCCCAAATTCTGTTGTAAACCGAATTATAGATATCTTTCGATATCGTTTTTAGATATATACGATATAAACGATTTTGAAGTACAGTGATAAACTCATGGACAAGGAAATATTGGCATATCTAAAACCCCTTTTTTCGCCATTGCCATTGTAAATTGACCGCAAAATTGAAAAAAAATGGTTATAAATTATATCATTTGCGATAGATGAAAAAGTTTCGATGGAGGAATAAAAAGTTGTACCTCCATTATCCTTGATGCCACAGCCGAAATCAGGGTAAATTTCAAATGCCACCTGGGCATGGGGTCCGTTTCCAGAGTGGGAATCCCTATGCAACCACTCCTTCCTTTTCCTTGAACACTGGAAATAAAAAAAACGATTTTGTTTACTTCACAGGGATGTGGCTATTCAAAAAGGCATCGACATCGTACGGATCGTGTGCTCGTCCCACTACTCTGCCTTAGCTGCGTCAAGATTAGGTTACGAGTGCATCCACCGGTTACCGTACACCGATTTTGTGGACTCCGGAGGGAACCAGATTTTCAATACGGAGCCCCCACACAGCGGAATATCGACGTACATTTTAAATTTAAGGAACAAGAGCACATAGACTTTTGAGATGTGTGCTAGTCTCTTTGGGACATTCGTTCGAAAAAAAGACGAAGTTATGGAACGGAAGCCCGGCGTGCACGCTATGTCTCACGTGTGCGACAGCAACGACAGTCATGTTTTCGTCGTCCCTAACTCCAGCCAGCCGGTGTGCCGTTGAGCATCGAACAGGACAGCTTCGATCGTTAAGTTGGTGCTAGTGGTGGGCAACAACTTAACACGAAAAATACGTACCAACACTACAATTTTATATTTAAGTTGATCCAAACTTGCAAAAAGACAACGGCGCAGTTTTAAGATAGCGTCAAAAGAGGACATCTGATGGTGTATTGCATGATGCTACACAAATATTCTATTTACGAAGTAAATTTAAAGTATGACTTAAAATCGTTTATATTTTTGAGGTTATCTTCATCACTTTGCCGTAACTTATATGACTCCTCCTTAT
>Ga0058701_10002630_pt1 | contig 13741 bp, 3 predicted proteins | sample AgamicOrMae_FD_97039 | JGI IMG/M metagenome (GOLD analysis project Ga0058701, IMG submission 97039) | Agave microbial communities from Guanajuato, Mexico - Or.Ma.e | ecosystem: Host-associated > Plants > Phyllosphere > Phylloplane/Leaf | place: Guanajuato, Mexico | collected 2012-06-04 | reverse complement strand
GCGTATGCATCAATCTGAAATACACTCCCAGTTTAGGTTAAGTGCCTTAGGTCTTACTTTGCTCTGCTTGGCTATATGTGAATCTAAAAACCCGAAAAAGAATTTGAAAACTTCGTTTATACTCAGCCCGAGTATAAATGCAAATAAAAGTCAAAACCAACTAGCATTATGTGCAGTGGGCCACAAAAGTCATGACCTTGTCATGTATTTCTTTTGGAAACAGCGGTCATGACTTTTGTGACCCACTGTACTCTCATACTTTCAAATCAAAATTATGATTAGAAACACCGTTAAGTGAAAATTACAAAGGATAGATCTCTTTCCTGAGAGAACAGGTAAAATCAAATAACATCACTGATTAGTTTCCAATCTGCTGCCATTAAGTCAGTTTTCAAAGCCTTCTGTTAAAATTCATCCTCCGAATATTCTTCCATAGTTTCAGAACACATTTATTTTAGGGTATTCTAGCAAATTTCGAAAAAGGTAAGGAAGTGATTTATTATAATTTCTGGCTTTCGACAGGTGACTGCAATTTCCAATTTCGTAACAACGCAGTTCTGTCCAGGCTGTTTTCTCCTAAAACAAAACATATATCTTACTAATTTCATGCCAATAGACTGTGTTTGACCCACTGCAAATATTTATACAACCGCGAAAATATCAACTTCATACTCAAAGTTAACATGCCACGGCCACCTTAACTAAAGCAAGACTACATTTTTTTTCGATCGGTGATAAAACAAAGTGGGTAACTCACGGAGCAGATAAGGAACTTGGCAACTCGCAAATTGGAAAGAAAGTCGGTAACTCAACGAACGATTGAAACTTCGACTATGCTCGTCAGTATTTCATAGTCGAAGTTTAAGTTTAGAAACTTAATTCAGTGATAAATCAACAAATATTCAACCAAAAACAATTAGATTTTGTTTTGTATAGGATTACTAGAAAGAATATTAAAAACGAGCAAAGTAAAGATTTCAATCGTTTGCTGAGTTACTGACTTTGTTATCGGGTCCACGAAATACCCATTTTCTTATCTGCTTACCCACATTGCTCTAGCAGCGATCGTTTAACAGTACACGAGGGCTCATAAATACGGCTGTCTTTTTTTAATAAATGAAAAATTTATAGCACTTTCGGCGCAAAAATCAGTACTCGATGCTTCTGTAAAGTTTGGGATAAAAAGATTTCTTTCTCTGCGCAGCAAGTTCCATCGGCGATTCTCCGTTGAATTCTCGCACCCATGACCCGTTATCTCCCAAAAAGTAGTAATATTAGCGGAACGCCGAAGGTGATTGGCAGTCCAAGAGCAGACCAAAATGGACGTCTCGATCGCGAGACGTGGCCGTGCTCCACTCTTCTCACCATATCATCCTAGAATAACTCTGTCTCCGACACCTCACCACATTACCATTACCAAAATTACCTGACCTTCTCAAAAGCGACCATTACCGGAGGAAAATGGGTTGCGGCCCATCTTGCCTCTCCAACAGGTGGAAAGCTTGCTGGTCTAGTCTGCGTCATGTCGACATCTGTCGGACATCCCGAGGCCATCGAAAACTTTTGTCGAACAGCGAAAGGAGATTTGGCGCCTCCCAGTTACGTACATTTCAAGGTTTCGAATGTTTTCCGACACGCTGCTGCTTCTAACTTCGAAATGTGTTTATGGAGATGTGCTGATGTGCAGTACATCAGGAGGCGGGAATCTCCTGCTAGTCGGTACATATGGAGACAGTATTTCCAATGCGGTTGTTTAGTCTATAAAATATTGCGCCATTTTTTCGAGGGTCACACTTGGAACAACCACGACAAAAGTGCTTTGAATAAAATCTGTATTCAAAACAAGATTTTACAAATTTTATGCTGAAAAATCATGTTTTCCTAAAATAAAACAAAATTTGTTTCACCCACTATTTCGGCAAAATTTTACTTTTTAAACTATTTTAAGAGATTTTTTATTTTTTTCCTTTTTTATAATTTGACTTTTTTTCGTCCTTTTATTTTTTTAATTGTAATTCACAACAATGTTTTGAAAGGTGGCGATTTCTACCGCCTCTGTTCCACCCTGGTTAAATCTTTCCCAATGAAGTTTAGCGGCGAATACCGCGTTGGCGTTATAGGTTAACTTATGTAAGGTGATATGCTATTCTAGGTTCGATTAGCTCAAGCGGCTTATGTGCCTCGCTCCAATCAGGTTTGAGAAGATTTGCCGTAAGGATAGGTTATAAATTAGGTTAAGCACAGCGTGGTGCCTTGCGCCTCACTCCGGTCACATTTGACCTAGTCTCAGGTTGCAAGGCTAGGTAACGTTAGGTTAAGTTAGGTTACGCTAGGTTTACGTTACGTTCGGTTACGAAGGTTTAGGTTACATATGGTTGTAGGTTACGTTCGTTAAGTTAGTTTACGTCTAGGTTAGGTTGCGTTAGGTTACATGCCCTGCGGCTTGATCCGCTCGACTTGGCGATGATTCGGTATCATCAAGCTTGAAAATTTTACCTTTTAAGTAACTATGAACAGGAGGCTACTGGGTAACTTCTGTCGTGAAAAGAATCAAAGTAACAATGGAATGGGGCGGGGAACGATAGGAAACCGATCGGCGGAAATGGAATGCTTCATAAGAAAACCAGACAGGACAGATTGCACGCCGCTGTCGTCTGCTTGGCCGAGAAAGCTTTACCACTGCATTCCGGAATAAAACCGATAGTAACATTAATAGGAAAACGAATGCCATATAGACACAAATAAAAAATTACACACGCAAACCCTGAAAGGAGGAAGAACGCATTGGCTAATGCTCTTTTCGTTCCAAAATTTATAGGCTTCTAAGAAAACACGCACAGGAAAACCTTCCTTGTACTACCGTGATCAAAAGTTGGTTAACACTTCACCGTGGAGCAGTCGCCAAGTTGATACTTCATACCCCCTCCACTGTCAAACGCAACTGTGACCTTGGTTATACCAAACAGGCTTCTCGTTTTGGGTACATAATCAGTTCTTCTAACGTAACGACTCTTGTTCTCGCACAGAAACGTGCTGAGGAACTTTTAATAGTACATATGGACAAATACAGTGTATGAAGCAAAAAGTATCCTTTCCAAGATCGTAAGGAAACAAGGGAAGAGTTAAGTGGTTGATAACTCGCTACGGCGTTATCACAAGTTGGGTTACAATACTGCCCATAAAGGGTGATAATCTCAGTTTATACTAGAAGGCCTCGATCACAAATAAAGATACCCACGGGTAGCTGTCATAAGCGCCAAAAACCACAAGCGCCAAGGCCGCAAGCGCCATTCCGTAACCGCCAAACGAGAAAAGTCGCAAACGCCAAAGTTCTTAACCGCAATACTAACCTTACCTAACCTAACTTAACTTAACCTAACCTAACTTAGCCTAACCTAACTTAATCTAACTTGACCTAACCTAACCTCTACAAACTTTGGCGTTTGCGACTTTTCTCGTTTGGCGGTTACGGACTGGCGCTTTTGGGTTTTGGCGCTATCGAATGCCCCCCGATATCCCACCAGACACGCTGGTGGGTCCAGCTTCAAAATATCCAAATGGAATAAAATATCGATAGTGAGACGATATTTCATATCGATGTGTGTCGACCATTTGGGCAAATGCGCGCGCGAAACTAGCCTTTTCAATGTCCCGGTGCATAAGAGCAATCATCTGATCCCTTTGAGAGCCGAACTTCTTCAAGACTCTCATTAAAAAGCACCTCAGCCATTTACAATAGTGTTTCAAATAGACGCCATTCATGCCACTAAGATAATTAATTTTACTCTGTACTGAGGAAAAAGTTTCAAGTGGGCCGAGGCGGGCGGCCGGGCGGGGATCGACACGCGAAGTGGTCCACGCGGCTACCGGCTTTCATTTGGGCCCCATTGTTGGCTTTTGCCGGGCGATATTAGAACATGAAATCTCGACGCAAGGAAGAAAAATATTATTGCAACTCGCGAGAGCCTTTCAAAAACCGTGAATGAAAACGTTGCTGGCTGTTAAGTAAACTGTTTCAGTAAAGGACAAGGGCGTTTCCAGCGTCATCCATTTTCTGTTGGCCGTCTTGTGTGCACAAAAGCAGTTCGTTCCCCTTGGAAATATGAGAATATCAGACCTGGAATTCTGAGCAATGCGTTAAGGCTCTATTTTCATCATTGCAATTTTCTTTCAGCCGCCCAATATAATGCTACCCTATTCAAACATTAATATAGTTCTGATTTATTCCGATCTTTTAATCCATTTTTCCCCCTCTAAATTTAGCGAAAAAGAGTGAGACTTTAGATTGAGATCAAAAATAAATCACAGTTTGGGCGCAGATAAAATTTCCAAATAGTTGTCTTTTAACCCAAACCAGAATATTCCTGGTCAATGTTGAAAAAAGAAAAATGGTTTGGACTACGATTTTCCACTATTTTTTTTCCACGTGTTTGAAACATAGAAGTGAACTACTGACTCTAAAATTCTTTGTGATCTTTTACTCTAGGTTTGGAAGCATAGACTTTCAACTACTATTCAAAATTATATGATAAGGTTCAAAAATCTACAATCTTAACTTAGGTTAGGTTCCTCGTGCCTCGCTCCGTAGACTTTCACTAAGCCTAACAGCTACTCAACTGTCGACTGCCTCCGCTGACAAGTAAGCTTCATCAAGCTTGGCGAACGATTTAGTTCACGTTTGGCGCACTGCAACTTGCTCCGCATAGGTTAAGAGTATCGAAAGGTGGAATATAAAAAGGTTAAAATTCAACGTTCAAAATTTACATTGTTCAAGTTTTCGACACCACCGAAACGAAAAATCTGTTTTTTATTGGTGTATTGACCTTAATTCGAACATGGTACCCGTGGTAACTTTCATTTGGGTGTGTCTCCTTTTGAGGTCATACTTCATGTCGCTGCAGTGACGACAACTGATCCGTTCTTGTCTACATGCGTTTCTTAATTGTTGCAAGATGCTGGGAGGATGTCGCGGGGGGCCGTCGTCATGACAACAACTGATTGTCCTCGCGGGCATCGACTTATTGAAAATATGACTGATCGATTGAGGTTGAGAGAAAAGCCAAGGTTTTACTATTTCGCAAGGCTGGCTGCGGCGGCTGGGCCATCGTGGTGTAATTTTAAGCGCTATCCATTCATAACCGTGTGACGGTTGACAAAAACGGAATACGCATGCATAAAATATTTCATGAGTAATATTTTTAAAAATATATTTTAAGAAAAAAACTAGTTTTGGTTCAGCAATTATCAATTTTTAAGATTTTGAGTTTCATTTCATTTTCTATCCATAATCCTAGATTCCGTCGCCTAGCTGAGCGGAGCAGGCAAAAGGCACCTCACCTAACCTAACCTAAACAATAACGAGGTACACACTGTAAACCCATGGGGTGAATTTTGTTGCGTATGAATTTCAACGATGATTTTGGCTCTCCATAGATTACTGAATGAAGACCAGAGCCAAGTAGACGCAAATGTAACCTCGTTGGGGTCTACTTTCACTGATTTATCCCATTCGGTGAGGTTCACTGCCCTGCAAAGAGGTTAAACTAATTGTGGTTGAAAGTCGAATTTTGGGTGAAAAAAGTTGCATATTAGTCAACCTATTTTTGGCGGTTAAATTAACCCCTAGGACTAGAGTGCACAAGACACTTAACCTCCATAGATTACCTGACCTTACGGTTCCAAGCCTGATGCGACTTACATATCGGTTCCAGCGGTTTGCTGACGCTGGATATTAAGCAGCATCCGGTTAGGCGTCAGCTGAGCGGAACGAAGATGAAGCGAGGTATCGGGCTTCAAATATAGGCTAGCCATTGCTAACCCACGCTTGATAAAACTAACCTCCGTTACTCTGGAATGACCTAACTTGGCTACCTTGAGGCTAACTTAGGCTAGAACCTTACTCCAGCTTATCCACTCTTGATTTAACTAAGCGGAGCTAACTTTCAGATTAACAAACCATGAGTTCAACCTCACGTATGTTAAATTAAGTATACTAACCTAAACTTCAGGTTACACTAAAATTGACGAACCAATAACCTGGGTTTACCCGATGTACAGATTGAACTATGCTTGGCTAAACAGATTAACCGATTTTCCCCCACTGGGCTGTTATCGACCCATCAAAAATATCAAACTTCATGCAAACTTCTCCCCAAAATCACTCATTTTAAGTAAAAAGGTCAATCTAAATTAGCCTAAAGAAAAAATTTGATCGTTTCAAAAAACACCATTTTGCAATATTTTCATTCAAAACATTTTGATTATTCCCTTAAATTATTTTTTTTCAAACTTCCTCTGGGCACAAATCGGTTAAACCAAGGCTAACCTTCACTTGATTAATCTAACGTAGGATACTGTACCATCCAAGTCAAGCCAACCCCGATTGACGAAGCCTAACCCGAGTATAAGCCTTTTTTAAAAACATTTTTTTGGTAGAATATTAAAAGGGATGGGATAACCACGATACTTTTCGGCCGCATTTCCCTAAAATGGGTTAATTTTTGCGACATCGTCTGAAAGAATGAGAGCGTGGCCTGAGTATGAGCAGCGCGGCGCGGCGTGGCGCAGACCGCCAACTCTTCTTCTTTTCTCACGACGCCCGCCTCACGACCACTCCACTTCCAACGAATTTCTTTCCACAGAAAAGGCAAACAAGCAACGCCTCCAACGGCAATGCTTCTCTCCCTCCGATTTCCAAACAAAACCACTTTTTTCGAACGAATTTTGATAATCAAAATCGTGAACTACTAACATTCGAAGTCCGTTCAACGACTCAATACTACAGCATCATACATACTTAGGGCCTTTTCCGACGTACAAAAAATATTTTAGCTGATTTTTGCACTCATAATTTTTTAAAAAAATGGAACCAAAAATTTGTTTAATGGTATTGGTATTTTTTGTAATATCCCAAAATGTCTAAAGTTTGAATATTGGGCTAACTAGCGCCCAAAAAGGGCTGAAAAAATTGTCGAAAGTTCATCAGTACTCCTATACTCTTTTCTTCTTCGAACATGGAAGTAAAAAGAAGCAATTGGAGAGGATGAAAGATTTTAAATTTTAAAATAGATTAAAAAAAAAATAAAATAAGATTCCTCATAGAAACATTTCTGTGGATAAAGCTGTCTTTACCGTAAAAAAACAAAAACAATACTAAAACGTCTTTAAAAAAATGCTGTATCATTTTTCCGTATCTGCAAAAAATTGAACATATATATATATATAAATGGAAAAAAATTGCTGTTTTTTTGATAGCTCACATTCTTAAAATACATTTTCAAACACGCACTCTTCAGCTGTATTTCACGAACTTTTTTTTTATGTTACTTGTAAAAAACATAATTTTGAGCCTTTATATTTTTTAAGATTTGAACAAGCTAAAACGATGGAATAACAACTCCATCTGCGAAGAAGGTTAGAAATAATCTGAACGATAAGAAATAGCTTTGTTAGTACTGTTCTATATACAGTATTTCGCGTTGAGCAACCCAGCTCAGCTATTCATTAATTTCCCACTGTTTTGAGTTAAGTTTTTCGGTCGGTTGTTCGGAACAGAGTCCGTATAAAAGAATGGACACAGGCTTCAAGTGGCCGTACCTACGTACGCACTGTAATGAATCATGTGCGTGCAATGGAGTGGCAGGCATTAATCTGGACGGACAGACAGACAGGCGGAGAAAGCCATGCAGAGATAGTACGCCATCTTTCACGGCGGTTGCAGCCGACTTACCGGCGCTAAATATTTTCGAGTTAGTAAAATTCAGCCGGCGGAGCAGGAGGGATTACTGTAATGAATTCGGGGATTATATTGCATAAGCTCCGTGTTAGTGGCTCAAAATCGATTTAACAAAACAGCTTCTCATAAAGGGCAGTACACTGTGAATTTGAGAGGTTAAGGATTTTCCTCTTGATTTAACTTACCGTCTATCGTCGTGTTCTTTTTATGATATTGGTGCTACGTCTTTGTTTTAATTTCAACCGAATGTCACCGAACCGAGCGGAGAAACAACGAAGCGAGGCACAAGGCACTTGAAATTAAGAGAAAAAAACTAACCCAGGTTCACAGTATAAACAAAACACCCGTTTTAGAAGGTTTTATACCTGCTTTGGGTGTGAAACTGAAAACAGGGTAGTAATTATTTTGGATATTTTTCAAGATAGGCCTATGCGCAGCCACATCGATGGAAAGCTCTCGCCGAGACCTTTCAAATGATGTGGCTGAACACAGGTTTATCTTGAAAAATAACCAAAATACCTACTACCCCCGTTTTAGTTTCACACCAAAAAACGGGTATAGCATTCCCTAAAACGGGTATTTTGTTTTTAATGTGATAAACATAAGCTAAGCAACTGTGTGCCCATAATTCTCATTATGTAATTAGAGATTGAGAAACACGCCTGCAGATCTGCACATCTTACGAGCATATTGAAACTCACGGTGCAGTATACTGATAAAAAAGTTTAAATGTTTGCTAGTCGAAATGCGACCAATATCATTAAGGGGTGGTCCGATTTTGAAAGCTGGATATTGAAATTCACTACAAAGTAGCGAGCTCTAATTTAAAGAGGGCCGCTAGGTGGAAAACAAAAGGTGGAAATTGTTGACTAATTAATAACTCAAACAACACAAGGTGGAGAACAAGAGTTAAAATTATTTACTGACAGTCTACATGTACAAGGTAGAAAACAAAAGGTAGACTTTTTGACTGACTAAAACTACGCAAAGTATGGATAAGGCAAGAGATAGACATCGTTCGCTGACAGTATAAAATACACCAAGTAAAGGGAAAACACTACTCTAAGGATAAAGTATTTGGAATGAGATTGCAACGAAACATTCCGTCAGTTGGCGGTGACAGTTCACAGAGTGGCGCAGACTACATTTGCATTCGAGACGTAAATTTTTCATATCCTAAACAAGGAGATGCCATGCACGCCCTCTTTTGGCGGGCGTAATTAAAAAGCTATGGAGCCGCACCACACACGCCTTACGCACCTGGACAAAAGGAGCCAAGATAAATGGTCCAGGAGTTGAATGGGTGTCACTTTGGACATGATGCTGGATCATGGATCCATCCCTACATACACTCCGTTACACGGATGCTGAGCATGGCGTTGCATGGCATCGCCCGGCTGGTAGCAGCTTAACCGCCCGCCACACACCGAGCCGGAGCGCAGGCTTGCCCGAGCCGAGCCTCTGCTAAAGGATTTGCCGATTTCGGACCTGCCAAGTCATTCGTCATGATAAACGCTCGCTTGGAACGTTCAGTTATTCCCGAGCCTCGAAAGGGTCGGAGTTCGAGGTCGCGGCAGCGTTGAACCCCAAATTTAGGCCTTTCCTGTCAATCAAAGAGGTTTCCCGTAACCCGCGAAGTTTCAGACAAAACTATATTTCATAAGATTAAATTACATTTCTAAAAATATTTCATGTTTTATGGTTGCAATTTTACACGTTGATAAAGAGGATTTGGCCCATTTAGTTATAATCTAAGGAAATAAAGATAACAACAAGGTCAATCGTCTGACATTCGATTCTAAAGACAACTTAAAAGTTGCTCTTACTTGTTAATAATTAATATACTGCGTATTTCAAAGCACATGACGAACCCATATGGTCTCTTTCAGACGATTTCAAATTCTCTATACGTACTAATAATTTCGATACCTCCATGCAGAAAGGTCACGACTGAAAAACCCAGTGCTCTAAGATGACAACTGAGAAACCCTGAGCTGCAAGGTATAACTTTTCACTAGAAAATTCTGGCGTTTTTAGAATTCTAATTTCTACGTTCACGGATAATTTTTCCAGCATTTTTCTATTAAGTACAAACTTTACATATCGAGTTGGATTCCAACATGAAATACACCGATATTTCCTGGTAGGCGTAGAAAATGAAATTCTAAAAGCACTAAAATTTTTGGCCTAAGAGTTGTGACCTTACAACACTGCGTTTCTCAGTTAAATGAATTCCAAAACAATTGATAGTTATTTTTTAAAAAGTTGTGTAAATCATTTTTCCAACTCAAGAATTGGGTATTACCGTAATAATAATAATAATAAAAATAATAGAAAACAACTTTTTTTTAAATCTGCAAACATAAAAAAAAACTATTTGAGATAGTGAAAACAATTTTTAAAACAGACCAAAAAAATAACTGAAAAACAATAAAAAATAGGTTTTTCAAACTGTGAGAAAAATTGATTTTCTAGTATTTTCATCACATTTTTTTTTTCTTTGTATTTAGTTGCGGAAGATTTTTTTTTGGCCGGAAACGTGTTGAGCATACGTGTTCCATTCGACTTACTGACAAAACATTTTGACGCGGCCCACTCGGTGGAACGCAGTTCGCATGTAAATTCCATCGAGTGTTTTCCCATCCTAGTTATGAGTCCATGACATAACATCTTCGACTAGAAAACCGTGGTAATAATGATGAAACGAGGAAGGCCTAGGGGTGCAACGACGCACAGCGGGCCGGCCAGCCGATGTGGCCGAACGCGGGCCGCGGGCCGCGGCCCCATCAGAGAGCCCTACCCACGCATCTTTTCGCACCTCTCGGTCTATTCACTGGCGTTTATCAGTCGGTCATCAATGAAGGAGCGTACGCTCCTAAATCATGCATGACGGGACGGTACGGGAAGGTGAGGTGCGGACAAACCGAGGCCCAAACGTGGGCCGAGATGACAGCCAGGCCCAACAATCGAAAACTTTCAAACTCATTTTTTCCGTGTCAACAAGTACGGTACAGGTCTCATAGGACAGTCTCTGTCTCTGCGACGAGAATTTATCGCTCGCGCTTTTGCTGAATTAGGTGTTGGCCCTTCGTTCCCAAGGGCTGCCTTAAAATATTTTACGAGGAAAGCAACGACATTTTTGGATTGGGAATTTTGTAAAAGAAAACTTTTGTAATGAGGTGAGTTTACAATAAAGGGTACCGATTAGTTAAGGCCGTTACTTCTACATAAAAATATAAAATAAAAATACACAAAAAATGAGTCAAGTAAACTATGTGCCGTTTTCCCTCACTAAATTGAGAGAAGCACAGAATTTGAAGAAGCCCAGTAAGTATCCATTTGAATTTGATTAGTCAAATTTAACAGTCAGTTGAATTCCGTGTTTGGGGGATTGGTGTGTGAAACCTTAAAACAGATAGCTGTTAACAGTCGGTTTTGGAAATTTCAATGGATACGTTCCACATACGTATATAATTCTTTTCATCAGCAGTCATAAGCTACTTATGATTAAAAGTACCGAAATCTGATAAGCAATAATATTTTCAAAGGCGGTTACATCTCGAGAAAAGAAAAAGGAAAACGAAAGAAAAAGAAGAGACTTCAACGCACGAGAAGCCAGTATGGAAAAAAATCAAAACGCTCACCTTTTTTTGTTTTTTTTTATTTTCCTTTTTTTTAAATTATAGATAATTTGAAGCTGCTTACAATTATTTTAGGTCGGTTGAACTGTCTGCAGTCGAGATACGAATCGGAAAGAAAGATTATACGAGGTAGAAATAGTCCGCATATTTACAGAGTACAGAGATTTTTTTTCCAGATTTGCTTTGATTACATCTTGCAACTCTCTGTCACCAGGGCGAGCGTAGGGAGGCATGGAGAGCATGGCACAGGGCACCTAACCTTAGGTATCCTAACCAATCATCGCCTAGAATAACGCCGCTACCTTCTCAGCGACAGTAAATATCGCCGAGATTTAGCAGCGATTGTGACCTTAGCGATAGATGTGAAGAGTGATAGAGAAGTGACGCACATGGCCCAACACCCAGCCTAGCGAACGCGGTTATGTTAAATCTCATTGAAATACTTACTTCCAAGCTTAATGAAAAAAATTAAGTTTGAAAGGTTGCATTATCTACCTTTTGCGTTCCACCCTGGTTCAACCTTTTATCTCAAGAATGAACGACATACAACCGTAAGGTCGAACTAGATTAGTAAATGCTCTGTGCCTCTCTTCCCTACCGCTCCGGTTGGTTGTTCCCACGCCTGATGTCTCCTCGTTGACAGACAACTATCTGCTGTAAGCGGTTTTTGTAAGGTTATCTTGTTAGCTTAAAAGCCCTGTGTTTCGTACCACAACCGCTCATCTTGGCCTGGCGCTGGAAAGTAAAACACAAGAAAAAGAACCTTAAATACTAGGTAGGTAGAAGAACGCAGAGGGTAGGAAACGAATATTGTGAAACTTTTAGTGCACGGTTGTTATCGGATTAAAAGTGGATGAAGTTATCGACCTGGTGAGCTGACAATTCAGGATGGACGTGACGATCTGTCCTTTTTGTCTGAATAGTCCGACAGGAGGGGGGCAGATTCCTGTGGCGTCGCCCGAAACCACTAAGAATCCGCAAAATACCTTCGACGGACCCAAATAACTCGGGATGTCGGCGAACTCCGAATACGAAAGCCTACAATGTGCAGGGCACTGCTTTATCGCACACGACGCTCATTCAAGAATGCCGACACCTTGCGGTATTTCTCCATTCTTCACTCTTCCCTCATGACACAAAATATATTTCTAATATATCGAGTACATTTTGCAAACGCATTTATTCTCAATAAGCCTATTTTCGGCCTTCTGAAAGCAACCCCAGTAAAAATTAACCCCTGTTTTTGGGGAGTCCCATACCTGTTTTAAATATGAAGGTAATCAACAGAGGGACAGCGTAATTTGGTTATTTTTTAAAAATAAACCCATCAACAACTATATCGATATGAAAAAATCTCTTGGAGAGCTCACTATGGATAGGGTTATTAATAGGGGTATCTTCAAAAATAACCAAATGATATCCTAAGTTCCCTGTTTTATCTTCACACCTAAGAATAAGACATGGGACTACCTCAATCAGGGTTGAGTTTCTTCTAGGAATAACAGGACCAAGTTCTTCAATTCACTTGGAAAAATTAGGATTAAGCATTTGGATTGCTGTTTGAAACAGCGTTTCAGACTTAAAAAAGGAACAGTTTTAGAATTCTAAAACTGTTCCTTTAAACTTAAGTTTATAAGCGCAAGTTTCTCTAGAAATACTTAAATAAAAAGTTTTAGGTTATTTTTTGTATTTTTTCTAAATACAGGAACTTACGCCTATTTCAGCAGAACACTCATTGTGTTTAGCCTCGAGACTTCCAACATCCAATACATACTTCACTTAAAAGACATCCTATCGGGTTGACAACAGTTCAGTTTTCTTCCGGATTAATCTGTACACAGAAAGTTTCAAAACAGGCCCCACGAGAGTATCAGCATCTGTGTAAGTAGGGTAGCTTTGGTGGGAATGTTCCGGTTGAAATCAATCCCTGGGATTGTTGAAAGGCATGCCGACACCTGGCTGGGCTCATCCATCCACCCCCTTAAAACTATTGTCTCTGAGTATCCGGTGTGAGCGAGCGCCCTTGCTCGTAATGCCTGCCCTAATTTACGGTCCCAAGGGTTGGGATCTTATTAAAAAGACATTTTCTACAAAAATTCGTCCGGTCTGTTCTTCCGAGGCCATTAGACCTATAGCTCACGCGACTCTGGATTCCTGGTACGGAAACATGCAATTTTTGCGAGATCACATTCGATTGTCACAATACTGGGAATTACATTAGACATCTGTGGGTACTTGCCGATGTTCTCTTGATTTCCGTCCCTACTTTGCTTCTGCCTGTGTCATTTGTGCAGGCTTCCCAACCAAAAACAGCGCTACATCCATCTTCTCGTTATCATTCTGGATCCCCCTCATCTTCTACATC
>Ga0058701_10002629_pt1 | contig 13745 bp, 9 predicted proteins | sample AgamicOrMae_FD_97039 | JGI IMG/M metagenome (GOLD analysis project Ga0058701, IMG submission 97039) | Agave microbial communities from Guanajuato, Mexico - Or.Ma.e | ecosystem: Host-associated > Plants > Phyllosphere > Phylloplane/Leaf | place: Guanajuato, Mexico | collected 2012-06-04 | reverse complement strand
GAATAAAAGAGAGACATGCTCAAGAGTGGGACTAAGTGGCAAGTATCCTCCTCCAGCAAGCTGTTCCATTTCAGGCGCAGTGATCTCTTGACCCAAATTAGGAATCGACGGGTGAGATAGATATATAGCAGCTGCTTACCATGAGAAAACCACAAGCTTTTCAAAGGAGGAGGCCCCGTTTGTGACAAGAGTACCAGGCGATGCGGTTGGCACGCATTTCACGTTACAACAAACTCTTAAATTCCAAATTTCTCAAGGCGCACAAAACTCGCAATCAGGCAATCGGGGAGATTCAACTGTTTAAGAGACGTAAAACCTTCATTTCGGTTCACTTCCCTTAACTCTACGGCAACGCTTTCTGCAACTTAACGTATTCGTTGATAAAAAATCGCTTTTGGAACAAATCCGACGTTTCAACTTTGAAAAACCAACAAAAAGAGCGCATTTCGGGAGTAGAGCACATTGGTTAACCGTTTCCTGCCCAGGAAACCTTGTTACACCCTTCTCTTTAAAAACAAGAGAAACAAGACAAATTTTCCGCTTTTGACACAAAACCCTATTAAATTGACGAATTTATATGTGCTTACGAGCATGTGTGTTTTCTTCAATTTTCTTGAATGATGACGTAACGATTTCGTTTAATGTTTCAAAATTAAAAAAAAAAAAAAGTGTGTTGGGCTAAGTTGTTCGAATACGATATTGAAGATCAGACATTTTCTGGGAGGTACGCGACTATAAAGATTACAGTTCCACTCAACATGCCGAGCACATCCTCAGAGATTAGCAAAATTTCGAAGGTTAGAATTGCAGAAAACGTTCCATGATTGCAAAGCTCGTGCAGGTCCTGTGACGAGGACTCGACAACGACTAGCAGACACAAATTGCGATTAAGATAAGTCAGGACACAAATAGTATTTTCCTTGTATAATAGAGTAACAAATTTAGATGTCCACTGTACATCGCAAACCTCGTATTAATGACTCGATAGAAAGATAACCAATCGATCTTTGTGAGAATTCGAAACATAAAAACGCTCGATTTCTTATGAGAAGTCAAGGTCATTCATTGGAAAAAGACGTCAAATTTCGTGGGGACTAGGCTTCACGATATTTTTTTAGTTACATTACTTTCCGATCAATTTTCATTTGTGTCTGGAGGTGAGGCGAGAGTTCTCGCTTCGGTAAACAAGAAAGAACCGCGTGAAAACTAGCCGAAGTCGAGCTCAGCACCAGGACGACGTCGTTCAAAAGAGTTCGTTTTCCGTTTTGGAAGAAAAAAAAAAAAAAAAGGAACTGCTTTGGGTGTTGGATGAGTGGGTGGGCTATACCTTTTCTGGCTTGGGGTCTCCTGTGGGAACTGCCGTTCGATTCAGATGGTCCCTTGCCCTTGCCTTCATTCGGTCCGCCTGCAGACAACCGCGCGTTAATCGTACTTTGGAAACGAAACAAAAACAGTCACACGATCATGCAGCAAGCAGATTCGTCTGTACAACACAGAGCCCACAGGTCAAAGTAGAGAAAAACATCTTTTTGTACATCACAGAGAGACAAGGCGTGAGTGAAAGAGATCGACCTCTCAACATACATCCTACTCCCAGGAAACAGTGACCTAGGCCAGAGAAGACTCCCAAACACAATTGCCGCGCACCCGGATAGCTTACTTCGACTATTTTGCACGAGTCAAGTGCGATAAGAGTAAGCTTCGGTTTCCTTGGAAATGAAGTGGATTTTCTACGTCAGTTTAAATAAGCCCCATGTAAGGTTCAGGTTACGACGTGAGATTCAGTAAGATTGCGTCTACTAGTCGTAAACTGAAATGTCAGATTCAGTTTCAGGGAAAATCTAGGGTGACCGGCGACGTAAAATTTTCCGATTCGAGATTTCCCAATGCTTTCCTTTCAGTAAGATTTTCCTTAGCTCCCTACGAAAAGGTTTGAGCTATGTCTTTTTTGCCTCTAATCTTTCAAAATTTTTGGCTAAAAACCACAGGTTTCAAAGGTGCGCAACAACCGTGGGAGAGAATGAAAAAGTAATACTACGCGACGAGCATACTGTGAGTCGCGATTCAATTATTTCTTTCTCTTTAATATACGAGGCTATCTTTTCGAATAGCAGCGCTACCGCACACATAGCAGGCACACTACAAGTAACATGCTCATATTTCCCTCCATCGTTTGTATCATGCAGTCTGTTCGCCAACGAAAGAAACCTTCTGCTCTGAAAGACTTGCCGTGAAACTAAGTCGAATTACACAGAAATAAATAGCTGTCCACAGAGAAATAATAAAAAGATCTAAGAGCAGCCAAGGATCTTGAGATCGTGCAGCAGCTAACACCTTAAAGATCCTCTAGTGAGGATCTTCACATACAGCCGCCAACGTAAGTCAACGTTTCGCTTTCGATCACAGCTTAGATACAGTAGGTTGCTACAAAATTCACCAAGATGAGACGCCCCGTTATGTACAGCGTAAGCCTGAATCGAAAAATGTCATGTCCGGAAAATCAGCTGTGACAATGCGTAGGCAAATCCAAATCTGGAATTTGTGGAGAGGGAAGTAAACGTGTTTCGGTGCCATAATCTCCTCAAAAAAAGTCATTTTAAGAATATATATCTTTGAAGAAAAAGGCTCGACCACATAAATGAAAAATATTCGTTGCTTTAAACTGCGTACTTCATGATGTTCACAGACGGTAAATTGAGGTTTGAAGAAGAACACACTAGGTGAGAGTCCTGGAGACAAATTTACGGGCGGTAAAAGTGCAGATGGTTCACAGTGCCAAAATCTCATGAACTTTTACGGCTTTGAAAGGCGTAAGTTCGCTTTAAGTTCGACACTTTTAGCATACCAGATTTAAAGATCTGTTGAATCTTTACTGGAATACAACGCTTTCGGATAAAAGAGGCGAAAATTAATAAGGCTAGGGACGCTTGTTCGTTCGATCTACTTTGTTAGAGACACCGAAAACTGGTTTTATCTTTCTCCGAGTACTTCCATGGAGAGCTAGTATGGACTCCGACAACCGGGAGAGAATTTCTTCAGAGAATTCATGACATTTTCGCGATCGCCAATTTTGTAACAACCCAAAGTGAGAATCCGTCGATCGTACCTCGTGGCGGCTTCCGCAGGTTCTGCTGCTCGGGTTTGGCGTCGGCGCCTGCCGAGGGAGGGGCGCCGGCGGGGGCGGGGGAGGCGCCCGCGGGGGCGGCGGAGGAAGCCGGGGCGGCGGTGCCCGGAGGGGAGCCGGCCTGGGCCGGAGCGGCCTGCGGGGGCGACGCGGCCGACGGCGTAGCGCTCGCGCCCGGGGGAGGGCCGCTCAGGTGCCCGATGCTGCCCTTGTCGGCGTCGGCGGGACCTTGCTGAGATTGAGGCGGACCGGAGTACCTAGGCTGCGATGCCATAGCTGGACCGCCTTCTTGCATATGGTAACCTCTGCCGCCTGAAAACAAGCCAACATTCAGAGGTGACAAAACACGCCGCGACGTAACCTTGTTGGGATTATGGACGTTTAACAGAAAGAGTGATGTCCTGGTCTGGACTCATTTTTTTAACTTTTCAATGATTTGTTACTTGCTTATCTCGAGAGAAGATTCTATGACTTGCATTGTTAATGGTAGTTAGGATGTGCAAGCGGAAAGGAGTACGTACCTCCTCGGCCTCCACCTCCTGCATTCCTGGGACCACGGGGCTCCATTCCGTTGACCTTGAGCTCTCGGGGTGGAAGCGGCGCCTGCACCGGGTAGCCCCCGACAGCCACGGGCTGGGGCACGTAGGCGGTGCCCGACGGAGACGCGGTCATGGGGTACACCTGAATTCCAGAGCCCACGCGGATCACCTCCGGGGCGTAGCCGTCGCGGGGCGCCACCACCGCCGCGGGCCCGCCCGGGCCGAACTGCTGCGGCGGGTAGGCCGACACCTGGGGCGGGTGGCCGTGCGGGTGGGCGACGGTCGCCGACGGCGGCGGGAACGGGGGAGTGCCGTGGTGGTAGGGGAACGCCTTGCCCGCCTGGGGGCCCTGGGCGCCTTGGGGCGGGCCCGGCGCGGGGGGCGGCGTCTGCTGGGCGGGCGCCTGGGCCAGCTGCGCCGGGTGCATGGGCACCGCGGCCCCCTGCGGCGGCCCGGCCGACGCGCCGGCGTGCGGCGGCACGCCCGCAAGCGGCGACCCGGCCAGGGCTGCGCCCGCGGGGTGCGGCGACGGGTGCGACCCGGGGCCGTGGCCAGCTGATCCAACCTGCGAACCAATACACGTCAACAAACTCTCACAACAAACATTACATCCACCATGAGCAAAGACATGACCACCAATAGAAGTTACGAGAATTTGTGTAAAGATACGATACAGTTGGGCTGCGTTGGGAAATAGTTTGTTACCTGCTGAGGCGAAGGTTGCCTCTGCTGCTGCGGCAGCTGCTGCGCTTGCGGGGCTTGCGCCTGTGGGGGTTGCGGCTGCGCCTGGGGGGGCTGCGCCTGGGGGGGCTGCGGCTGCGAAGGCGCCTGGTGCGGCTGGCCGGCGCCCTGGCCCGCCGGCCCCACGCCGCCGTGGTGCGGGTGCGAGTGGTGGGAGTGGTGGTGGGAGTGGTGGTGCGGCGGCGAGCTGTTGGCGTTGCCCCCGCTGCTGGAGCGCTCGCTCGCCGAGCGGCTCATCTTGCCCGCCTGGCCGGCGTTCTTCCGCTTGGCCGGCGGCACGTACTTGTTCTCCGAGGCGGCGGCCGACGGCGCCGTCGATGGGCTGGGCGGCGTCTCCGAGGTCCGCGTCACGGCCGCGAACAGATCCTCTTCGTCGCCGTTCTCCAGGTCGATGCGCGCCTTGTACGAGGGCGCGTTCTCTATTTCGCTGGCCAGTTTCGCTGCTTTGGCCTCAGCATCTCTGCAATCACATTCCGATTAACATTCCGCGCCCAACGGCTCATCCCCACAAAATAACCTCACACAGAAATTACGTTTAGACCTTGCGTGTCGCAATCGTTTAGAACAGAAAGTTAATTGCAGCCATTTTTTTAAGTAGTATTCCACACCATGAGGTGCAAATGTTACTATTAGAAAATGACCAACATTCGGATTGGTACATTTTAACATGCATACATTAGGCAATAATCAACATGAAATCAATGCCTTCTAAACTTGCTTTAAAATGTTTGAAAATTTTATGAACTTCCCCTAATGGGTCTTTTTCGACCAGTTTTATATCACTGACTTTCAACATCCCTTGTGAACAGCAGATACCTAATAATAGACATCCATCTGAGACAGCAAAGTTTAGTCCAAAAAGCAATAGGTAACTAGTACTTACTTATATTCCTTGGAATCTGATTTCTGTAACTGTATTGTATATCCTGACAGATTTTGGTCAAAATTAGTCTGAACCCCATAAACCTGTTCATTTTTACGGAACATGTCATGTGCATCCCACCCATTCTGAAACAAAATGTCATCGTTAGAGCAGGCTCAGCAAAACGTACGTTCGGTGACCACAGTAAATAAAAGCAAAATGAAAACACTCACTGCATCTCCTGATACTTCCAAGGTAATGTCATCCCCATTCATGCCAGCTCCATCCCAAGGTTCTAATTCCTTTTCAGTCACTTGTCCGTTAAACTTACTAATGGCAGTGTCGGTTTGGAACGTGTCTGGAAAAATTTAAAAAAAAAAAAAAAACATTTCAAAGAGAGAAACAAAAGCTAACAACAGGGTCATTGCATATAGGCATACTAGCAGAAATAAATTCTGGGTCTTAATCGAATAAAAAAAAATAAAATAATAATAATAAAAGTTTTCTTTCACATCAGTGTCAAATTTTTTCAAACATATGATTTTTTCAAAAATAACCTTGGCTCCAGCTGATTGGGATTTGCAAAATCAGCTAACGTATGTTAGCCACACACCAAGCAGTGGTTGACCAATTCTTTTGAAGACTAATACTGATGATTTTTCAAGAGACATGCTCTGATTTTTGCAAGTATGCAACACCTTTGAAACCAAAGTTGCTAATTGAAGATACCAACCTTTCGTTGCATACCCGAGATCTACATCTTTCGCATCCATAGTGACTATGTCATCTGGTCTGAAAATCAATTTGTCAACTACATCTTCTGGATTAATTTTGCTCGAGTCTTCTGGGTCCACAGGGTGGGCCATTTCAAGCACTACTTCCATGCTGCTGGAAAATGTGCGAAGAACTCCTTCAAAAATGGAGCCATTGCCAGTTTGAACCTGAGGATTAAAAGACAGTGTTAAAGAGAGACTTTGCAGAGAGCGTGACTTTCAGAGAAACCAACTTACCTGAACTGTATTGCCCACATGTGCAGTGAATGCATGCATAAACTGAGAATTACTATAAACGCCCTCGGCAATGAAGCTCTTTTCAGGGCCACGAGTTCGCGGTGACCTGCAAACAAAACGCAATTATTTCTTTTTTTTGGTATTTTGAAAGAAATACTGATATGAGCAGTAGAAAAGTCAGAATTTTTTTAAAATAAAATTATGAAGAAGGCAACTCTAGTCACTACATTTTAACAGGTACTGTGAGAAGATATCACTTGAAAATGAATGTATCAAAACTATGAAGAGGTAATCTTCATATCCAGTTTCAAGATTAAATTGGTATTGTAGAATCCTATGGTCAAACACTCTAACGGACAGGGGCAAAGAAAATATTTTGATCCTGAAAAGTGGAATACAACAGTTTCTTTAACTTGCAAGTTTTATTGTGAAGGTCAGTTTCCAGACACTTAAGATACATAAGAAGGCTGAAAATATGACAGACCTCTTAATTTTTTTTTTAATTATTTTTTTTTTTTTTTTAATTTTTGAGGATAAATAACTTGTTTAAACAACTAAATATTTTTACAATAGTGTAGCTGTATTTAAATGACACTTTGAAAAATAATAGACACAAACCATAATGAGAATAAATTTGTGCAGCTGAAACTAGCCCGTTTCTTCAGCAAGAGTAGCAGCAAGTACAAAAGTCATCAAAGAGCAGATCAATTAATTGAAATATGAAGACCGGCAATTCCTCTACAGGGCTTAAGCTACAATTCATCGGTATCAATAGCTTTGGGTGGTAGAAAGTGTGTTAAAAATTAATTGCTTAGACTAATCAATCAATCAATACAATGTCAGAGGAACAACTCAGCCATACACTCAGCTGTATGCTTGACAGCTATAGCACAATTTTGCCTTAATACTCCTAAAAAGGTTATAAAAACTGGATTAGGACATATTGCTAACTTCTGGAGGGAAGATGACCCAAGAGAGGGGAAACACAGGGTCTAAGACCCATGGAGGACTCCCTTGTAACTAGGTCAGAGTAGGGTCAAAAATTAAAGAGAGACTTGCCAATAGGTAGGTATGATAAAAAAAAGGACACCAAAACATCATGTGAACAAGTGGCTTCCAGTAATAGGAAATGTTTTCCTATTGCGGGGCTGAGCCCGATACAAAATGGCCTCACTGACGAATTCTAGGTTAAGTTCACGAAAAGGACTGACCACGAAGTCGAACCATCTACGATTTCAAAGTAAATAAGATGCTAATATAGCTTAGAGAGGCAACTCTAAGTACGTCAACTATGATACAAAACAACTATGCTCCGATTAGGTTAGGTGCGAAGAAGGGCGCCCGCGAAAATGTATCGCGCGCGTTACAGGGCAAAACTTAGGGCAGAAAGGTGCAAAATCTTTAATAATAAGGTGGCTCACACAATTTTTGTTCACAAAGCTGAGATTTAGTCAAAATGAGCCCGACCAATAGAAAAGGGCGCTCAAGAAGCCTCGAAAATAAATGAGGCACTAGAGCTCTGGGACTTGGTGCACTGCCAATAGCACGATAAAAATTATCAAAACAATCGATCACGAACTAAGAGATGACTTTAGTAGCAAACTTTAAATCATTATTTCCCTGGCAGAAGATGGTGAGCAGTTTCAGGCCACGGATGAGAAAGAGCTAGCCAGGGTCAATGTACAGGGAACACAATTATACATATGCTCATAGATCGAATCATCCACCAAATTTTAGGAGACGGATAAAATTTGGGGCCTAAAATTAGTTTTCACTTACCTTCCAGTGCTGGTACGGCTCTTTCTCTTGGTGTTCATTTTGCCGTCCACACTTCTCCCGGAGGCACTGTCGCGTTTTCTAGTTGGGACCGGAATTTTGGCTGATTTTAAGACAGCTTAATAATAAATTAACGATCGAGCGAGATCATTCGAAGTACAAATACTTCACACTTTAGGTTGTTAAATGCCAATCCTGACGCTGTAACGAAATTATCTTGAAACGATAAATTTGTTACTTGTATGCACCAACTTTACCTCGACGTGCAGTTAAGTTAGTGCTAGGCACACACAGAGTGAGCGGATGGACACTGCACTACTTTGGTGACGTAATCGATTAGTTAGTGTCACAAATCAGGGGACGTTCAGAGCGACTTTCTTTCAGCTCTTTCTATCATTTATTTTTTTAACTTCCAGATTAACTTTATTCAGAAGTAAAATATAGCGTAGAGAAATAGTTAGCCAATTAACAAGTAAAGTAAGCGAGGCCTACTTTTCATGAAGTTTCAAATTAAAATTCAACATGGCTGCCAATGTTTTGTAGCACAGAGAACTTGCGTGAGTGTCAACTAGCAGGCGGTGTAAAATTTGCAGAACGTTTAAAAATATTATTTCATAAATTAAGAACAAAAGAATGAACTGAAATCATTTAAACCTAACGATTTAAGAGTTTGATGTATATAACAAACGTCTAAAAAAAACTTCCTCTGCTAAGAGGCAAAGTTCCAAACTCACCCGAGAGGTGGCGCTAACCGGCGCAAACTATTTGAAAGCGTGCGGCGTTGGTCAAAATACGCTATCCGTTCGTATCGATGGACCACAATTTCCTTTCGTTGAATTTCGTAGGGAAATATACATTTACTTCCCAAGTTTGATTTTTTCTGAAATCTGTTTTCATCCTAGCCAACAAAATTTGGCGGCAAGTTCGGGGCAAATGTAAAGTTCTGTTCTTCCCTGCTACCCGTACCGTACGCGTCCCGGTTCTTTTCCCCACTCTGGCCTATTTCACCGTTTCATAAAAATTTAGTTTCCCAGAAAAAAATCTCGAAACCGACAGAAAGGCCGTATTCATTTGACTTTTTGCTGCCGAAAGCCGGTATTTGAATTCTGCCTTTGATGGGGATTCATTTGTAAATGAACCGCCTATCCTCCCCTCTCTTTTAGCGTGCGGATAAACCTAGTGTCCCTCAGTTGCCTTTGTCTGTTATTTTATTTTCTTGGAAACACCCACACACACCTCTCGAAATGTTTACCCAGCCGTAAGGTTGGCAAACGTGGAGGTCAGTTGGACCTCCGGACCATCTGGGCCGCTAAAATGATATGTGGGCCATATGAACAGCTACAGTCCATAGTCAAGTCGGCCATCACCAAATGCCAGGGGAAAACCCTTCAGAGCGGCTTCTTCGGAAATGCCAAGTTGACTTTATATCTATCGATAAGATTTTCCATGGAACACGAAAAATATCTCTTTAGATGTAATCTCGAATATTGATCTTGAGTTACCTCAAGCGCTTCTCTGAATTGCCGTAGGCTGCCTGCTTTCAAGCTGTTATTTCCAATATTGCTTCTACAACAAAACTTTTCCATTTTTTTCATTTGTCTATTTTTTTAATTCTTTGATTGAGGAAAAATGTTAATTTCAAATTACTAAAGATTCAATATAATCTTATCTGAATATCCAAAAATTTCTTATTCCGAAATGTTAATCCAACTCTTTTTTCACTCCTAATGTTTGTTCAAATGACTATTAGGGTAATGGATTTATAATACACTTCGGTTAGGCCGACGCGGGAGTCCTCACGATAAACCCTCGCTGTACACCAACCTCCCTCGCATGGAAATACTCTCGAAGTTTTTCTTATTGTCAGATTAATAACGAGACTAATTAAAAGCGATCGACATTTAAGATTGAAACTTCAAAATGTTGAGAAGACAGTCAGCGATACATTTTGATTTTCGTTTCAACTTTTTCTCATATGCATTAATTGCAATAACGTCGAGGGACAGTTTGTAAATTGCATTTCAATTCGTATAGCGTCTTCGTTAAGTGTCACAGTCAGTTAACAGACCTGTGGAACATATTACTAAGAATATACGTATTTATTTACACAATGTAGAAAAAGGTTGGGCAACCAAGAGATACATTTGCAATGTGAACAATCATAAATCGAACGTCACGTGCACCTGAAATACCTACTTGTAAATTACGAGTAATTTTGACACACTTTACAGGTACTCGATTGGCATATTAGCCTATTATTTGCTCAGATTCAAGTTTAAACTAATAATCAAAAAACGCCCTACGTAAATATTTCCTAGAGCCCGTCTTCATAGAAGGGGACAAAAATCATTCTTTACACACTAACCACTTTTGGATTCCATCCTTAGAGTTAGCTACCGGTACCGTCTCAGAAGTGGCACTTTCAAAATAGCTTAAAATAAATCTACATCCAAAATCCAAACCCTACCTACCTAACTCTATGGACACATAAGTAATTGCAGGCTCCTAAAAAATGATAAAAAAAATAAAAAATAAACACGGAAGCTAGTGTACGAAATCGTACGGTATAAAATGGCACGGGCGCCATTTCGCAAACACTAAAACTATTGTTTAAAGTAAACTCTCGCTGTTTCAAAAATTTTAAAAAATGGATCCTTCTTACAATCATTTGGCATTTGACCTTAACGGTTTATTCTCTTGCAGCAAACAAAAGCAATCTTAATGTTTTCTTTGCTTTAACCTAATTTATTCAGCTTCATCTCCAAGCCAAGCTTGGTTGAAGCTACCGTAGTAAATAATAGACTTTCTAAACAGTCCTACGCAAACGAGGGGGTTTTAGGTAGCTTGGTCTTTTGCCTACCAAGTTTGAGGCGAGGTAGGAGTGTAACCACGACGGGGCATAAGTAAGTAGACCTACTGTAATGCCTAATACCACCTCCCATTCGGGCACCACCAGAGAATCTTCATGATGAAAGGACTTTTGGACACCTGTTGGGGGGACCTTTTGAGAGGGGGCCTTTTGGGGGGAACCTTTTTGGAGGGACAACTGTTGGGGGGGCAATTGTTGGAGGGGGGGGCAACTGTTGGGGGGACAACTGTTGGGGGAGGGAGTGAAGCCGCCGGCCTCCGTCCAGATCATCCCGGCCTAATACCGGTATGCTTTGAATTAAACCGCCACCGAAAACATCAGAGTCAACACATTGTACTTACAGTAGACACACGAACCATATTTTTGGACAACCAAGACAGTCCAGCTCAGAGTGCCTTAATCGAGACAAAAACTGATCGAAGAGGTTAAGGCCATGAGCAGCTGGAGTCTCTCCTACTGTTAACGGCCGAACGGGAAAGAAATGCCTCCCGATTTGCCACGGGATTCGCCGATGCGGCCGACCGACAACCCATCTTTAGGTTAAACGACGTATAGGTACAATGGATCTTGAGTACGTGGTCTGATTGTAAAATTGCAAGCAATCAAAAATCCTTTAAGAGACGCTGGTCATAAATTTCATTCCCAAAACGCCTGATCCCCCCTTTCTGGAAACTGTTTAGAGGATGGCTTTATTCTCGAAGACGGGCAACCCGCAACACAATTTCAGGAGTCTAGCTTCGCTCCTAGGACGAGGTATTCTGTAAACCTCGGTTAACTAAATCTCACCCGTTTAAGATACGAATTTCTTTTGGTCCCTTGACATCTGAAAATACGTGTTGAGAAGTCCGCACAAGATACCAAACAGCTTAATAAGTTTGATTCGTATTTTAAACGGGTTCCACTATATATAAAAACCTACGCTAGAGGAGCTAGGTACTTAGCGAACCGAAGTTAACAGAAGTTACTCAGCAAACCTAAGTTAACTCAAGTAAGGTAGGTACTCAGCAAAATCTAGATAACTTTTTTTTTCCGAAGTTATAGTTTGTTGACATAGTCTCTCCTGCTATGATATCAAAGAGTAATAATAAGCACGTTTAATTCAATGCTAAACTTAAATCTTGTCTAAAATATAAATTTTGCTGCAAGGATGAGGGTAAAAAATGACATCGGTGAAACAGTTAGACCAACCTAAATAAGAGAACAGAAAAGTTTTCCGAACGGACTTTCGTGCAGTTTTAATTTCTACACGAGCAATCCGCTGTAGTTTTAATCGGCTATGAATCTAAATCTATACGACGGCACGCATTCCACTGTGAGTGACCTCTTTGCACGTTTCTGTTTTATTTGACCGTGGTAAACTTAAGAGTTCTAGATTACTAAGCACAGGTATAAATCGCTCTTAAGTTGAGTAATCCAAATTAAGAGGGCGCTGTTTAGCTTAACTAGTCAAAAGGTTAACCGCGTCTAGATTTGACGGAGTCGCGATATGTGCCAACACGGGTTGCAACCGGTGAGCCATCCGGAAAGAGTCTACCGTGCCTTATAAGCACGAACGATTGCCGAGTGAAATCTACCGAAGAAATCACTCATTGTTGATAATATTCCCCACTGATGCGATGCAGAAACTTCCAGCGACAGCTTCCTTAACTTAAACGTTCCTTTTAAATAAGATAACTAAGCTTACGGGCAAGAAATCAAATACGTTTCGGAAAACGGGCATATGGATCGGTCCTTGAGGGAACCAATATTTTTGTATCAATATGGCCGCATAACTTTGTGCTGATCTGAGCACATTTCAGAATCAAAAAAAATGAAGGTGACTCCAGTACGCGTGGTGGAGTGATTCCAGGTAGAGGAGCTACCGCCGGCTTCCCGGGTTGAACAGTCCATGCGATATCCACGCCGAATCATCCATCCAATCAAAATATACAAATGGACATCTATGTGTCTATACTATATCCATGAACCATAGGTGTCCATTCGAGTATTTTTCGGTGAATGGATTTTCCGACATGGATACTTCGATCCGGTAACCTGGAAAATCTAGTTACAACGTTTTAGCATGAGAGTGGGGCATACCGCATCTCTCATGGTTTTTCGAGGGGGCGCAAAAAACCAGTCGGGGAAGAAAATAACTTTAGCTACAGACGCCCGATTCCCGGAACACTTCCAACACTCCTTCCTTCTTCAGTCTTGAAGAGTTTCTTCCTAACAGGGTAAGTCATAGTCAAACACTTTGTGACCGGGTGGTCAGAAATCAGTAGAATGCGTTCGTGGAGCGGCGGTCCAGCCACCGGTTCTTGATCATGTCTGCGGCCTTCTCGGCGATCATGATGGTGGGTGCGTTCGTGTTACCGGAAGTGACCACGGGCATGATGGAGGCGTCGGCGACGCGCAGCCGGTCGATGCCGTGCACCCGGAGCTCGCTGTCCACGACCGCGCCCGGGTCGTCCGGGGGGCCCATCTTGCACGAGCCGGCCTGGTGGTTCTCCGCGCCGGTCTGGCGACGCACCGCGCATTCCCAGTACGCGTCGCAGCCGAACGGAAGCTGTTCGCAGCCGGGAACTGGCGTCCGGTCCAACCGGAAGCCGTACCTGAAACACGCGCCAATATTCAAAAAACAAGAGGGGGAGAGAATGATCACATCGAGACTGAAAAGACAGGAACCACAGATAGGCAACCAACATGACATCTATGTAAGCACGGTTGCTTCACTGTAATTTTTTAAGGTAGCATTTTCAACCTTTTGGTTTAAATTTTGTGCTACCCTCCGTCGTCAAGCCGAGCGGAGAGATAGCGGAACGAGGCAAAAGGCATCCAACCT
>Ga0058701_10002628_pt1 | contig 13748 bp, 5 predicted proteins | sample AgamicOrMae_FD_97039 | JGI IMG/M metagenome (GOLD analysis project Ga0058701, IMG submission 97039) | Agave microbial communities from Guanajuato, Mexico - Or.Ma.e | ecosystem: Host-associated > Plants > Phyllosphere > Phylloplane/Leaf | place: Guanajuato, Mexico | collected 2012-06-04 | reverse complement strand
ATGGCAGGACTGTGTCTGCAATTAAAATAAAAACTCAGACAAATTAGTCCACCTTAAATAAAATTTTCAGGGTGCTACAAAGGAATACCCTTGCCTCTTCCATTAAATTTCACTTTAAATATAGAGTGCACTACAGGCAGGATCCATACCACCACACATACCCATTCATCCTAGATTTGTGCTCTAGCACGGCTGCAGGAAGATCATGAAAAATTTAAAGGACAAAGCCAAGCCATCCACTATACTGGCATAAAATATAAAAAATTCTCTCTCATTAGGGTGCCACTTTAAATTTGTTTGGCTCAAGGCAAAGCAAAACAACCAGCACATGTACCATCAGGAAGCCTGCAAACAAACAGCTCAGTGGATGGTTTGTAACTTTTTTCTCATATTTACCTCAACTTCCAAGGTAACTTTCTTTATCCTTGAGCAGCCACTAATATATGACCTCCGAGGGAAATGGTTTATAATGCAACAGCATCTTTATACATGCAACTTTCTTCAGTACAAAATCTCTGAGCGTTTGTTATCATGGTTATCCATCATTAGAACACCACAAAAAGACCCTCAAATACAGCCTGCATTCTTCTCATAGACATCTGAAACAAAAAACAAATCATACAAGCCTTCTGCAAATTACCTTAGGTAATTTGAAATTGAACTTAAAAAAACTTACCATAAAGTGTGGTAGGCAGTGTGCTGTAGACAAGACCTGTGTCCTACAACAACACACACCGCCTCTTCCTTATAGGTTCAGGAGGTTCCAAGGCAGCTAAAATTGCCTCATCAAAAACATTCTTCAGGCCTTTCTGCAAGGGTGAAAAAAACAGCATCAGATCTCATATTCAGTACATTGACAAAAGAAATACTCTAAATATAGATGATGACCTCCATACCTGTGTTAGAGCAGAGCATTCTACATACTTGACAGCCTTAAGATCCTTAGCTGATTTTTCACCTTGTTCCAAGCTTATGGGCTTTTGTTTATTCTTCGCAAGTTTTTCTGTAGTTCCTGCATCATCCCTTAGATCAATTTGTGTCCCAACTAACAAAAATGGAGTTTTTTGGCAGTGATGTGTAATTTCTGGAACCCACTGAAAAATGAAACAGAAGATTTATGTAAGTTTCCGATGACACTACCTCTACCTTTCAAAGTGTCAAAAAGTCTACGAGGGGGAAATACACACCTTTTCTTTCACATTTTCAAATGAAGACGGAGAAACCACAGAAAAACAAACAAGAAACACATCTGTTTGTGGATAACTCAACGGCCGTAGCCTGTCATAATCTTCCTGACCTGAAAAAACAGCAGTATTGTCGTGATTAGTCTTGACAACATAACCACCACTCTTCCTGGCCATGAAATAGTATCTTACCAGCTGTATCAAAAAGCCCAAGGGTATATGGTTCACCACCTATCATAACTGTTACCGCATAGTTGTCAAAAACCTGAGGAGAGAAGACAAAGCAATTATCAGTTGAATAAATATATAAACTAAAATACTGACAAAATAATACTTACTGTTGGAACATATTCAGAGGGGAATTTGTTGGTTGTGTATGAGATGAGAAGACAAGTTTTACCCACAGCTCCATCTCCCACCACCACACATTTAATGGTCTGCATTCTGATTACAGCTGCCTCTCAGCCTGTCACACCTATGAAACAGAGGAGAGAACTGAATGACACTACAGTTCCAAAGTCAGTAGACACAAAACTGAGTCCTTGCTCACAACAGAATCAGTTTGACATAGTGAAACGTCAACTATCGGAATGTTTGGTTAGCTGTTTGATTTGTTGTACTTCGCCCACGTCACTTTGTAAACTACTCGCTCAAAGAGGTTATAGCTAGACGAACACTGATGTTAACAGTTGTCAACAGCACAATTAAACTAATAGCAGGTACGCCGGGTACTGATAAACCCTGGGGAATGTCCAAAGGAATGCGGTATCATTCAGTAGGTAAGCCGTGACGTTTAAACTCGCCGATTGCCAAGTAGAACGACCTAACCCCATTGGACAACGCTCTATCGACGGCACTAGCTCCGTTACGAACAAATTCACTGATCACTGTCGATCCGAACAACCTTTACGGCAGCTTCCTCAGAAAACAAGGACCTCCAGACATGTGATAACAATAATTTGGGAATCAGTACGTGGGGAGCCATTTTGATTACACCATCAGGAACACCGAAACATTAACTATTTAAGTGTATGTTGACAACCAAAAATTATCCAAAAAATTGCTCACTGCGCACTAGTTAATATGTAATCCTTGTAAACCCAGTTTGATTGGAAACTCGGGAGAAATAAAACCGTTCAGACCCGTAAAACTTTAGCATGAACTTACTAAGGCCTGTAAATGGGCGTCGACTCTTCACAGAGAAGCTGCGCGATCTATCGATGTATCGATCAGTATCGATATCGAAAGGGATATCGACAGTAGCATGGATATTAACAGTTGAGTTTGAGGCCCGTTTTCTGAGATTATACCATGCCGCATTGGCCAAAAAGAGGGCAAAAAAGTTGTTTTCGTCCTTTCTCTAAGGCAAAAAGCATAAAAATTTGGAGAATGTGATCTACACTCTCGCAGCTCAACGTATGCAAGTGAAGCTTATTCTACCTTATTTACACGAAATCGTGTGTATACCGGTAAGGTGGGTGTAAATAACAAAAACAGTGGCAATATGCGAGGATACGTTGTTTTCACTTTAATAAAACTTCATATCATACCGGTATGTTGTATTTTTATTTATTTTCTCATGATGTTTAGATCACTTGACTCTATATAATTTATTTCTCCCCTATTTCCCTTTTCAAAATAACTTACCGTATACCGCTGTTCAGCAAACAAATCTTGTTAGCTCTCTGTAAAAGCCACAAATGCCGGCCGGAATTCCCAATCAATAAGCCGGTATGGGGTGAGTGGTTACATCGTTTTTACTCTGCAAAATAACATAATTTTGGTGTTTCTTAAATTTTGAGACAACCTCGACTTCGTCACCGTACTAGTGTCATATGCCATGTTATATGACGGATAAAAAATCAAGATAAGGTGTGGTTGCTGGAGGAGGGGAAGATAAGGGTGTGGTAACGCGATAAAACGACACCTTTGAGTGAGAAGATAGTCGTTTCTTGGATTATCGTTATGAATGAAAATTATGTTGTTTTTGAGTACCGGTAGATCTGTCGTCAGCGCGGCATGTTTGTGAGCGCGTGAGACTAGAGCTAGTCTCATGGTGAGCGAAATCAACTAAATTTATTTACTGATCTCTCATTGGCGCCTTTCTAACTTTCCTCTCAAGCGAGGCGTGTTTTATTTGTTCGAAAGGTTTGACTTTTCAATTAAAAAAATATTTGATATATTCTAGGCCCTGCAGGCTCATCTCCGGCTCACCAAAACCCTCCGCAAGAACGGAACCATCTCTTTCTGGAAAACGTTATGATGAGTTAGGCACCCCACATCACGTGGAAGTATACCGGCTGCCGACCTCGAGCGTATCCCCGTTCGGAGGTACAAAGGTCCTCCCATATACCCAGCGTAAGGTCGAACCTTGCGGCAAATTTTTTCACTGGCCTATTCATCTTAAACTCGATAATTACCGTCTTCCACTTTCTTCAGGCAGTAAAACACAATCCAAGAAAACATACCGGTAAAGACAAAAATAAAATTTGTCAGGATTTGCACGAGTAGGCTGGTGCAAAGGTTTGCCGCCATATCCAACCTTGCCCTGGGACAAGAAAAGGAACACAATTTATTACGATATGTAGAAGGTAGGAAAACAATACGAAATTACTTACAATGAATTACTTTATTATTGCCACGTAGTTAACAAAGTTCAGCTCAGGATAATGGATGCCAATGAGATTAAACTCTGAAGCATATTAAGCTGAACTGTAAATATGGGGATTATATTTTACATACATACAAAAATACACGACACTCATTAGAAGCAATAATACCATGCACGCGTCTAGACCATTGAACTGGCTTACAATTAGGATTGCGTTTTTCATCCTGAGCAAAAGATCTCAACTATTCCCTGCCGATTCAATGAGCAAACACATACCGGTACAACACGGAAGAAAATGATTTTGTTACGGCAACAAAATTAGGGTCAACAAATAATTTTTTTGTTGCTTCAACCAAAAATTTTGCTGCAGCAACCAAGCGTTTTGTCGATAGAACTAAACATTTTGTTGTTGTAACAAAATATTTTTGTTAGCCCTATTTTAACAAATGACTTTGCTAGTATAACAAAACCCTTTTTTCCGTGAATAAACAGTAAAAGAGAGCAGCTTGATGGCACCTATGTGTACATGCACAAGATACAGGTAAACCATTTTATCTTGAGGCACAATGAGCACATACAAAATGATCCCGTAAAGTCATGCAATGTTAAATCAATCATGCGGGTTGCAAAAAGTTACCCGCATTTTGAAATCACCGATTCGCGCAATTTTTAACAATAAGTTCTCAACAAAGGCATCACCTTTCTAAGAGTGTGATGCCTACTGGTACATCGTAGCCAATAACCAGTGCGATGTTGGAATATTAGCCAAAATTTGCGCTAGCAAACGGGCCTATTCCTTTTAACTGATTAACACTCGTATTTCTTAAGTCTTAATATAGCGATTCGCCATGGACGCGCGAATGAAGGTGGGTTTCGTTTCCAGATTCTCAAGAAAAAGATTTTTGGAATCTGGACGGCACACTAAGAGAAAAACTGACCGAAGACGGCGTGAAGCTAAGGATACCTTTATAAGTTGGAGCAGTCTGAAACCGTAACACATGGCTGAAACTGATGATTTATTAGAGGTTCTCCAGATTTGCTCCGAAGCCTGAATTTATTTTGAAAATTCTTTCCATGACACGCTTTTCGACGTTCTATTCACCAAAAATGTTTTGTACTTAAATTATCATAGAAATGTCGAATTTTCGTGTCCATACATTCTTAGAGCTACTCGGAAGCATCCCCGTTTTTCTTTTTTTTTCCTATTTCAAAATTGAACTTTGTTTTATTGATTGAATTAAGTGTTACGAAAGTACAGCTGAATTTAGTCGGTTTGAGCTTTAGCTGCTAGCTGAGAAATTGCAAATTCGGCGCCAAGACCGAACTCGCCAAGCTCCCGACTAGGCCATACACCAGGAGTCCACAGTAAACAGTTTCCGGATCTCTAACGAGTGAAAATACTCAAGATCTCCTTGAAAATATCGACTTCATTTTTCTATCATCAAAACAGTCGAGAAAGATATTTAGCCCACATCTCCCCCAAAGATGAAATCATTTCACGCACTCTCTACGTTTAAGTAGCGATGGGAGGTGAATTATTCACTCCAAAGAGAGTCCCACAAAGATCTATTATTATATCCCGACAAAGAACAGGGCGGCTTTATTCAGCCACCCTTCTGATGGGAGGGGTGAAAAACTTCGCCGAAGACAGTCGGAAACCTGCTTAACATTGGTAACTCTGTGTATAAAGGAATGCCAAGGCTCTCTTATCAGGTCACCTATCTTTTAACACACACATCTATCTTTTTGGAGGATATGACGTCTCCTAACGCATGTTTTTATTTTGAAAAGATGGCTTTTTAATCCAAATAGCTTCAAAAACAAACCTGTCTTCAAGCTCAACAACTGTCAACGAAACGTGTCTTTCTTTATTTAAAAAAAGGCTCTTTCTAAAGAGCACGGCTCTCTTCTAAAGAGCAAAGTTTCTGTTTCAGAGAGCTAGGCTATCGTGAGGTTGGCACCTCAAGACAACCGATGCTCAAATCCATAGAAAGAGCTAGGTTATGACGACAGCTTTATGGACACACGGCCCGTTGGCTCCTTCCAGAAGAGCTGGCCATAAGTAAGTACGTATCTGTTCACTCTCCGGATCGGAGGTGTGAAAACGGACGTGAAGATCTCGGCGGAAGCGACGCTGCTCATATTCCAAGACGTAGGCGGGCGACTGCACCAAACAAGATAAACAAGTCAGATTACCGAATAACCGAGCGCCACCGTAACGGGAGAATGGACTATCCACGCTACCAGTAACAGCCTTACACGCCTGTTGAGGCGTTGCGCTGCGCACTCAGTGACCACGCTCCTCGTGAAAATTCACTTCATACTAACTCAGTGAAAATAAACACTTCTTTAAAGTTTCACACGAACTAAAGAGTTGTGACGTGCCAAACCGTTAATCTTACCTGGTTGACCAAGGCCCATGCTAGGCGAACGGCATCCCTGACGTACTGAAGAAGTCCGGTGCAAGTCTTGAGGCTAGGATAGTCGTACAACGTAGCCCAAATCTGACTGCACACCTCCTGAAAAATCAAAGATCAAATTAGAAAGCAGAAGACTACGTTTCCGAGCACTGAGCGATTTGAATTATATGTTCGTAAGATGCATGGAAGTATAGCTTAATTTCCGTCGCAAATAGCCTGACTTCATTTCTCCGTTGCAACAAACCACACACAAGCTTCGGTACGGCTCAGGTAGCTATTGAAAGGTTACGTTGGGTTTGGTTCGGCTAGGCTATCAAAGTAAAAACAGCCTAGGTTACGTTCAGTAAGGGCTGGTTATGTTAAGGATAGGTTGGATTACACTAAGAGAAAATACGTTGGATTACGTTGAGAAACGATAGGTTCAAATAAGTTTATGTTAGATTCAGTAACATCGTTAAGCTAGGTCACGTAAGGTTAGGTTTTGTTGAGTGAATGAAAGTCTGTTTAGGTGAGGATAGGTTCGATTACACTTGGTGAAAATACGTTGGATTACGTTGAGAAACGATAGGTACAAGTAAGGTTATGTTAATTCAGTAAAGCTAGATTAAGTAAGGTTAGGTCTTGTTAGGTGAGCGAGAGTTAGATTAGGTAAGGATATAGGTTGGATTACACTTATTAGTGAAAATACGTTGGACTACGTTGAGAAACGGTAGGTTCCAGTGAGGTTATGTTAGATTCAGTAAGATTGTTAAGCTAGGTCAAGTAAGGTTAGGTTTTTCAGGTGAGTTAGAGGTAAGGATAGCTCAAGTTAGGTTACTGTGAGGTTTACAAACACGTCAAAATCTTGATTTCAATAGCAAACCTTTAACGAGTCGTTCGGCCAATGTACTTACGTCGATGCTTTTGGACAAGTCAAAGGAATCTACGGTGCGGCGCAGGTAGTTGGCGACATGGACCTCCAAGTCAACGGCGGCAGCGGCGGCGTCCTGGGGTCCACCGGGAGCCGACGGCGGCGGCAAATGGAGTATCCGCCGGACGTGTTCCTTCTTAAGCGCCAACAAACTCTGGGCCGACCGAAACGCCAACTGCCAACGTCCAAAACCAAAATTAAAATGCGCTCGGAACAAAATTAAATATGAATAACTTTAAAATGCCAGCAGAGTTATTACAGCAGAAATCATTTTTTTTTCGAACAGAAATATTTTGAGTAAAAGAAATTATTCGGCAATAGAAGACAATCACGCAACTGCCAAAAATATCGTATCAAAATCACAAGATTTTAGCGTACCGGTACTATTTATTCGTAAGTTGAGCAACACAATGCTGTTTGATATAAATCATGTTTAATTATCTCGAGACCATTTTTTGGAAGTATTTTTTGTAGTAAGCTCTTTGGGCAACACGATTGCTGTGGCCATGAGAGAAGTGCGACCTTGGTACCTTAACTTTAAGAATTTTAAAGAAAGGAGAGCAGGAAGAGAAACTAAACACACACACTGGCATCTTAAATATTATTCGTGACAAGAATACTAGGAAACGCTGATATCGAAGCGAAATAAAACATCCCTGTGGGACAAAGATGGAGCCTCCTAAGACCAAAAAGTTAAGACAGGACAGACAAGGGGCAAGACAGAACTAATAATTACGACGATTTTTTCCGAAACGTAAAGGAGTCGAAGAGATGTATTCCTGCACATAGGAAACTCGACAGTGCTATTTAACTTCAAAGAAATTCGTCAAATTCAATCCCATAGCACCACGTGTCATTTACAAATGAAGTCATGTACATTTTTTTGATGATGACGAAACACAAGATGGTAAGACGACATGAAACAAGGAACTCCTCCTGGCAGCGATACAACGTTGCCATGAGGCAAAAACTTTCTCAAAAGCATGAGCATCGAACAAGTAACACTCCTCTAGACAATGATAAAATATTATTTTTTGAAATGTCTTGGTGCTTGTTGGACGAAGTTTTATGGTCCTTACCTCGCCAAAGTTTATTTCCGAAAACGCGCAACAAGAAGTAAATAAAGAGGGACTTACTTGCACTCACGCTATTTGCAAAGAAAACATTGCGACGAAATATCGCATTACTTTAGGATGGACATATTAAGGCAACGTGATAGATTCGTTTAAAGTGTTACGTTAGGTTCCAGACCTTATTTTTTTAGCGCATTTCAAACAAATGAAAAAAAACAAAACAACAACAACGAAGAAAAACAGAGTGTTTCTGGTTTGACGCTTCTTCGAAAATTCAGTAAAGGTGCAGCTGAAAAGCGGAAAAAGTAAACATGAGCTTATGAGACAAAAGCTGCCTTGAATCTTTTGTGCGACAGGCAAAAATCTTTTTAAAGGATTTTGCTGTAAAAAGAAAAATGAGCTTGTTAAGTCGATGATAATTTACAGTCGAACAGCTGAAAAACGACTCATTCCGTCCTTCACACTTCCAAAAAACTTTTCTTTTAGGTAAAACTTAAAACAGAAACAACACATCTCCCTCCTTAAGCTCAAAAGCTACCAGCAAAGAAATTTCGACTGCCCTGCGATAAAATCTCACCAACTTAAATATTTACGCGCCGGCAAATCTTTTTGAGAGATCAACCAGGTTTCAGCTGATTAGAAGGCAAGAACGTGCGAGAATAGCCGGTATTAACGCTCGAACTCGGGCATCTTTTTCAGTGGTTCGACCTGAGAATGATTCCCTCCCAAGGAAACCATTTCTAGGTTATTTCGAGCAATGAGTTAGACACCGCTGTCAATCTATACTTAAATGGATTGAAGCAAGCCCACGCTTCCATGCGTATACTGTACCTCCGAAGAATGACACATCCGAAGAGGCCGCAAAAATTATACTTACATTAGCCGCAAGTCCTGATTAAGGATCTAAGGAGTTTCATAACGAAAGTTATGCGATTAAAACCAGCATTTTTTTTTAAATTGGGAAGATTAAGACTACTATTATGCCCTCGACAGAACAATTGTTGGTAATGGTTTCCCAGCCAAAAACATTTGTTTCGCTCTGCTTGTAGGGGTAAGGAGGGAAGGGGGGATTCAGTGATTTTTCTAAACCAGGATATTTTGTAAGTGCAGTTAGGCCCCGAAACGAGTACAGGAAAAAATTGAAGAACATCTCAATTAAGACTTTTTTTCTCTAAGCGACTAGAATTTTTAAAAATTTGAATTCGGTCCTAAATGAGATCGGCAATACGTTAAATCTGGAGACAGCCAAACAGTGCTTGGAGCGCCCAAGGCCGAAATGTTCCAAATTTCTCAATATCCGGAAAATAGTATGAGAATAATAAAAAGAATCTGCCAAGACTTGAGGAGATTGTAGCGAGTATGATCATCCCTCATCTCACTTCCTCCGTAGCAATCTCGCGGTCAACTCCCTCTTTGACTCTCTCACGATTCCCCACAGCGAGTTATGATTCCCTGATACCTATGACTTCTTACGAAATTTCCTATGACAACCAACGATTCCCTCCAACACTTGGTACTCCCAATCAAGACCTACTATTTCCTACCACTCTCTACGAATTCCTAAAGTTCCCCACAATGCCCTGCGATTTCAGCTCTCTACAATTACAGCTCTCGACGACTCCGTACGATTCACTACGACCTTCTTCGACTTCCTACGTTTATCGGGGATGCCCTACGATTTTATACGAATATGTACGATTTCCCACAATTCTCTGCGACTTTCCACGACTTTCACGAATCGGTTTCCTCCCGCGCGACTCTCTCTCAAAGATCCCACTCTGTGTTTGCACGAGTCCTCTCTCTCCCCCAAACTCCGTCTTCTCGCTCGCTCAGGTCCACCATTTGTAATCCGGGGCATCCCCAACCAATGAGAACGCTCCGGATTACAAATGGCGGACCTGAACGAGCGCAAAAATAGAGTCCGCGGGAGAGAGAGCAAACAAAGACTCCCTTCGACTCCCTGATAACTCCCTGCGATTCCCTTCGATTCTCTACGATTCCCTAACCACCACTGAAGCAAGTCTTGTTGACCATCCAAAGAGGCACACGTCAAGGAAGAACAACTTGGTTGGAGTGAAATTGCAGGCGAAAGGGATCGGTGAGACGAGACGAAAACACTCGTGAGTTGAGAAAGAGAGCCGAGCGCTCCAAAGATGGTGCGCCGGGACCGCCACCGCTGAAGAGCCACTCACCACAACGACAGAAAACAAGATTTTAGATTTAAGAGGCGCGGCGTCCCGCAAAGCGGGGAGCGCGTCGAGGGCGTCCAGGGCGTCGACGCGCGCGCGGTTGTACAAGGCGGCGTAGCACGACACGAGACGATCGCTGCCCAGAGGCTCGGGCGACGCCTGAGGGACCGTCGACGCAGGGTGCTCGTAAGTGTTGGATGAGTCGTTTGAAGGAGATCCGTCGCTGGAAAAGCAAAAGCACTTAATTCAGCTAAACGTCCAATAACCAAAATCAAAATTGATGGACAAAGGTTTTTTTTTAAATTATTTATGGGAAAGCGCCTTGTTTTCTGGCGCATACGTCGTTGGTTAGGTTGATAGCTACCTGCGCAAATCCCGCATATTTGCTAAACGCGCTTTCGTCTGCGACAACTCGGAGCGAAGAGCGTTGATTTCGGCACGCAGTGCTGCCGTTTCGCGTTCGCTGCCCGGGGGAACCACTTGGAGGGCCGCGCGAGGTTGGCAAGACTGGCAGCACGGTACGCTATCCCTCATAATGGAACCTGGGGGAACAAGAACCAGTCAGCATCTTCGGACACTTCAGCCTAAATTTACAACCCTGCATTTTCTGTCTGCCGTGTTCTACCTCTCGTCGCCCACATCAGCGAAGCGAAAGGTCGCAGGGTACTGCCGCTGTTAAACAGCATCGGATTTGGCGACAACCAAGTGTAGCATGTGAGGCACTCAGCCGAACATACGCGTTTGTAAGTTATGTCGTTAATTTTAATAATGTTATCAAAAGATTAACCAGGAAAAAATACAATCTGTAAACTCTGACGTTGTGGGGTTTGCATGTGACCAATACAGTAAGACTTCAACAATCTCTTCCCCTACCCAATCCCATCCCCGTCAACATGTGTTCCCCGACACTGGAAAGGCTAAGGGGTCATCCCAGTCACCCGAAAAAAAAAATAAAAAAAAATAGTCCCTCGGAGTATGCATCTTTGGAGACTTGAGCGCACGCGAAACGTTGTGCAGCGAAAGCCAAATTACCTGGCGCGGAGTTCATCTTATGCAACTCCTTCTTATGCTTGAGGTGGCGGAGGCGCTGAGGCCCGTGCTGGCCCAGAGTCAGTGGAGGCGGTTGAGGCAGTGCTTGAGGCTGCGGTTGAGGCTGCGGTTGAGGCGAGCAGTCCGGGCAATCTGCGCTGCTGCTGTCGTCAGGCTGCGATCCTCCTGAGGATACCCCTGATGACGTGGACAGGTTCGGGCCCAGAGGACGAATTATGGACAGGCGGGAGTTCTTTGAACTTGATCGCACTGAAAAAAAAAGTAACGTAAATATAACCTGCTCGTTATTCACAGTTTTCCTCATCTGCGCATGGCGGACAAAGACATTGTTCGCAGTTTTTAGAATTGACGGATTAGAGTTTAAATGATTATTCGCTGTTACAGGAACCAGATTATGTGAGACTAGGTAAAGTGGAGATCCGAAGTCGAGTCGCGTTCAAAAAAAGTTTTTTTTTATTTTTTTCGAGAACTTTGTGTTGGCAATAACATAGAATTGACCTGGCCAAGCTCGAGGTCCTCGGTATTCATGTGCATCAGTATTACCAACATACATTTATTTCAAACCAAAAAAGACACTAGATTTGAATGCAACACGACTTATTATCTCGGCTAAACAGTTTTGGTAAGGCTGGGTAAGGTTGGATAATGGTGGGGTAACGTTAGGTTTGGTTAGGTTAGGAAAGATGAGGTAACGTAGGGTAGGGTAAGGTAGGGTAGGGTAATGTAGGCTAAGGTAAGGTAGGGTAAGGTAAGGTAGGTTAAGGTAAGGTGGGGTAACATACGGTAGGGTAAGGTAAGGAAAGGTAAGGTATGGTAATGTAGGGTAAGGTAAGGTAGAGTAAGGTAAGCGTACGTTCAGTGCGGTTAGGAGAAGTGAGGAAAGCTTCGGTAAGGTTATGTAGAGTTGCGTAAAGTTGGATGAGGATACATAAGGTTAGGTTACGCTACCGCAGTGTTCGGAAGCTGATAAACTTAAATAATTACAAGAACCAAAAAATATTGCTCACCAGAGCGGGTGAGGAAGTTGTAACGCGCTCTCTTACTGACGTAAGGTGAATTGCCTGACATCATGATGGCTGAATCGGAATCCGAGTGATAACCGGAGATGTCACTCGAGTCTTCGTCATCTTCAGTAACCTCCTTCATGAGCTCGAGAACCTGCAAAAGAAATCAAGTCGAGTAACTCGGTAAACGCACTGCCTTCCTACATTAATTACCATGAGAACCAAACCCAAAGAGCGCACAATGATGGAAGGTGGTCGCGCTCCGTAAGGCGATCAATTTTCTAAAGAAAATTCATTACTCGATGCACTGCGGTAAGGCACGCGGGATCTTTCAATTAATTGGGGTCACTGCTGCCAACAATGAAAAATTGCCCATAATGCCTCACCGACCGTCCATTCTCACTGGGCAACTTGGATTCCCCTTCGAACAATTGCGGACGTCGCGAAGGTGGCACACTTCGGAAATCAGTTCTCTAACCGAGTTTTTGACCCAATATTCGCACGGAATTTCCTTATATTGAGAAAAACGTATATGACCCTCTAACTTTACCAAACCCCATTAACCCAATCTTATATGTAAACTCTCCTACACAATTTACTGAACCTATCCTTCAGTACGGTAGCTTGCCAGTGGCTAACCTAACCTTATCTAACCTCACTAAACCTGCACTCAACTTATACTTACCTACCCTGTACGGAGCCTACCGTACCTGATAGCTGACCTGTACTGGACCGCAGTAAAAAAAAATCCCCGTTTTGGGTAGTCGCCTATACCTGTTTTGGGTATGAAGGTAAAACAGGACAAGAGCGCAATTAGGTTATTTTTTAAAGAAAAACTAAAAAAGAAAACCTTATCAATGAAAAGATCTCGTCGAGAGCTCTCCATTATAATATGGTTATTGATAGGTTTATCTATAAGAATAACCAAATTACCGTCTTTCCTTGTTTTACTTTTATCCTCAAAATAGGTATGGGACTACTCAAAACAGGAATTATTTTTCACTGTGACCGAACCTTACATATAATTAGAAGCGAATCTTACAACGTGCGATGCTTAGAGCTTCAAGTTTGTTCCCGGATAACAGGAAAGGTAGAATTAAAACCAAGTTGAGTCAAGAAAAAATGTACGAAAAACAAGAGCTTTAACATGGTTGGTTGTTACTAGGAGCACTTTTCTCGCAGCGCTTTTTCTCTCTCAGGCAGGAGGGCTGCTGAAATTTCGCACAGGGTAATTACGGCGGTTTTGTCTGGGCTGCCTCCATCTGCACGGACGGATTCGCATTACTTGTGATCACCTTCCCCCACTT